>Ga0307992_1002666_pt1 | contig 10088 bp, 10 predicted proteins | sample EllFjometagen133_FD_203162 | JGI IMG/M metagenome (GOLD analysis project Ga0307992, IMG submission 203162) | Marine microbial communities from Ellis Fjord, Antarctic Ocean - #133 | ecosystem: Environmental > Aquatic > Marine > Unclassified | place: Southern Ocean | collected 2014-10-08
TACCACAACCACATTCAGTACATTTTCCTTTAGCCATGTAACCACCACGTGATGTCTGTGTCATTTGAACATCCTTCATTACTTTTTGTGCTTTACATCTCATACATCGTCCTTCAATTGCCATTTGTTTTTCCTCCAATTTATTTTTTTCACTAAATTTTGTGAACTTGACGTTTTTCTCCACATGCTAGGCAGTGGATAAAAGATTTCCCATTCTCATCTACTATTTCAGTATCTGGTTTTTTACATTTTGGGCATAATACGAATTGGTTTACGTATTTTGAAACCTTTTCATTAATATCTTTACTTGATAATCTTCTTGATAAAATCAATCTTTCATTTTGGATTTCTCCTTGGCTCGCTAATTCTTTTGTTAAATATTTCATTAAATGTGTTGAATCTCTTCTTATATGAGCTGTAATTTGTAGAAAATTTGTTATTATAGTTTTTGTTTTTACATGATGTCCTTTTACTTTTGGGATTTCAAATCTATCGGATGTTGTTTCTAAATTTAGTTCGACTTTGTCGTATGCATCGTTCAATAAATCCTCATAACTCATAAAAGCAATAGTTTGTATTAGTTTTTAAGGGTTTAGTTATAAAGTAAGGAAGCATAAAATTTATAAATGATTATTTGTTATGTATTTTATTATTTTAAATAATTCTTAGATAAGATGGATGAAGAACTAAAAAAAAATGTATTGAAGACTGGAACTAGTTTAGTTGGTATTGTTTGTAAAGATGGTATTGTTATGGCTGGGGATAGGAAGACTACTGTTGGTGGTAGTATTGTTATGAATAAAAATACTTTGAAAGTTGTTGCAATTAATAGTTATATTGTTGTTTCTGGTACTGGAACAGCTTCTGATATTGATTTAGCTAGAAAACTAATTAGAGCTGAATTAAAATTGAAAGAATTAAAAGATAAGAAAAGACCTAGTGTTAAAGAAACAGCAAATTTAGTTGCGATGATGTTATATAAGAATATTAGACAACCTTCTGCAATTCCTTTTATGGCTGGTTTGATGATTGGTGGTGTTGATATTGACGGTATAGCTAGCTTGTATACAGTTGAACCTGCTGGAAGTACTAATAAAGTTGAAAATTTTGATGCAAATTTTTCCAGTGGTATGCCTTATATTTTAGGTTTGTTAGAAAATAATTATAAATTGGGTATGAATATTAAGGATGGTGTTGAATTAGCAGCAAATGCAATTAAAGCTTCAACTGAGAGAGATACAGCTTCTGGTTATGGGGTTGATGTTGTGACTATTACTAGTGATGGAATAAAATATGTTTCAAAGCAAAAAGGTGAATGGAAATATAGTGATGAAAAGTAATTGTACTTTTGATTAATAATTTTACAAAATGGCAGATATTTTAAAGACAATAGAGAATGAACTTCCCAAAGGCGTTATTAAGTCTATAATTTTTGAGGGAGCTAATATAGTCGTATATACGAACGACGTTAGTTATTTTAAGAGTGGTGAGAGTGATATTAAAGACGTTGTTAATAAGATAAAGAAAAGAGTTGAATTGAGAGCTGATAAAAGTATTTTGATGGATCAAGATATTACAGAAAAAAAGATTAAGCAAATTCTTCCTGAAGATGCTAATATTGAGAAAATTTTGTTTGATCCTCAAAGAAGTATAGTTATTATTGAGGCCAAGAGACCTGGTCTTGCAATTGGTAAATCTGGTAGTTTATTGAGAGAAGTTCGAGTTAATACTATGTGGACTCCTTTGGTTCAACGTAGTTCTGCGATTAAGTCTAAAATTACAGATAAAATTAGAAATGTTTTATATATGGATAATAATTATAGAAAAAAGTTTTTACATTCTATTGGTGAAAAGATTTATTCTGATTGGAATTCTGATAAAATTGAAGAATGGATTAGAATTACTGCTCTTGGTGGTGCTCGTCAAGTTGGACGTAGTTGTTTTTTATTACAAACACCTATATCGAAAGTTTTGATTGATTGTGGGGTTAATGTTTCGGCTTCTGGAAGGGAACAATTTCCTTATTTAGATGCTCCTGAGTTGGATTTGGCAACTATTGATGCTGTTCTTTTATCTCATGCTCATCTGGATCATTCTGGTTTGATTCCTTATTTATATAAGATGGGATATAAGGGACCTGTATATATGACTGCTCCTACAAGAGATATCTCTGCTTTAATGGCATTGGATTTTATTGGTGTTGCGTATAAGCAAGCTGTTGCTCCTTTGTTTAGATCTTCTGATGTTCGTGATATGGTTAAGCATTCTATTGTATTGAATTTTGGAGAGGTTACTGATATTACTCCTGATATTAGGATTACTTTGTATAATGCTGGACATACTTTGGGTAGTGCAATGATTCATTTTAATATTGGAAATGGTTTGCATAATTATTTGTATACTGGTGATATTAAGTTTGGAAAGACTAGACTTTTGGATCCTGCTAACACTTATTTTCCTAGGTTGGAAACTTTACAAATAGAATCTACTTATGGTGGAAAGGATGATAATTATCCATCCAGAAAAGAATCTGAAGATGCTATGTTGGCTTTTGTTAATGAGGTTGTTTCTAATGGTGGAAAAGTTTTATTCCCAGAACTTGGTACTGGTCATGCTCAAGAGAAAATGATGATTTTGGAGTCTGCTATGAGAGAGGGAAAACTTCCTAAGGTTCCTGTTTATATTGATGGTATGATTTGGGATATTAATGGTGTTCATACTGCTTATCCTGATTATTTGAGTAATTCTGTTAGGTCTAGTATTTATTCAGACAATAATCCATTCTTAGCGGAAATGTTCCATAGAGTCGGATCATCTTCAGAAAGGAAAAATGTTATTGAAGGTGGTGCTTGTATTGTTCTTGCTACTTCTGGTATGCTTGTCGGTGGTGCTTCTGTTGAATATTTTAAAGAATTTGCTGATGAATCTAGAAATGGGTTATGTCTGAGTTGTTATCAACCTCCTGGAGGATTGGGAAGACAGCTTAAGGATGGAGTTAGACATGTTGTATTTGAGTTTAATGGTCGTAAGGAAGTTGTTGATGTTAAAATGAAATTTTTGAGTTTGGATGGCTTTTCTGGTCATGCTTCTAGAAATGAGTTGATGGCATTTGTTGGTAATTTACAACCTAAGCCAAGAAAAATTCTAATTAATCATGGTGAACAATCTAAGTGTTTAGATTTGGCATCTAGTTTACATAGGACTCAAAAAGTTGAGACTATTGTTCCTAAGAATTTAGAGACGATTAGGTTTAGATGATTTTTATTTTTTTTCGTAATCTTTATATAAGGTTTTAGCTTTATTTTACTGAGGTGTTTTATGAGTGAAGGTATTTATGGTAGTGAGGGATTTTATTATGGTGAGAATTCATCATTGAGTCCTGAAAATGGGAATTATTCTGGTTATAAGATTAAAAATGGAAATCATAATTTAGGTTTTCCTGGTGGAATACAGACTGCGAATCAGTTAAACGAGTCTGTTAATGCTATTAAGCAGGGTGCGATGGCGTTTGAGGTTACGATGCTTACTGCTGATATGGCGGAGACAATTCCGAAACAACATTTTAAGGAGATGAGACAATTGATGAAACTTTCAGGAGTTAAACCTAGTGTTCATGGTCCTATGATTGATGCTGCTGGGTTTTTGCCTGAGGGTAAAGGTTGGGGTGGTGAGGAAGTCATGGAAGATAATCAAAGGAGAATGTTTGGAACAATTGAGAAAGCTTATGAATTAAATCCCAATGGTAATATTCCTGTAGTATTTCATTCTAGTGGTGGTATCCCTGGTGGTGAATGGAGACCAGATGGGAAAGGTGGGAAAATTCAGGAAAGCCTAATTGCAATAAATCAAAGTACAGGCCAGATGGTTCCTATGAAAAGAAAAAGGAAGTTTGGTGCATATGTTTCTAATAGAAATGAAAAGGGAACAAAAACTTTAACAGAAAATGAATTTAATCAAAAGGTCGATAATAAATTTAATATAAAAGATCCTAATAAAGGGGGGGTACTGTTTGAGCCTAAAGATCAAATTGGATCTGCAAATGCTACTGATTGGGATAAAAGAATGACGGAATTAGCGACTTTTAATAAACATGCTAGTGAATTAATTGGCAGTAATCCTGCAACTTTGATGGCACATACAGGTCTGGAAAAAGAAAAGTTTAATGCTGTGGAAATTGAAGCTATTGGAAAGATTAATCAAGCTGATATATTTCTTGATAATGTTCAACTTAATTTTAATAGTGCCTTTGAAACTGCATTTGAATTTGGCACAGAAGAACAAAGAAAAGATTTAAAGGTATTAGCTAAAAATTATTCTAAAGAAATGAATGGTATAAAACAAGTTGACATATTACATCCAGTTCAAAAACATGAAATATTAAATAATTCTATTAAAGAATTATCTAGAATAACAGATGTTATTGAAGATAAAAAAACAGGATATGGTATGAGTGGTGCTCCTCAAATATATACTGATGTTGAGAGTTTTGCTTCTGATAAAACTGCTCAAACTTTTGGGAATTTAGCTATGAAGTCTTATGATAAATATAAGAAAAATTCTCCCATGATTGTTATTGAAAATATGCCTCAAGGAATGGCGTTTGCTAGTGGTAAACAAATGGTTGAAGTTGTTAAAGGAGCTCGTAAGCAATTTGTTAAGCGTTTAGTTGATGATAAAAAAATGAGTGAGAAAGCAGCTAATAAAATGGCTGAAGAGAAAATTGGTATGACTTGGGATGTTGGTCATATTAATATTATGAAAAAAAGTGGTTTTACTGATGAAGATATTGTTGAAGAAACCAAAACAGTTAAAGATTATGTGAAACATATTCATTTGACTGATAATTTTGGTTTTGCTGATACTCATTTAGCTCCTGGAATGGGAAATGTTCCATTTAAAGAAATAATGGCTGAGTTAGAAAAAAATGGAGAATATGATCAGATGAGCAAGATTATTGAAGCTGGTGTTATTCCTCAACATTTCAAGAAATCGCCATTCCCATCGGCGTTGGCTGGTATGGGCTCTCAAATTTATGGTGCGAAGATGGAAACTTATTGGAGTGAGGCTCAAGCTTCTTATGGTGGATATTTTGGTGGTTATGGTGCTATAAATCCTCAAGTTCATCATTCGCTTTATGGTAGTGGTTTTACTAATTTACCTATGGAATTTGGTGGACAGGTTTCTCAAGGTGGTTCTAGATTTAGTGGGAATAGTATGGCTTAGGCTTTATTCTGTTAAATATCTTTTTATTTGTTTAAACTAACGAAAATGTTTTAAAGCTGGAAGTCTGTTTTTATTTTATGGAAAGGACAGGAGTTAAAGATTTACCTGGTAAGGTTGGTGAAAAGGTCTGTATTAAAGGTTGGGTTGACGCTGTTCGTGAACATGGTAAGGTTAGTTTTTTAGAAATTAGAGATATTGGTGGTACTGTTCAGACTGTTGTTACTGCTGGTAATGTTGAAAGTTTTGCAAAATTGAGTGATGTTAGTAAAGAAGCTTGTGTTGAAGTTATTGGTGAGGTTAAAATTAGACCAGAGGGAACTGAGAATAAAAAATCTGTTGCTGGTGGTGTAGAAATTAAAATTGATGAGTTAAATATTTTGAACACTTGTCCTGCTTTACCTTTTGATTTAAAGAACGAAAACACAAATGAGGATATTAGGTTGAAATATAGGTATTTAGATTTGAGACGTCCTGAATTGCAAAAACCTTTATTGTTACGTGGTCAGATTATTCAAAAAATAAGAGAGTATTTGTATTCTAGAGGTTTTACTGAATTTGAAACTCCTATTTTAGCTAAGTCAACTCCTGAGGGTGCTCGTGATTATATTGTTCCTGCTAGAAGACAGCCTGGAAAATTCTATGCTTTGCCTCAATCTCCACAATTATTTAAGCAACTTTTGATGGTTGGTGGTTTGGAAAAGTATTTTCAAATTGCTCGTTGTTTTAGAGATGAAGATTTGAGAAGTGATAGGCAACCTGAATTTACTCAGTTAGATGCTGAAATGTCTTTTGCTAATGAAGAAGATATTTATTCTGTTGTTGAGGGAACTTTGAAGCATGTTTTGAAAGAAGTTTTTGATGTTGATGTTAAGATCCCTTTTGGTAGAATTCCTTACAAGGAATCTATGGATAAGTATAAATCTGATAAACCTGATTTACGTGAAGAAACAGGAGAGGAATATGCTTTTACTTGGATTACGAATTTTCCTTTATTTAATTATTCTGAAGAGGAGAAGAGATATGTTGCTGCTCATCATCCTTTTTGTATGCCTCAGAATATAGGAGATTTAGATAAAGATCCTTTGAGTGTTTTAGGTAAAACTTATGATTTAGTTTTGAATGGTACTGAGTTGTTAAGTGGTAGTGTTAGAATACATATTCCTGAGATTCAGAGAAAGGTTTTTGATTTGCTTCAAATTAGTAGAGAGGAGCAAGATGAAAAGTTTGGTTTCTTTTTAGATTCTTTTAAGTATGGAGCTCCACCTCATGCAGGTTTTGCTATTGGATTGGATCGTTTGGTTCAGAAATTCGTTGGTGCTGATTCTATTAGGGAAGTTATTGCTTTTCCAAAGAATAAAGAAGCTAAGGATTTGATGCTTAATGCTCCTAGTAATATTAGTGAGCAACAGTTAAAAGATGTTCATATTAAGTTAGATTTGCCAAAAAAGGAATAGAAGAATCAATATTAAAAAATTAGTTATAAATTGGTAAATCTTCTTCTGAAAAAAGTTTTTTTGACAGATATTGAGAACAAATTTTATTTTTTCCATCACAATCATAACATTTTTTATATGTATTTGTACCATCTAAACCAAGACCTAGTTTTAATTCGCAGATTCGTTGTGTTCTTGAAGCTAGATAATGTATACATTCATAATTAGGATTATCTTTTAATTGAGTTTCTAATTCTTTTATGTTATTATCCTTTTTATTAAAGGTTGAATCATAATATTTATTTTCTTTTATTTTTTTTTCTAGTGTAATCATATTTGTTAAAAAAATTTTTCCCTTTTAAATATATGCATTATATAAATAAAATACTTGAGAAGAAAGAGTTAAGTATTGATTTAATAATTTTCTATTATGGAGTTGATAGAAATTTTTATTCTGTTTTTGATGGGTTGTTTGATTGGATGGGTTATTGAGTTGATTTATCGAAATGTTGTTGAGAAAGAACATAAAAATCCAGGATTTTTAAAAGGCCCATGGTTACCAATCTATGGTTTTGGTGTGGTTTTTATGTATTTAATTTCTGGAATAAATATTAATTTTGCTTCTAAAGTTATTTTATTTATTCTTCTTCCGACCTTTATGGAGTTATTTACTGGTTTGTTTTTTGACAAGTATTTTAAAATTAAATTGTGGGATTATTCTAACAAGTTTTTGAATTATAGAGGTTATATTTGTTTACTATTTTCTGTTTATTGGGGGATTCTCGGTAGCTTATATTATTTTTTGGTTTATCAGTCTATGGTTGAAAAGTTATTAGTAGTTTTGGCAAATGTTAATTATGTGTTTTTTTATGGTATGATTTTTGGTATTTTTCTTTTGGATGGATTTATTTCTTTACAGGTTGCTTTTAGAATTAGAGCTACTGTTGATAAGTTGAAAAATAAATATGAGGGTGATTTTAATAAATACAAAGAAGAATCAATAATTTTTAAAAGAATCGAATTCGGAAAGAAAGAAATTACTGAAGCTAGGAAAAAGTTTAGCGATAAAAAGAAGAAGTTGGTTGAAAGAAAGAAATAATAATATTTATAAGTTAAGTTTTTGTTTTAAATGTATGGCAGAGAGTAAAGATTTTGCAAGTTTTGTTCAGGAAGCTGGATTAATTTGGGGTCCTGCTCCAGAAATTTATGGTGGTATGGCTGGTTTTTACACTTATGGTCCTTTGGGTAAGTTGTTGAAGAATAAGATTGAAGATTCTGTTCGTAAAACTTTTAATTCTAGTGGTTTGATGGAAGTTGAAGCGCCTACTGTTTTGCCTGATGTTGTTTGGAAAGCTTCAGGTCATTTAGATACTTTTACTGATAGGGTTATTCGTTGTTCTAAGTGTGATGCTGTTTTTAGGGCGGATAAATTAATTGAAGAGAAGTTTGATGTTTCTGCTGATTCGTTTAATGATGAGGCAATTCTAAGTTTTATCAAAGAAAATAATATTTGTTGTCCTAGTTGTAAAGGAGAATTTGAAATGAAAATTTCTAAACAAAATCTAATGATGAAAACTGTTGTTGCTGGTCAGGATGCTTCTTTGAGACCTGAAACTGCTACTGCTACTTATTTACCATATCAGAGATATTATACTTATTTTAGAAAGAAACTTCCTTTTGGTGTTTTTCAAATTGGTAAGGCGTATAGAAATGAAATTTCACCTCGTCAAAGTGTTCTTCGTGGTCGTGAATTTACTCAGGCTGAAGGTCAGATGTTTGTTGATCCTTTAAAGAAAAATGATTGGAAAGAATTTGAAAAAATTAAGAATGCTGAATTACCTTTTTGGTCTGAGAGTGAGCAAAAAGAAAATGCTGAGTGGAAGAATATTAGTGTTGCTAATGCTTTAAAAAAAGGATTGATTAAATCTCAAGCTTATGGTTGGTGTATTTGGCTTGCTTATACGCAATTTAGAAATTTTGGTATACCGGCTGAGAGAATTCGTTTAAGGCAACATCATGGTGATGAAAAGGCATTTTATGCTGATGATGCTTGGGATGTTGAAATTAAGTTAAATAGTTATGGTTGGACTGAATTTTGTGGTGTTCATGATAGGACTAACTATGATTTGACTCAGCATGCTAATGGGAGTGGTATCAAATTAGAGGCTACTCGTGAGAATGGTGATAAATTTATTCCTCATGTTCTTGAGATGGCGTTTGGTACTGATAGAGCGACTTATGCTTTAATGGATATTTTTTATGATAAAAAAGATGAGAAAGATGGGAAAAGTATGTTTAAGGTTCCGTATAATGTTGCGCCTATTGGTGTTAGCGTTTTTCCTTTGATGAAGAAGCCTGAGCAAATTGAGTTGGCTGAAAAGGTTAAGGTAATTTTAGAAAGAGATTTTATTGTTGATTATGATATTGCTGGGAGTATTGGTAAGAGATATTTAAGAAGTGCTACGAAAGGTGTTCCTTTTGCTGTTACTATTGATTTTGATAGTTTGGATGATGGTTGTGTTACTGTTCGAGATAGGGATAGTGAAAAACAAGTTAGGGTTAAGATTGATGAGTTAAGCGATAGGTTACGAAAGGGTAATGTTGAGTTTGATTAATTTTATCAAATATTTTTTAGAACAAACTTTATAAACGATTTTTATCTTTGATTTGTATTGCTCTGTAGCTTTAAAATAAGTTATAGAGTTCATAAATTCCCTCTATAGCTCAAAGGTAGAGCGCGTGGCTGTAGAAGTGCGTTGGACGTGGTGCTATTTTGCACATTAGGATGAAAACGTTGAAGTCCGTGACATACGGTTCTGTTATGCAGATCCCGCGTCATCCCAGTTCGATTCTGGGTGGAGGGATTTTATTCTTTACCACTCATTTTGGTAAATATAAATTTTCAAAATCTTTAAATAGGATAATCTCTTATATCTATTATGGAAAAGAAGTTGATGTTTGGGGCGTCTATGAAAAATATGAGTAATTTGGATGTTTTTCTTTTCAAGTTTGGTATTTTTATTTTTACATTATTTCTGGTTTCTGTAATCCCTGGTTTTGCCAATTGGATAACGAATACTCACTGGGCTTGGTTTTTGGTACCTTTTGTAGTAATTTGGATTTTTGTAATGAAAACTCTTTGGAAAAAATAGTAAGTGAAAATAATTAATAGTTTATTTAGTATAGTAATTTTTATAATATAATCTTCTTATAATATATTATGAAAATAGGTTTAGATTTTGATGGTGTTGTAACTGATTGTGGTGTTTTAAAAAGCGAAGGTGCCAAAAGGCTTTATGGACTAGATATTTCTCCAGAAAAATTCAAGAAAGAAATTATTATTAATAATGGAATTCTGACAGCTGACCAGTATGTGGAGCTTCAAAGACAAATTTATGAAACAAGAGAATTTGGGTTAAAAATGATAATGGT
>Ga0307992_1002667_pt1 | contig 10088 bp, 9 predicted proteins | sample EllFjometagen133_FD_203162 | JGI IMG/M metagenome (GOLD analysis project Ga0307992, IMG submission 203162) | Marine microbial communities from Ellis Fjord, Antarctic Ocean - #133 | ecosystem: Environmental > Aquatic > Marine > Unclassified | place: Southern Ocean | collected 2014-10-08
TTGGTAATTTAATTATGGATAAGGAAGGAATAGCTCATTCAGGATTAATTGTTAGGCATTTAGTTTTACCTGAAGATTTAAGTGGTACTAAAAAAATTATGCATTTTATTGCTAAAAAGATTTCACTCTATATCTATATCAGCTTAATGGCGCAATATTTTCCGGCATACCAGGCCGGGCAGTTTCCTCCCCTATCCAGAAGGATAAATAGAGAAGAATATAGCAAAGCATTGCGGGCTTTTAAGGAAGAGGGATTGGAAAATGGATGGTTTCAGGAAGATATATAAAAAATAACTGCGAAATAAATAAAAATAATTTTTAAAGGATATATAAGTAATTATGAAAGGTATTCAAGCAGAAATTTATTTATTAATAATAGCAATAATCTGGGGTTCTACTTTTGCAATAATTAAAAATATTCTTAATTTAATCCCCCCTTATACTTTTTTAACTTATAGATTTTTATTGGCTACGCTGGTTCTTATGATAATATTTTGGAAGAGGATAAGAGGGATTAATAAAACTATTTTAAGAAAAGGGTCTTTAATTGGAATTTTCCTCTTTTTAGGTTATACCTTTCAAACTGTGGGAATAAAATATACTTCTGCTACCAAAGCTGGGTTTATAACAGGTTTATCTGTAGTTTTGGTTCCTTTTATTTCGGTGTTTTTTATAAAAGAAAAAGTTTCCCGAAATTCAATTATCGGAGCATTTTTTGCCTTAATTGGATTATGGTTTCTAAATTATACTAACAGTTTTAGTTTTAATTTTGGTGATTTTTTAGTTCTTTTATGTGCTTTTTCCTTTGCTATGCATATTATATCAGTGGGGCTATATATTAAAAAATTAGATTATGTTCTCTTGGTAATTGTACAATTAGCTACAGTTTCAATATTATCTTTATTTTTGGCAGTTATTTTTGAAAGGCCAGCTCTTAATTTATCTTATTCTTTTAATGTATGGTGGGGTATTATATTTATGGGTGTATTTGCTACTGCTTTTGCTTTTTATATGCAAAACAGATTTCAAAGATATTCTACTGCTACTAAGACAGCAATTATATTTTCCGGAGAGCCAATATTTTCGGCAATATTTGCTTACTTTCTCCTGGGAGAGAAGGTAGGTCTTATTGCCTGGATAGGAGGGTTATTGATAATTTTTGGTATGATTATATCTCAAAGAAAACAGAGAACATAATTATTAAAAAAATAAAGGACAAAAAAAGACAGAGGGGAATCAGACGATTCCCCTCTGTCTTTTTTTGTCCTTTATGTCCGTTATCATTTTTTGTACATCTTCAAATTTCTCGGGAACAGGTGGCATCCCTTCTTTTTTTACATACACTTTTTCCCAGAAAGGTTGGGAAAGTTCACCATATTCTTTAGAGTACTGATCTAAATGTGCCGCACACTTAGTTAAGACTGTTTGAGCATTTCCGTGAGTAGGGTAAGCACCGGTTTCTTTAACTACTTCTCTTAATATTTCAGGATGGTCGATAATCATGCAAGGTCTCATTCGATTATTAACAAAAATTGGCCTTTTTTGTTCCTCTCTTATTTTTCTAAATAAGGGAGAACCCAAAGCCTCTTTTAAAGAGGTATTTCTTACATTGTGGGTAGCCTCATGTTGAAAGACACAGGGTTCATAATCTCCCTTTACGTTTACATGTAAATATTGGCGGCCTCCAGCGATACAACCGTTTACGTGCATTCCGTCATTCCAAAAGTCTCCGATGAAGACAGGATATTTATTTCTCAGATAATTAACTCTTCTCCATCCGTAGAGTCTTTGTTCTGGTGTTTGCATCAAACCAACGTCAGGGTTTCTGCCAATAGGAATATAAGTAAAGTACCAGCCAAAGCTGCAACCTTTATCTTCTGCTAATATTTTCATAAGTTCATCGCTATAAACCATTTCAGTATTATATTTAGTAGGGGTAATAGAGAAACCATAAAGTAATTTGGCTTCTCGGCAGTTATCCATAGCCTGCATTACCTTTTTCCAAACCCCTTTACCTCGACGGGCATCAGTCTCTTTTTCAAATCCTTCTACACTCATTGCTGGAGCAACATTACCTAATTCTTGTAGTTTAAAAGCCATATCTCTATCTATAAAAGTTCCGTTGGTATAGATCATAAAGGCGGCGTCATTGTGTTTTTTATAGATATCTAACATATCATCTCTTATAAAGGCTTCGCCTCCGGAGATAACATAGAAATATGTTCCTATCTCTTTACCTTCAGTTATAACTTTATCTACATATTCAATAGGCAGGTCATCCTTTTTAGAATAATCTCCGGCATAACAACCTATACATCTAAGGTTACATCTCATAGTAGGACTAATTACTATCGTAGCAGGAGAGGGAATACCTTCTTTTTTTTGAAAATCTTCTCTTGTTTTTGGACCCATCAGCATATATTTAATCATAAAGTTCATTACCATTTTATCCCGAACATTAGGATGAATTTCCGTTAGTAGTTTTTTGGCAAGTAGATAAGCAGGGGATCTGTCTTCAAACATCTTTCTTACCTTACCTATTTCGGGTTTGAACTTGGGAGCGATTCTTTCCGCAGCATAAGTCAGTCGAATAAGATTTTTGTCAGAACTATTTGCTAAAGCTTTCATAATAAGATTTATCGTTTGTTTACTGGTATAGGTTTTTAATTTTTCAATATAATCCATCATAATATTTTCCTCCTATAACAAAGATTCTAAAAATTATTTTAAAAAAAAGTTAAGTTTTATTTTTTACATTTATTTCATTTAAGGTGTCTTTTAAGAAATTTAATAATGATTTTTGCTCTTTTTTATCCATTTGAGAAACATATTGATTATAAGTTTGAATGTAACCTGCATATTCGTCCAGACTATTATTTGGGCCGGTTACATATTTTGGAATATTATTTATATATTTAGTAAGAACCCCAAAACACATTCCTACAAATACAGTTAAAGCTAATTCAATATAGGTATTTGTTGCATCAGCAGGAATTACTTGGCTTAATAATTGTATCTCGGTAATCCCCTCGGTAATTTTTTTAATGAGAAGGATTAAAATAAGCAATACACAAGCACAAAAAATAAGCGGAGATTTGCTTTGCAAGGCTTCTTTAAACAGGTCTTTTAAGTTAAACTTTCCCTTAATTTCCTCAAATTTTTGAATGATATTCTTTTTTAATTTATCAAGTTCAGCTATTTTTGTGGGAAGTTTTCTTTGGGGAAGATTAGAGACTGTGTATCCCTTTTTAGTAGGGAAGAAGGTGATAGTAGAACGGCCTAATTTTTCCCATCTATGGTTGTTTGATTCCGGGATTAGGTACTCTATTTCCAGGAGACCTTCTCTACGGAGTAATTGCAACATATCATAGGCAGTCCATTTGCTCAATCCCATTTTTTGAGCTACTTCTGAATAATGAATGGGAGAGCCTTTCTGTTGGTATAAATCTATTAAAATTTGTAAAAATTCTTTTTGCCTTGTGGTAATTTTCATAATAAATATTCTCCCAAAAGACCCAAAAAGTAATTTAAAAAAAATTACATATTTGTAAAGTCATTATATCACTTCAAAACAATTTTGCATAATTTTTTATGATATTTTTTTGAATATCCGAGTAAAAGATTTTGGTTTTATAAACAAAAAGTATTATAATTATATGAAACGATTTTTTTTCTCTTAAAAGAAAGAATAGAAAATAAGATATGAAAATTGTTAATAAAAGGAGAAAAACTAAGATGAAAAAAGATAAAGAAATTTTAGAAAATTCCGAAGCGCAAGATGAATTAAAAGAGCTGGATAATATAGAAGATTCATTAGAAGATAAAGACTTGAAAAAATTAGATTATCAATCAAAATAAGCACCATAGATAAAGCGGGTGTCTGCCCTGTTGAGGTAGGGGTCGGATTTATCCGACCCGGGTTGTTTGGTAATTTATTTAGCGGGTTCGATGAATCGAACCCCTACATCAGATAAAGCAAAATGACCCCGGTGAGGCAAAACTTCACAGAGTAGTCAAATAATATTTTTTCTTTAAGAAGTATCGTATTAGTCGGTAGTAGTTTATTAGAATTTTAAGGAGGAAACAATATGGTATTGGAGGCAATTAAAAAAAGACAGAGCATACGCAGTTATCAGGATAAAAAAATTCCAGAAGAAATACTTCAACAAATTTTAGAAGCTGGTAGATTAGCTCCTTCTGCAAAAAATACTCAAACTTGGAAATTTATTGTGGTTAAAAATAAGGATTTAAGAGAAAAATTAGTTCCGGCTTGTAAAAACCAGGAATTTGTAGGAGAGGCTCCGGTGGTTATAGCGGGCTGTGGGACTAATCCTGACTATGTAATGTCTAATGGAGAACACGCTTATTCTATAGATTTGGCTATTGCCCTCGAGCATATGAGCTTAGAGGCAGCTTCTTTAGGATTAGGAACCTGTTGGATCGGGGCTTTCTACCAGGAGCAGGTTAAAGAAATCTTAGGAGTTCCGGAAGGCGTACGAATAGTTAACTTGTTGACCTTAGGTTATCCTAAAAAAATGACCACAAAAACCGGGAGAAAACCTTTGTCAGAAATTGTTTGCTATGACAAGTATACTTTATAAACTTTATCAGGGGACGGTTTTTGGCAAATTTTTTTAAGGATACCAAAGGAGTAGTCATGAAAAGGGCAAACACAAGGTCGGCCCTTTTCATGATCTTATTTTTTTATTAAAATAAAAGATTTAACCCTACTTCTTTATTAAATTCTCTTTCTATTTCTCCCTCAATCTCTTCAATTAAAATTTCTCCGGTGCCGCTAATTACAGCAGAGCTTAAATGTCCTCCACAGGCGCGCTGATTTTTATCAGCTAAAGTAATATGTAAGTGGAGGTAAACTTCTTTATTCATAGTAGAAATATTACCAGATAAATTAGTAATTTCGTAATCACCAGTAAATTCTTTAGTATGATATTTTTTAGTTTTAGTCTCAAAAAGTCCAATAGTTATTTTATTAACAGCTCCGATTCCATTAATTGTGCCCAGTTTTATATTATTATCTTCACAGAATTTTTTTAAGGTTTGGACAATCTCTTCCCCTTTATCGATTCTTATTATCCACTTACTCCCATATTTTTCAAATTTCATCTTTGCCTCCTTTTATTAATTTACTAATTATCCGATTTACCAATTGACCAATTGGGTTAGTTAGTATAAAACGAGTTTATAGTTTTTAGTTCACTATAAAGGTTTTTTAAATTTGTAACTTGCAACCCGTAACTTAAAACTTTCTCACTCATCACTCATCACCCATTACATTAATTGATACGGTGACTCCATTTTTTTACTTTTAATCAAAATATTTTTAGGAATTCCAAGTTTTAACAATTGATTATAAAGAGCGTCCACAAAGAATTTTTCGGTGTCATAATGTTCTACTTCTAAGATATTCAATCCTAATTCTTTAGCTCGAAGGGCATTATGGTAGGTGATATCTCCAGTTATGTATAAATCAATATCTAAGTTACTAACTTGTTCTAATAGAGAGCTTCCTGCTCCCGTGCACAAAGCTATTTTTTTTATTTTTTTGTTATTAGATTTAATAAGTCGAACGTAAGAAGCACGTAAAATATTTTTTACCTCACGGGAAAATTCAACTATTTCTTTTTCCTGATTAATTTTTCCATACATACCTATTCCATAGAAAAGGTTAGTTTTAAGTTCATATATATCGTAAGCAGGCTCTTCATAAGGATGAGTATTTTGCATAGCTTGGATAACTGATTTTAAATATCTTTCAGGAACAACGGTTTCAATTTTTATCTCCTGAACTTCTTCTCTGTTTCCTATTTTTCCTATGAAAGAGTTAGTCCCTTCCATAGGTTTAAAAGTTCCTTTTCCGTTAATATTAAAAGATGTTTCAGTGTATTTGCCTATCTTTCCCGCTCCTGCCTTAAAGATTGCCTGGCTAACCTTATCTGCATGCTGGACAGGAACATAGACGGCAAATTTAAAAATTTTTTCAGAACTACCCTGTAGAGGAGAAATTTTTTTTATCCCCAATAAATTAGCTACATAATCGTTTAATCCATTTTCAGCCAGATCAAAATTAGTATGCAGGGCTAAGATATTTATTTTATTGGTAATAGCTTGATAAAGCAGAGGATTTTTCTGCTTAGTAATCTGCTTTAAGGGAGAAAAGAGAAGGGGATGATGAGTAATAATTAAATTTACTTTATTTTTTAAGGCTTCATCCAAAACTCGCCGAGTTACATCTAAGGATAGTAATATTTTTGTTACAGGGGCATCAAGGTCAGCAAATTGAATACCGCTGTTATCAAAACTTTCCTGCAAGGAAAAAGGGGCAATTTTGTCTAAATTATTTAAAAGATTTTTTACTTTCATTTTTCTGCCCTCCCCGGTTTATTAGGTTAATTGATTAAAATTATGTTATTATTATAATGATTAGAACTCAAAAAGTAAATAAAATGTTAATCTAGAGGCACGATGCATCGTACCCATAGCAGAGTTGGGTAATAATATGGTGAGGGTACAATTCATTGTATCCTCACCATATCATTATGATCAAAAAGTCATAATTTGCTATAAAATTATCTGTAACGCACCATATATGTAATTTTTTAAAAACGTCTTTTGGACTTTTGGGGAATTACAATATGTTTATAAAATTTAAAAGTAAAATTGCAAATAAATAGTAAATTATTTTAATTAAGGGGAGATAAAAGATGAAAAAACCGGAGTTATTGGCCCCGGCTGGTAATTTGGAAAAATTAAAAATAGCGATTATTTACGGGGCTGACGCAGTGTATTTAGGCGGCGAGAATTTTGGATTAAGAGCAGGAGCAAAAAATTTTACTCTGGAAGAATTAGCGGAAGGGGTAAAGTTTGCACACGATAGAGGAAAAAGAGTTTATCTTACTCTTAATATAATACCTCATAATGAAGACCTGGTAGGATTGCCTGAATATGTGGCTAAGTTAAAGGGATTGGGCTTAGATGCGGTAATAATTTCAGATCCGGGAATACTAAAGATAGTAAAAAATATTATCCCGGAGATGGAGGTTCATTTAAGTACACAGGCAAATACTACTAATTATGCAGCAGTTAATTTTTGGTATGAGCAGGGGGTTAAAAGAATAATTTTGGCTCGCGAATTATCCCTAAAAGAGATAGAAGAAATAATAAAAAAGTCCCCTCCTGATATAAAAATTGAAACATTCGTGCACGGAGCTATGTGTATCTCCTATTCGGGCAGATGCCTGTTAAGTAACTATATGGTTGGTCGGGATGCCAACAGAGGAGATTGTGCCCAGTCCTGTAGATGGAGATATTATCTTATGGAAGAAACCAGGCCGGGGGAATATTTTCCAGTATATGAAGATAAAAGAGGAACTTACATTTTTAATTCCAAAGACTTGTGTATGATAGAGCATATTCCTTCATTGATAGAAGCAGGAATTTCCGTTTTTAAGATTGAAGGGAGAATGAAGAGTTCGTATTATGTGGCTACTGTAGTAAAAGCTTATCGGCATCTTATTGATAGTTATTTTTCAGAACCTAAGGAATATTTTGGTGCTGAAAAATGGTTGGATGAGATAAAAAAAGTAAGTCATAGATATTTTACTACCGGATTTTACTTTGCTAAACCAGGGGGAGAGGAACAAAGGTATAATAGCAGTGCTTATATCAAAACTTACGATTTTGCCGGATTAATACTTGATTATAATACAAGCAATCAGATGGCAACCATAGAACAGAAAAACAGGGTATTTGTAGGAGATGAAATTGAAATATTTGGTCCGGATGGCGATTTTTTCACCCAGAAAATCGAGAAAATGTGGGATGAAGATGGGGAAGAGATAGAAGTCGCTCCCCATGCAAAGCAAATTATCCGAATAAAGATGACTAAACCAGTAAAACCCTGGTATATCATAAGAAAATTTAATGAAACTTAGCTATTGTTAAATTATCTAAATTTCCTATAAAGAATGGTAAGGAAGATCTTTTGCAGCAGATTGAGCTGCAAGAGAATAATTATATAAAAAATAATAACTCAGAATAAAAATCAAAAGTAAGTATTAAAGGTCACCCATGGCTTTTTTAAGGGTTTTTATATCCTTCCAGGTTAGATCTTTAGGGCTGCCCGGGAAAGTTGCTTCATTTCTTAATAAATAGCTGGGATGGAACATAGGGAATATTTTTATCTCGCCTATCCAATCAAACCATTGACCTCGAATTTTAGTAATTCCCTGAGTAGTTTCTAAAAGATGTTGAGTAGGGACATTACCCAGAGTAACAATAATTTTAGGATTGATTAAAGCAATCTGGGTTTCTAAATAAGGGAGACAGGTTTCTATCTCGCTTTTAGAAGGGTTGCGATTAGCCGGCGGTCGGCATTTTAACATATTAGTAATAAATATATCTTCTCTTTTTATATCAACTGATTGTAGGATTTTAGTCAAAAGTTGTCCTGCTTTACCTATAAAGGGTATACCTTTAAGGTCTTCCTCTTCTCCCGGAGCTTCTCCGATAAACATTACCTTAGATTTTGCATTTCCTTCTCCAGGAACAACCTTGGTGCGGGAAAGATACAAAGGACATTTTTCACAATTTTTACATTCCTCTGCCACTTCTTCTATAGTAAGCGGATTGAGATTTTTAGACATCAATTTTACTCCCCTTTGTTTTAATTATTGAAGTAAACATTAATGAAAAGAACTACTAATAATTATTTTAGATAATTAGATATCTTTAAATTTTAATAATTTTACCATTTTATTATACTTTTTAGCAAGCTATTAAGAGGAAAGGCTAGAAAAAATTCCAAATGGGACAAATCCCATCTCTCTCATTCTTATTACCCCCACCTGAAACCCTTTGTTCGTAAGGGTTTCATGCCCCCTTCTGGAATGCCTCAAAAACGCACATAGAATGCTTTTAAAAGGCATCAATTTTCGAAAAATCGGTAATTACGACTTTTTTTTCAGCCTTTTTTGACTTCTCCGAAACTCTGTAACCCTTACAGGAAGTCATTTATAGATTTTAGGGGAGTGAAAATAGACCAAAAAACACCCATTTTCCGAGGGTAAATCTATAAGTCGAGGTAAAATAGTCGCTTATAATCAAAAATACGAAGCCTACTCCTGAGACCCTTATGTTACAAGGCTTTCCCGTCCTCTATTTTCCCACATTTTTTCATATTTAAGCTGTTTACAGGTAGTTATTAATTTTTTTTTGATAATAGGGTATGCAATACGTCACTTCTGAAACTGATAACTAACTATCATGAAAAAATCATGAAAAAATGATTGACTTATTTATAATATATAGTATACTTATAAGTATAATACTTTAAAGTATACTATTTGGAGGGCATTATGTTTGTCAATAGAATTGAGGAATTAAATTACTTAGAAAGATTACAGAAGGAACAGGGAGCCCGCTTTGTAATTATGTATGGGCGTAGAAGGATTGGCAAGACTGAATTACTCAGACAATTTTCTAAAGATAAAAAACACCTCTTTTTTTCCTCGGACCTCTCCTCTGAGCAAGAACAGTTAAAACAATTTAGTGAAAAGATATTTCAGTTAACCGGAGAATCATTTTTACAAACCCAGCCCTTTGGTTCATGGGAAGCTTTATTAAGATATATTTTTGACCATTTAGTCTTAAAAATGCCTTTGATTATTATCGATGAATTTCCCTATTTATGTATAAGTAATCCGGCACTCCCCTCTATCTTGCAGAAAATATGGGATGAAAAAGGAAAAGAAAGTAATATTTTCCTTATCTTATGTGGCTCTTATATGAGCTTTATGGAAAAGGAAGTCCTGGGGAGCAAGAGTCCTTTATTTGGCAGGCGTACCGGGCAGATTGCCTTACATCTGCTATCTTTTAAAGACCTAAAGTTATTTTTTCCTCGCTATTCCGAAGAGGATAGAGTTTTTGCCTATAGTATACTCGGTGGCACACCCGCATATCTCCAACGATTTAGTGACCATAAAACCATAGAACAAAATGTAAAAGAGGAAATTTTAAACAAAAATGGTTTTCTTTTTAGCGAACCTCGTTTTTTATTAATAGAAGAATTG
>Ga0307992_1002668_pt1 | contig 10087 bp, 7 predicted proteins | sample EllFjometagen133_FD_203162 | JGI IMG/M metagenome (GOLD analysis project Ga0307992, IMG submission 203162) | Marine microbial communities from Ellis Fjord, Antarctic Ocean - #133 | ecosystem: Environmental > Aquatic > Marine > Unclassified | place: Southern Ocean | collected 2014-10-08
AAGAATTTGTTGGCTCGAGCTAACTTAAGATTAGTGGTGTCTATTGCAAAAAAATATATGGGAAGAAGTTCAGACTTGACCTTACTTGATTTAATTCAAGAGGGAAGTTTAGGTTTGTTTAAAGCTGTGGAGAAGTTTGATTGGACGAGAGGTTTTAAATTTTCTACTTATGCGACTTGGTGGATTCGTCAGGCGATAACTCGTGCTTTAGCTGATCAATCAAGGACGATTCGAATTCCTGTTCATATGGTAGAGACTATTGCTAAATATAAGCAAACTGTAAGAAAGTTGTCACAGGAGTTAGGAAGAAATCCTTTACCTGAAGAAATTGCTGTGGAAATGGATTTAACAGTTGAAAAAGTTCATAACATTTTAAGGATTGATCGAAGAATTGTTTCTTTGGAAAATCCAATTGGAGGTGAAGACGGAGACCGAAAGTCGACTCTTGAAGACTTTACTCCCGATGATAAGATTGATTCACCTGAGCAAAAAGTTTCCCAAAGGATTCTAGCAGATCAGATTAGAGATGTATTAAATGATTTATCTTTTAAAGAGAAAAAGATTTTAGAAATGAGAAATGGAATAGGAGATGGAGTTTATTGTACTTTAGAAGAAGTTGGTAGGGAATTTGGAGTAACTCGGGAGAGGATCCGACAAATTGAGGCTAAAGCTCACGAAAAAATTAGACAAAATGAGAAGATTAACCGTTTACGTGATTTTGATTTTTAAGTAGTTTTATTGAAAGGTAAGGTCTTTTAGTGGACAGAATCCTTGGAGGTTGAACCTCCAAATAATCCCTAAATAAAAAAATTTTGATTTTGTTGGGTTTTATGGGTATAATTAGCAATTATAAAGACTTTTATTAGTTTAAGTTAATTATTACCATGAATAAAATATTTAATACTAGTTTGTTAATGTTACTTTTGTTAGGAACTTATTCTCTAACAAATGATGTTTTAGCAGCTGACTGTGCTCAGGAAGGAGAGAGAATAAACTTGGCTTCTGGAGAAGAGAAATGTTGCGAGGGTTTGGTAGAAGAAAGTATTTGTGACGAAACGGGTGCGTGTGTTCTTTCTGAAAGAATTTGTAAAAAGAAAGTTTCGCCTGGGGATGTTAAAGGAAAAGCAAAAGCAACGATAAAGGGGACTCCAGTAGATCCTGATTCTGACGGAAAGGTGATTGATTCTCCTGTTGTTCCTGTGGACCCTGATCCTGATGGAAAGGTGATTGATGCTCCAAAAGGAATAGAACTTACTACTACTCCTATGCAGGTTAGAACAACTTCAACTGTAAGAGAATATAATGTTAACGTTAGTAAGACCGGTAGTGCTGTTGGGGAAACATCAACAACTATGATAAGGGTCATGAGGTTGGAAGAAAACCAAGCTCAAACTATGGAAATGGCTACTAAAGGTAAAACTTCTGTTGCCGGTGAAGTTGAAGATCATGAATCTTCTAAGGGTGATTTAGATAGAGGAATTGGTTTAAATACAAATAGTTTTTTAATAACAGAAGACGGAAATGAAGTGAAAGCTTTTAACACTGTTACTGTTAGAAAAGCAAAAATGTATATGGAAACTTCTACGGGAGAAGAAAAAGAGATTAAAATGATGCCTTCTCAGGTTACAGAGGTTGTTACTGGACAATTAAATTTAAAGAATTACAGGATAGAATTAAAAAATATAAAAGAAGGTAAAACTGAGGAAGAAAAACCTGTTTATGTTGTAAGTGGTAAAAAGGAAGTTAAAATGTTGGGTTTGTTTAAGATGGAAATGACGACAGAAAGCCAAATAAACACTGAGACTGGAGAGGTGGAGAAGACAAACACACCTTGGTGGAGTTTTCTAACTCGAGGTTAAAAATAACCTTTTTAAGATATTGAAAAAACCTACAAAAATTATTTGCAGGTTTTTTAGTTATTTAATCTTTATTTAATAATTTTATAAAAGAGTAAAGAATAATTGTTATCACTAAATAAAATAGGTAATTAAAAAAAAGATAATGATAGAAACTACCGAAGCGGACAAGCCACTCATTGATGGGTATATTATCGACTACATCTTTGATTCGGTGATTTAAAAGGGGATAGGGCCAACCATGCAGGTTGCTCATAATTGTTCCTCCGATTTTAATTTTGGTAATAAATAAGGAGAAAGTGATTAAAATAAAAGGGGAAAGCAAGATAGTTCTGGTATCAATGTTTGGTTTTTCTAGAGATATTCTTGTGGGAGGCCTAGCAATATTTTTTCTGTGAGTAATTGAGCCAGGAGTTGGGTTATCTTCGAAGTTCCAACCTCCGAAGGTTGGAACCTCAAAAGTCTCCGGTGTTTTGCTTTTTTTGAAATCAATTAGTTTTTGTTGGCGTTCCAGTTCTTCTTTATAGGAATTGATAATATTTTCAAAGAAATTTTTAGGAGTTTTTTTAACATTACCATTTAAAGTAGCTTTTCCTTTTTTTTTCTTGTTGAGGAAAATACTTATGAATATAAAGAGAATAATTGGTATAATTTCCATAGAAAAATTATAGCATACTTATTGAGAGGTATAACATTTTTTATTTGTGTATTTAGGCAAAAATGGATTAATGATATAATACTAGTATGAAAACGGAGAAATTTGAAACTGAATATAAGCGGTTAAATCCTAACCAAAAGAAAGCAGTGGATACGGTGGAAGGGACTGTGATGGTGGTAGCTGGTCCTGGGACTGGGAAAACTCAGATCTTAAGTCTACGGATAGCTAACATTTTAAAGAAGACTGATACTGAACCAGAAAATATTTTGGCGTTAACTTTTACCAATGCAGGGGTTTATTCCATGAGGAAAAGACTGGCGGAAATTATTGGTTCAGAGGCCTATCGAGTGAATATTTTTACTTTTCATAGTTTTTGTGAAGTCTTGGTGGGTGAGTATGGAGAAGAATACCGATATATTTCAGGAGCAAAACTTATTTCTCCCGTAGAACAATTACAAATATTTGAAGAAATTATTGAGCAAGGTGATTTTAAATTGTTGCGACCTTGGGGAGATGCTTCTTACTATGTTAATTATTTACCATCGGCGATCAGTGAATTGAAAAGAGAAGCCATGACAGTGGATGGATTAAAGGAAGTGTTGAAGAAAGAAGAAAAGGATTTTTCACAAACTGAAGATCTTTATCATGAAAAAGGGAGGTGGGCAGGTCAGATGAAAGGAGACTATAAAAAGTTAGAAAAGAATATTAATAAGAATAAAGAGTTAGCTGATGTTTATGAAGAATATCAAAAGAAGTTAAGGGCGAATAAATTGTATGACTATGACGATGTGATTTTGGAGACCATTAAAGCTATGGAAACCAGTGGCGAATTTTTGTTATCTTTGCAGGAAAAGTATCAATATATTTTAGTGGACGAACATCAGGATACTAATAATTCTCAGAATAAAATATTGGAATTAATGTCTGATTATTTTGATAGACCAAACTTATTTATTGTGGGTGATGAGAAGCAAGCAATTTATCGTTTCCAAGGGGCTTCGTTGGAAAACTTTATGTTTTTTAAAGAAAAATATCAGGATGTGATGACTGTGGATTTGCTTGAAAATTATCGTTCTACACAGACTATTTTAGATAGTGCTCAGAGTCTAATGGAGACAAGCACTATAGAGTGTTCAAGGTCTTGTGACGATTCGGGCTTAAAGTCAGTGGCGGGGGGAAAGGGGAGTAAAATTTCTCTTTATCCTTTTTCTGAAAAAGAGTTTGAATTAAGGTTCTTGGCGAAGGATATTAAAGCGAAAATAAAAGAAGGAGTAAATTTGAATGAGATCGCTGTTTTTTATAAAAATAATAATGAGGTGTTTGATATCGTGAGAGTTTTAGAAAAAGCAGGAGTATCATTTGTAATTGAATCAAAGCAGGATATGTTGGCGGATTCAAATATTTTGAAGATTGTGTTGTTAATTAAGACAGTGAATAGTTTGGGAAATAATACTTTGTTGGGGCAGGCTCTATTTGTTAATTTTCTGGGGATTGATAGTTTGGATATTTACAAACTGATTTTGTTTAGTCAAAAAAACAAAAAGGGTTTATTTGATTGTTTAAGTTCGGAGAAGCTGTTGAAAGAAGCTCAGGTGGGGGATTGGGAAAAGATGTTGGATCTCTACAAAAAAATAGAAGGGTGGAAAAAGTCAGCCATGAATAAGGATTTGGTAACTTGTTTGGAAGAAATGATTTATCGGTCAGGTTATTTTGAAGATGTTTTACAATCGGCTGACTCAGCGGATGAATTAAATAAGATTAATAAATTTTTTGATGAAGCTAAAAAGTTTGCTCAGGAGAAAGTTAATTTGAAGTTGGCTGATTTTGTTAAGTATTTGGAGTTGTTGGAAAATTATAATTTATCTATTAAGACAAGAAGTAATGATTTATTTGAAGGTGTTCGTTTAATGACAGCTCATGGAGCTAAGGGCTTGGAGTTTGATGTAGTTTATATAACTAATACAGTAGATAAACATTGGGGGAATAAGGTGTCTAGAAGTAAGTTTAAATTGCCGGTAAATAGTTTGAAGCAAGATAACGATGATGAAAGAAGATTGTTTTTTGTAGCCATAACTAGAGCGAGGAAAGAAGTGGTGATTACCTATGCGGGCAGGAAAGTGGATGGAAGGGATCAGATGCCTTCGCAGTTTTTGGCAGAAATTGATGCTAAGTTTATTAAAGAAAAAGATGTTAATGATTTGGAAGCTGGTTTTATAAAAACTTTACAGGGGTCGGATCCCAGCAAAAAAGAACAGGGGCCTAGTTTAAAGAATAAAGATTATTTGAATAAATTATTTCTGCAGAGAGGATTAAATGCAACGGCAGTGAATAATTATTTAAAATGTCCTTGGTCTTATTTTTTCAATAATCTAATCAGGATACCGAAGGCCTATAATAAAAATATGGCCTATGGAAATGTTATCCATAAAACCATGGAGGAATTTTTTGAGAAGTTTAAAGCAGGGAAGAAAACTAGTAAGAAAATGTTTTTGGATATTTTCAAAGAAAATGTTGAGAAAGGTTTTTTGATGGAGAGCGATAAAGAGGAAGTTTTGGAGAAAGGGGAAAAATCTTTGAGTGGTTATTATGATAAATATAATGAAGGTTGGAATAAGGAGATTTTAAATGAATTAAATATCAAGGGAGTGTTATTGGAGGTGGTTGGAGAGGAAATTACCTTGTCTGGTAATCTGGATAAAGTAGAGATTTTGGAGGGAGATAAGGTCAAAGTTATTGACTATAAAACAGGTAAAATTCGCTCTAGGAATGATTTAGAAGGGAAAACGAAGAATGCTACAGAGGACTACAAAAGACAGCTTGTTTTCTATAAATTACTGTTAGATAAGTACAATAAAGGACAATATAAGATGATGGAGGGAGAGATTAATTTTATTGAACCAAATGATAATGGACAGTATAAAAAGGAATTGTTTGAGATTAGTCCAAAGGAAGTTGAAGAGTTGGAGGAAGTAGTTAAAAATATTGTTAAAGAGATTTTAGATTTGTCGTTTTGGGATAAAAAGTGTGATAACAAAGATTGTGAGTTTTGTAAGTTGAGGGAAGCCATGGAGTAGGGTATAATTTAATTTAAATATATGGCTAATCAGGAACTTATTGATTTTATAATTGAACAGAAGAAGCTAAAGAGATTCCCTCATGAAATTCGGGAGATGTTGGTTGATAATGGTTGGGGTGATGTGGAAATAAATAAAGCTTTTCATGATTTAGCTAATCCTTCGTTGTTAAGTGCTTTGTTAAAAAAGAAAAAACCTATAATAACTATTGGAGTGGTAGTTTTGTTAATTGGATTAGGTTTAACATTTAGAAACCAATTAAAAACATTATTTTTAGATATGACTGTTAAATTTGAAAAACCGGTTGTAATAATTGATGAACAAACAGTAGATGAGGATAATATTCTGGGAGAGCTAGGGACCACAACTTCAGATTTAGCTGAAGAAAATGTGGAGGGAGAAAATTCCGCAACGGTAGAGTATTTAGGTCTTAGTCCAAAAGAATCATATACAGAAATGAAAGAAGTTTTTGATAAAATTGCTAAATATGAAGATCTAAAAGATTTTTATTATAAGTATGGTAGTCAAGAAAAAATTTCTGAATTTAACAAAACTGATTTACAAACTTTATCTTTACCTGAGTCTTTTAAGGAACAGATTGTTTCTTTAGTGAAATCATCTATTCCTTTCTTGGAGGAGATAACAAATATTTCAGAAAGTATTGAGAATGATCAAGCGATTTTAAACGTTGGTTCAATAATTTCTGATTTGAAAGGAATAGTTATTTTGATTCGAGAAGATGATGCTTGGAAGTTAGATTCTGAGGGTTGGGTTAAAAAAGCTTTTTAAATATATTTTATTGGCCTTTGATGATTAGATCGATGATAGGTTTTATAACACTATAGGGTTGAGCGCCATTAATGGGGTAGGTTCTACCCATTCTAGTTAGTATAACTGTATGAGGAGTTCCGCCTTGAGTTGTGTTTGTTCCTAGGATCCCAGTATCTACTCCGTTTTGATATTCTTGTTGAACTTCTTCTAAAATAGCTTTGCTATTTAAGCATTTTACAAATTTATCCTCATCTAATTTTATGAAACGAGCAATTTCTGTTAATTGTTCGACGACAAATTTTTTTTCTTTACTGAACTCAGTTTGAAAAATTTTATCAGACATTTCCCAGAATTTAGTATTGTTACCCAATTGACCAGCACAGCGAGCGGCGGCAGCTTTTTCTTCAGCAGTGACACCGTAGATAGGGGTTTGTCTGAAAATCCAAGCAACTTGACCGTTCTTGCCGTATTCATCAATTATTTGGTGCATAGTTTGATGAAAGATTTTACAAAAGCCACATTCAAAATCACTGAAGGTGATGAAAATCAAATCAGCGTCTGGATTGCCTAGAATATAATCACTGTCTTTAATTTCAACAGTGTTTTTTGTTATTTGGGAAGTGGTTTGTCCTGAGGTGTCGGTGGCAGAATTATTTATGGTTGGTGTTTTTTCTCTGGTTGTGAAGATTCCCCAAGCAATCAAACTACCAGCTATCAAGATAGCGATGGGAATTAATAGTTTGTTTTGTGATTCTTCCATAATTTTATTTATATAGGGTTTACCCTGTTAAACTTTTTATTTAATAGGGTGGATTTAAAATAATGTGTGGGTGGCAGAATTATTTTCTTTTTTCTCCCAATTAGAAGTATCCAGTAATATTTTTTTAATTTTAGCGTTATCTTTGTATTTTAAATAGTTGTTTTTTAAAGCAAAGTCGTAAATATCTTTGGTGATACGGACATCGTCTAGGCAGTACTTTTTAATTTTTTCTATTTCACCATTTTTCCACCAAGTAATAGCTTCGAGACCGTTTCCACTTTTACCTTCGCCGAGAGTAGTTTGTGCAACGTTATCTAATTTAAATCTTCTGCCTGTGCTATCTTTGATTTCTTTTAGAATATCTAGACTTTTGATAGTGGTAAGGTCTCCTGCATAATGCTTGTTTAGGAGAGGAATGTCGAAGTGATCTGAATTATAGCCAATTAGCATATCTGCTTTTTCTAAAATTGGCCAGAGTCTATCAAAATCGTTCTCTAGAAAGGAATCATATGTGTTTGTTCCCGAGTCGTGAATACAGACAATGGAAATATCTAATAGGGATGGTGTATTTTCCCCAATATCTTCAAAAGTGTTTTTCGTTTCAATGTCGAGAGTGATTTTTCTCATGGTTTCTAAAATTTAACTATCCAATTAACCGTTGAGTGGTTGAATTTATCGTTATTCTGTTTTTTTAATTATGTCTAGGATTTCTTTTTCTGTAACTTCTTGCTCTTTACTAGTGGCTAAGTTTTTTAATTTGAATTGGTTAGTTTGAATTTCATTTTCTCCAATGCAGATAACATAGGGGATTTTCTTTTTATTGGCTACTGAAATTTGGTCACCAATTTTTTTGTTGGAATAATTAACAGCCACATTAAGATTTTCTTTTCTTAGAGTAGTGGCTAATTGGTTAGCGTAATCGATGTATTCTGATTCAAGGGTGCAAATGTAAAGCTCAGTGGTTGATTTGTATTCAGGTATTAGGTTTCTGGTTTCTAGGAAGTTGCGAAGAGTAACATCACCCATACCAAAACCAACAGCTGGAATTTTTTCACTGTCGAAAATATCAAGGAGGTTGTCATAGCGACCACCACCGAAAAGGGCTCGGTTATTGTCTGGGTTCGTGTCAAAGAATTCAAAGACGATTCCGGTGTAGTAGTCGAAGCCTCTTGTTAACAATTGGTCAATTTTAATTTTGATACCAACTTGTCCAAGCCTATTCTTTAATTCTTTGCAAATTTGGAAATATGGGTTGTTTTCATTAGTTTCTCTTAATTCACCGTTATTTAATTTTTCTTTTATAATTTTAAATTTTTCTTTACCTAAGACTTCATCAAGCCTTTTGTCAAATTCTTCTTCTGAAATTTTGCCGAACCTATCGATAATTTTAATTGTTTTATTTATTTTTTCTTCATCTTTTTCGTTTATTACTTCGCAAATAACCTTGGCTAGCATTCCTGTGTAATTAATTTTAATCACAAAATCTTCGTCTTTGGCTCCTAGAGATTTCATAATCCCATAGCCAATTGCAATTGTTTCTACTTCTGCTTCAATTCCTTCTACTCCAAAGATGTCAGAGTTAAGTTGCCAGAATTCTCTAAGACGACCTTTTTGAGGTCTTTCGTAGCGAAAGAAATTTTGAATGGAATACCAACGGAGAGGATAGGCTAACTCTCTTCTTTTCTTGGCTACTAGACGAGCAATGCTGGGTGTCATTTCTGGTCTGAGAGTGACGTCTCTGTCTCCTCTATCTTTGAAGGAATAGGTTTGTTCGTTAATGATTTCGTCACCTGATTTGGCTTTGTAGAGTTCTGTGGGTTCGATGATAGAAGTATTGTATTCTTCATAACCGAAACTTTCTATTACCTGTTTGGTTTTATCAAAAATAAAATTTTGCACTGCTAAATCTTCAGGATAGAAGTCCCGTGTACCTTTATATGGTTCTGTGCTTTGTTTTTTATCCATTATTCTTTAATATTAGCGAAATTTAGGTGAATTAACAAGTGTTCCTGGTGCTTAGAGTACTGGGTTAGGGAGAATTTGCTATTGTTTTGGTCTGTATGTTATAATTACTTATTATGTTAAATTTAAAACAAATTATTGAGCAAGCTGCTCAAAATAAACAAGCTGTGGGTCATTTTAATGTAGCTAATTTAGAAATGTTGAAGGCGGCATTTTTGGCTGGTCAGGAATTGTCTAAAGAAGTTGGCCGATCAATACCATTGATTATTGGTTTATCAGAAAGTGAAAGAAAGTTTGTTGGTTCTCGACAGATGGTGGCTTTTATTAAAAGCCTGAGAGAAGAATATGATTATCCTATTTTTGTTAACGCAGATCATTGTCATACTTTGGAAAGTGTTAAATCAGCAGCAGAAGAAGGTTTTGATTCTATTGTGATTGATAACTCAGCATTTTCTTTGGAAGAAAATATTAAATCTACAGCCGAGGCGGTTAAGTTTGTTAAGGAAAATTATCCTGATACTTTGGTGGAGGGAGAAATTGGTGTGATTGGACAGCATTCTATGCTGTTGGATGAGGTGCCTGAAAAAGTAGTGATTGGTCAAGAACAATTAACTACTGTTGAGGATGCTTTAAAATTTGTTCAGGAAACTGGGGTAGATTGTTTTGCTCCGGCTGTAGGAAATATCCACGGGATGTTGAAAAATTCTTTTAATCCTAATCTGGATATTGAGAGAATTAGGGAGATTGCTGATAAGGTGAAAGTCATTTTGGTTTTGCATGGGGGTTCGGGAATAAAAGAGGAGGATGTTAAGAAAGCTATTTCTTCAGGTATGTCAGTGGTGCATATTAGTACTGAATTGAGGAGGGCTTATAGTTTAGGTGTTCAAAATTTAAATGAAGATTTCTTTGCAAGTCATCCTGATGAAGTGACTCCCTATAAGATTATGGCTTCAGTGGTTGTTAAGGTTCAGGAAGTGGTTAGGAGGAACTTGGAGCTGTTTATAGG
>Ga0307992_1002669_pt1 | contig 10087 bp, 8 predicted proteins | sample EllFjometagen133_FD_203162 | JGI IMG/M metagenome (GOLD analysis project Ga0307992, IMG submission 203162) | Marine microbial communities from Ellis Fjord, Antarctic Ocean - #133 | ecosystem: Environmental > Aquatic > Marine > Unclassified | place: Southern Ocean | collected 2014-10-08
GTATGTCTGTATCACCGATGCTTTTAACTTTTATGTCATCTCCAGCTTTAGATCGTACCAGTATTTTAGAATTGACATTTAAATTATTTAATGCCTTATTTAATCTAAATGCTGCCCTTGCTGCCCCGCCCTGTATATCAAAGGTATTAACATGTATTACTTTCATCATTCGAACCTATTTGTTAATTCCCATTTAATAAGTTCAATCTCATCATTTACTAATTTACAAATTAATTGACCAAAACTCACATTATACTTCCTATTTATTAATTAATCCATCAGATAAATTTTTTAGTTAATATTACAAAATGCCCGTATATAGAATCGGGAATTTCAACATCATATTTTTTCTTATTAATAATTTTCTTTTCACAAATTCATCAACAGCTATTTTGGAATCAGTAGAAAAATAGTCATAATCATCCACAATAATCATCGCTCCACTTGTTGTTACTTTATCAAGGAAATTAAGTGCTATCATTATAGGTTCATAGAAATCAAAGTCAACATATGCAAAAGAGACTTTCTCTGGCATTTTTTTATCTCTTTCCAATTAGGATCAAATTTTTCAAAAAAAATATTCCCTTTCTATCATCTCTATTAAGAGAGATATTGACTTAAATATTTTTCCTTTTCTAAGACATTCTTTAAAAAACCTTCTTCTTCTTAAATCCGAATTCATGTAAATAAATCTTTTTATTTCTCCCTTTTTTTTATTAAATCGAAATTTACTAAACTCGATAAGAGGTAATTCAATATGATTATATCTCTCTTTTAAGATATTTTCATAAAAAGTTAATTCCTTATTATTTATTAAATTATTAAAATTGGGTAATTCCTTTATGAATAGTTCTTTTTTCATCATAATCGTTGATAACGGTAACAAATATGGAAAATATTTTCCCTTTTCACTTCTGACGATTTTCCTGATCATTATCCATCTTTTATATAAGCAACTTCCTTCATTTATTTGAAAATCCGTTAAATTTATAGTATTTTTATCACACTCCATAGCATACATTTGAAATTCTAATTTATTTAAATTCCAAATTTCATCTGGAGAACAAAATGTCACAAAATCATACTTAAATTTATCAATTAGATTATTTTCATCAAAGTAGATTAAATTTTTTTTTGTGATATTTAACTGATCATTAATTGAGCGTATAGTTTTTTCATTAAAGTCTTTTTTTCTTCCAAGCATTATAATATCAACTTTATAATTTTTATTTTTATTAAAATTAAATTGAGATTTTTTCAATTCTGTTTGTTTGAAGATGTCGATAAATCTCTTTTCCCAAGTATGATTTCGTATAACATTTTCATAACAATTTTGGGCAATCCTATTTCTTTCTTCTTCCTTTTCTAGATAATATTTCACTTTCCCTAATTATTCAAAATTGGATTAAAATTTGTGATTTGAAATGCTTTTGAAGCACCAAATTCAAAAGTTCTACCTTTAACCTGTAAAGCTCCATCATCTGAATTCCAACCAAAATTCAAATTTATCTTAGTCTGATTTATGGTGGTTAAGTATTTCTCACCACTTAAAAACCCTCCATTGATAGTTCTGAACTCAGGGTATTTGCTCCAACCTTTACCGAATACTTTTACTTTTATTCCATTATCTAGTAAATACTTTATCCATTCAGGACGAGGTTTATAAGCTAAACCTATCAAAGATACATCAATTTTTTTTTCAGCTTCAGTTGGATAAAAATTAATAGGATTAGAAGCCCATTGAGTCAGAATTATATTTTTATGACCATATTTTTCATATTTGGGAATATTTGGAGGAAAACAGATCGTAAAATAATCCGAATATAATGCTAAAAATCTGGAATGATTTTCGTGTCTCCAATCATCATCGGAAATGTAAGTAAATATTTTTGTGCAGGGTAACACTTCCTTAATTTTGATAAAAGTTTCCATTGATAATTCATTTCTATGAACAGGATAAAAAATAATATCAGGTTTTGAATCCAATACTTTCTCTAATATCAAGTTATTCAATTTTTCCAAACAATAATTAGATTCTAAGTAATCACGATAATCAAACAAAATAAGTTCTGAGCTGAGTTTTTCTAAAACCTGAAACCAATTAGTATAACAATAACCAGATCTGTTTACTAAATCTGGTGCTAATAGAAATATTTTCAAATTATCCTTTAATTTCATCTTGTTCATATTAATTCATGACTTCATCATTTCCGGTTTTTAATAGCTCATTGCTAAGCACATTATCAAAAACCAGTGCTAATTGTTGGGTTAATGCTTTTCTATCATATTTTTGAATTTCTTCATAATCCGGATCAAAATCATCATTTCCGTAATCTTCAATAAAATCGAGAATTGACTTAGCTATCTTATCAATGTTACTGGGAGAAACCACAACTCCGGTTTTGGTATTTCGTATGATCTCTGCACAACTCCCATTTTGGGGAATAATTGCTAATATCTTTTTGTTAGAATTAATATATTCAAAAGTTTTGCCTGGAATCCAAAAATTCCAATTTTCATTTGGTATTATTAATAATAAAAAATCACTTTCTTGATTATATTGTAATGCTTTTTTATGAGAACAATAATCAACTGTTTTTATAAAATTAGACAAGCCAAATTTTTTTATCAATTTTTTATCATTTTGAGTCAATGAACCAATAAATCTTAATTCGATATTTTTAAGTTTATTTTTAATTTTATTTAATGCTAATATAAAAGGCATAGCATTATAATCACCATAGAATTGCCCAATATGTGAAAAGATTATTTTTCTATTTTGTCTTTTTCTCACTTTAATATTTTTAAAATCATCTTCATCAAAACCATTATTAATAACTTCAATTTTCTTTTCTGGTATATTAAATTTTTCTATATATTTTTTCTTGTTTCCTTTTGTATTTGCAATTATTATATTACATTTATTAAGTAAATTTTCTTCATATTTAAAACATTTATTAAAATAATTTCTATTTTTCCACTCATGATTGAATGTGAATGGATCTCTGAAATCGGAGACTATGGGTAAATTATATTTATTTTTTATCCATTTCCCCAACAATTGAGTAGAATAGGGTGGAGAAGTGATAAAAACAAGATCTATTTTATCTTTTTTAATAATATGTTTAATTTTTCTCTTCGCAAATGGAAGCCATTGTTTTTGATAATCAGGAAATATTAATCTCCCATTTATAAAATTCACTAATTTTTTTAATTTTAAGCCATATAGAATTTTAAAAATCCAATTTAAATCAATAATAAAAGTATTGTATATTTTAGTCTCTTTGGGAATCTCTTCTTTCAATGAATTATCAAACGATTTATATCGTATAAAACTAGAATTAGGAGTTAAAACAATTGATTCATAGTTAAATGTTGGTAAATATTTAACAAATTTCAAGGTTCTCTGGACACCTGCACCACCAAGAGGTGGAAAATAATAAGCAATCATTAGTACAGTTTTCATTAATTTATCCTTTCAAAAAGAATAAACAACCAATAATATTTCTTTCCTGAAATCATAAAATTCAAACCATTGCAAAATTTCGATAAAATATTCCCTTTTTTTGTAGGAAACTCTGTATTCCCGCAATTAGGACAGATAGAATACTCATTAGCTTTAAACCATCTATTTGCAAATTCATGTCTTATTTTAAGCAATAGTTTATTATATCCTTTTATTCGTGGACCAAAATAATCAGTTTTCAAATGAAAATAATTTTTACCAATTAATTTAAGAATATCAGTTTCATTAAACGAGTTCAAATGTCCATATGCATGAAAAGTGTGATTACATTTATCACATTTAATAAATGTTTTACTCAACATTTCATTATTGGGAACTGTAATAAAAATATATTTTTTATTGATTCGTTTAAATTCGTTAACTGTCTCAACTAAATTATTTTCGGGAAGGTGTTCCAGAAGTTCACTGGAAAAAACCAGATCAAATGAGTGATCATCCACATTGATCTTAGCAGAAGATGAATGAAGCTTTTTGGTTTTCACGAAACTCAAGGCTTCCTTTGATGCATCGACACCCATCACAAAATACCTTTCAGCTAATTGATTAGTAATTATTCCATTTCCACAACCAATATCGATGATCGAACTAACATCATCTGGAATATAGTTTAAAACAAATTTAACTTTCTCTTTGAGTAAACCAGATATATCGTAATTGTCCCACAATTCAGAATTTTCAAAATAGAGATTATTATATAATTCTTTATTTATTCGTTTCATTGTTCTGAAATTTCATTATACATATCTATCAATACTTTGCTTGCATTTTGCCAATTATATTTATTAATGATAACCTTAGCTGCATTTTTGGACAACTCATTATATTTGGGATTTAGTTTCATATCTATAATTTTTTTTGCAAGTTCACCAGCGTTCCCAGCTTCAAATACTGAACCGCACTTTTCATTCTCAACAAAAATTTTCTGTGAAGTACAATCACTTGCTATTATAGGTTTTCCATAAAACATATATTGGAACATTTTATTGGCATATGTCGTGTCATGGTGAATATTACGTAAAAATGGACAAAGACCTATTTTGGAAAGCTTAATGTATGAAACTGCTTTATTAAATGGAATCCAACCCAACAATTTTACGTTTGAGAGGTTTAAATCCTTGATCATTTTTTTTAAAATTCCATCTTCTTTACTCTTTCCAATAATCAAAAAATGTATATCCTTATATCTCTCCAATAAATTTGCTGCTTGTATTATTGTAGCAGTTCCTCTTCGTAATCCTGTATCTCCAAAATAGGATACAACAAATTTATCACAATAATTATTTAAAATATTACAATCAAATTTAATTGAATTCAGATCTTCAATATCAACAAAGTTTGAGATAACGGCTATTTTTTGGGGATCTAAATTGTATTTAATTAAATAATCATTCTTTGCTTCATCAGTAATAAGAATAAGCTTATCTACGACCTTAGTATATTTTTCTTGATATTTATGCCAACGCTTTAATGATACTATCATGTTACCAGGAAAAGTTCTAATGTGATGATAATGTTTCATTATTTCAGGTCGGTTTTCTGGTAGATCCAATACAAGAGGAATCTTGTGTTTCACTGAGAACTCTTTAACAATTTTGACTAGCGGTAGGTCATAAAGATGTATTACATCAAATTTATGTTTATCGAAAACACTCTTTAACAGTTTCCTCCAATAATTGAAATAAAATGGATATTCAAGACATCCAACGCTAGATTTATATATAAAACGTGGCATTTTATTTTTGATAATCGTAGCTTCGTTCCAAGTTATTATTTCATTTTGAGATTCAGGTGAAGAACATAACAAAATTATTTTATGCCCTGTATTGACAAGAGTTCTCAGTTCTTTTTCTAAACGCACATTAGGTGGAAAATCACTTTCCAAAATCATCAGTATCTTCACTTACACCTCCGCTTTAATCACAAAAAATATTCCAATAGATGCAAAAACTACATTTGGAAGCCATGCCGCTACCAGTGGAGAAAGAACCTCATTATATCCCAAACTCTGGCATATCCTAAGAGTTGAAAGATACATAAAACAAACCAGAAGTCCCATACCAAAGATCAATCCTCTACCTTTACTACGTGAAGAAGTTGAAACCAGAGGTACACTAAATAGTAAAATAATTAGATTAGCAAAAGGAAATGATACTTTGAGGTTTAGTTCTACTAATTCTTTTGTGAATTTTTCTCCCACTTTTTTTAATCGTTCAATATATTCCCGCAACTCAAAAAAATTCATTGAAATTGGTTTCTTAGCACTTTTAATAAAATCGAGGGGAGTTACATCAACTTCATTTATTATCTTCTCTTCAAAATGCATCATTCCAATAGGGATTCCATTTTCAAAATTCCTGATATAGCAATTTTGAAATACCCATTCTTCCTCTAACCAAGAAGCACTAGTCGCAGTTATTTTCCTTTTTATCTCACCAGTACTAGGGTGAAAAGTTGTAATATCAATAGTTTTTAAATTATTTCTATATCCATCGAAGAAGCCGATATAATATAGATTTTTGTCACTTCCCAGATAATGAATATGTGATCTCATCTTTTTATCTTCTACTTTTTGATGTTTAATTTTTTCTTTGTAAATATAATTTCGGTATTCTTCCGCTTTAGGCAAAACAAGATCACCCATAAACATTATAAAAATACTAAAGATCAATCCAAACCAGATAAGGGGAGAAACCATTCTTAGTATGCTGATCCCTGCACCTCTTATAGCTACTGATTCACTATACTTAGAAAGATTATTCATAAGAAAAAGACCCGAGAGTAGAACCATTACCGGTGATGAAAGCAATACAAGATATGGAATGCGAAGCAGAAAATACAAAATTATATCATGCATTTCTCCACCTTTACTTAGCAATCGCGGCAATCTATCTGAAATATCTACAACCAGAAAGAGAACTGAGAATGAAAAAAGTATAACTAGGAATATTTTTAAATATTCCCTCAAAATGTATTTATCTAATAATCTCATTTTATACCAAATCCCAGTAATTTATTCATTTTATCCCGGATTTTTGTAAGATTTATAGTTTTCATTTCTTTTACGGAAATAACAACTAGATAAATTCCAATAATACTAAAAACAATATTAGATATCCACATTGCCAGGAAAGGAGATACAACTCCTTTATCAGCAAATTCTTCACCTAGAGTTAATGCACCATAATAAATCAGAAAAACAATCGCGCTAACAGAAAATGACATTCCTACACCGCTGGTTTTGGTCATCATACCGATCGGCGCACCGATAAGCACAAAAATAACACAGGCAAAAGCAATAGCATATTTTTTATGAATCTCAACCTGATATTTCCTGATATCTGATTGCATAGCAACTATTTTGTCTTTTTTTAAATTGAGTTGATTATTATTCTTTTTCAATTCCTTTTTATCAATTGCTTCTTCTTCATTAGAATTAATAATATTAATTTTTGCTTGAATATCTTCGATTTCTGTTTGTATTAAATTAATTTTATTTTTTCTTTTATTAACTATTTCCTGCATTGCCTTGGAACTCAGTTCACGATCACCTCGATAATCTGTTCCTTCTTGATTTATCTTATAACCAAGGTCAGGAAGATTTAATGTGAATTTTTTAAATTCGCTGATATTATATTTATCGGGGGTTTTCTGATCCCGTTCATGTATTTGTCCATTGTAAAGAATTGCCTTTAAGCTGTTACCACCATTTGCTAATTCAATTCTACCTCGCTTTGCAGATATGGTTTGCGGAAATTTTGTCTTTTCACGATTATAAATAAGAATTCCAAAAAGTTCATCATCAATTCTCTCTTTTACATAGATGGTGTAGTTCTTCAATGAATTAAAAGTACCTGGTACAATTGCAGTCGCAGGTCTCCGGTAATTAGCTTCAATCATCATATTTTTAAGCATATGGTTTGTTTGAGGCAAAATAGCATTATTGAAATAAACCATAAAAATTGATAATAAAAGAGCAGCAATTACCGTTGGCCTTATAAGAGTATAAATGTTAATCCCACAAGATTTGAAAGCAACAAGTTCATTATCAACCGAAAGTCTTCCAAATGACATAATGGAAGCAAGTAAAATTGCCATTGGAATAGTAAGTGCCAGAATAAATGGCAGGCTTAATCCAAAGATGGAAACAACAGTTAATATATCTAGATGCTTTTCAATAATAAGATTTAAAAGATCAATTATCTTATCAAGTAACATGACGAAAGTAGTAACCATAAGTGAAACAACAAATGGTTTAAAGTTTTCTTTCAGGATGTATCTTTCTAAAATTTTCATTTATTAATCAATTCCAACCATTTGTAAAAATTCACTTTCAGTAATGATATCAATAGATTCGATCTCTTTTGCTTTTTTAAGTTTTGATCCAGGATTCGCCCCAACTATAAGATAATTTAGATTTTTACTGACTGCAGAGATCGTTTTCCCACCATTTTTTTCTATCATTTCTTTGATCTTATTTCTGCTATACTTTTCTAAAGTACCAGTAATTAGAAACTTTGCTCCGTTTAGAATTTCCTTAACCTCGATATTTTCACTGATCATTTGCATGCCTGCATCCTGCAGAGAATTAATCATCTGCAAATTACTCTCATTTCGGAAGAACTCATAAACTGATCGAGCAATTTTTTCTCCGATCTCATCAATTTCAAGCAAATCTTCATAATCAGCGTCTATGATCTCATCAATGTTTTTAAAATATGAACAGAGGATTTTAGAAATTTTTGCTCCCACAAAACGAATTCCAAGTCCAAAAAGTACTTTATGAAATTTCTGAGTTTTAGAATGTTCAATTGCAATCCTCAGATTTTCTGCTGATTTTGTTCCTTGCTTATCATATTGTTGAAATTCATTAAAATCAATATGATAAATATCCTGAACTTTATTTATTTGTTTATGCTCTATTAATTGTTTCACAACAGCTTCACCCAAACCATCAATATCAACAGCAACACGGGAAGCAAAGTGCTGGATCCTTCTTTGAATTTGGGCTGTACAATTAATATTATTGCAATAAGAAATAACTCCCGCTTCCTCTTTCTTCAAAAAGGTTCCACAAACAGGGCAAGTCTTTGGAAATTCAATTTCTTTAGATCCTAATTTTCTATTTTTATAATTAACAGCAATTATTTTTGGGATTATTTCTCCTGATTTAATTATCGTTACATAATCACCAATCCGAAGATCGAGACGTTTAATTTCATCTTCATTGTGCAAAGTTGCATTAGAAACTGTAGAGCCGGAGATATAAACAGGCTTTAATCGGGCAACTGGAGTTACAGCACCAGTTCTTCCAACTTGGAAATCCACTCCCAGTAACTGTGTTTCCACTTCCTCCGCTTTAAATTTGTATGCAATTGCCCATTTTGGTGATTTAGAAGTAAACCCAAGTTTTTGCTGTTGATCAAAATCACTGACTTTTATAACCAATCCATCAATGTCATAATTAAGAGCATCTCTTTTATATTCCCACATTTGACATTGGCTTACAATTGCTTTTTTCCCAGCAACATATCCAACTTGACCAAATTTAGAAATAATTGGTTTAAAATCTTGCTCTTTTAAAAACTCTAGCAATTTATACTGCGTATTGATTTTTTTATTATTAAAAAGCCCAACTGAATAAACACGATAATCCAGCTTTCTGGATTTTACTATTTTTACGTCTTTCAATTTAATAGTTCCTGCTGCTGCATTACGTGAATTTGCAAATAGTTTTTCTCCATTTGCTTCCCGTTCTTCGTTTATTCTTTTAAATTCTGATCTAGGTAGGAAAATCTCCCCTCGAACTTCAATTGGATTGTTGTATTTTATCTTAGTTGGAATTGATGAGATTGTTTTAACATTTTCAGTTACATCTTCACCTTCAAAACCGTCACCACGTGTAGTTGCATATTGCAATTTACTATTTTCGTAATAGAGATTAATGCTGAATCCATCAATTTTTAACTCTGTTGTGAACATGATAAATCTATCAACTTTTTTATTAATCTTATCATAGAATTCCTCAACTTCTTCCAGAGAATATGCATTTTCTAAACTATACATACGGACTTTATGTGTAATGATCTTGCCTTTTTCTGTTATATCTGAACCTACAGCATTTGTTGGAGATTTTTTTTCTTTATATTGTGGATATTTTGCTTCCAGGTATTGCAATTGTTTTACTAGTTGGTCAAAATAGTAGTCAGAGATTTCAAATTGGTTCTTTTTGTAATAAAGATTGCTGTGATGAGCAATTCTATTACGCAATTCTCTAATTTCTTCTGCTACAAATAAATCGTCCAATCTTATCTCCTGACTTTTGACAAATATTGGATTAATGCAATTTAAAGCAATCTTTTTTTGTGATTTATCAATCAAAAGAATATTTGGATATTAGTATTAAAAAAACAGGCTCCGATTTAGTGGAGCCATGTATAAAAAAAATAGTGCTAGTATATAAAGATGGCGGCGACCTACTCTGCCATTCCGTCGCCGGAACAGTACCATCGGCGTGGGTAAGCTTAACTTCTGTGTTCGGGATGGGAACAGGTGTGACCTTAC
>Ga0307992_1002671_pt1 | contig 10085 bp, 7 predicted proteins | sample EllFjometagen133_FD_203162 | JGI IMG/M metagenome (GOLD analysis project Ga0307992, IMG submission 203162) | Marine microbial communities from Ellis Fjord, Antarctic Ocean - #133 | ecosystem: Environmental > Aquatic > Marine > Unclassified | place: Southern Ocean | collected 2014-10-08
GAAAAAATCCACCCACTGGCCCTCGCTTATCTCGTATTTCTGTAACCAGAATGCGGAGTAACCATTGGGGTAGCTGGCATTTAAATCACTGGCTTCTGCCGGCGAACCTGCATCCGTACTGGCATCTGCGCTAGTAATCCGTTCCTCGGTATAAGCATTGTGGTCCTCCATACCGTCACCCACATAGTAAGGTCCCTCAGGAATGTTCACCATCTCGATGGCAAAGACTTTTACCGTAACATTGTCACCGTCTGCCACCCCATCTGACCCGTATTCCCAGCGAAGTTGGACATCATCCCAGTTGTTTGAGCCGCTTCCATCGGCATTGCGATAAATAAAAACGCCCATTCCGTGCTCAACTTCATCTATAATGGTACTCCCAACCTCAATGGTACTGCCGGTGGGAGCAATATGATTCACACTGCTTGTATTTAGGGTGCAATGACTCCAGTCACCAGCGCCTGTCTTCCACTTGGCAAAGACCCAGACTCCATCATAATTAGACGAAGCATCGTCGTTGATGTCGGTACGCCAGGAGTTGTCCCAACTCACATCAAATGTTATCATAGTGTAGTTATCGCTTGCGTTTTGTCCGGTCATCCCAATATTCTCTACCACAACATTGTTAGCCCATACACCGCTTGCCAGTGTAATGATCATCGCTATTAGTATTATTTTTTTCATTTTATGACTCCCTTACTTCAACAACATTAATTTTTGTATCATGCTGGTTTGCTCATGCTTTAAGCGAACAAAATACATCCCCGAAGAATACATACTTGCATTCCATTCAACGGTATGATACCCGGGAGTAAGCTCTCCGGAAACCAAGGTTTCCAATAATTGACCTTTTATATCGTATATAAGCAAAGCCACGGTATTCCGCTTCGGGGGAATATTAAACGAGATCGTTGTTACAGGGTTAAACGGGTTCGGGTACGCCGGCATTAATGCGAATTCTGCCGGAAGAGCTGAAACTTCAATTCCATAAACCATCAATGTGTGGTATCTTTTCTCTCCTACATAACTTACATCGGCGAGACGATAGTCATAAGATTTTCCCGGTTCAACGGTTTTATCCGTAAAGCAATACTCTGTGCGGTACGTAGCATTGCCCTGACCACGCAACTCTTGATGTGTAATATAATGAGCAATCTCCGCCCATGAAGACACGGTGCTCTGCGGCCTCGCAACTCTACGCTCTACAATAAAGCCCTGATTCTCAACTTCACTCTCCGTTACCCATAGAAGCTTAATTGCACCGGTATTTGTGTTTTCTACTGTAAAGGATGCTAACTCAACCGGTAAAGGGGTATCGCCAGAAATTGCCAATGAAGCGTATCCATCTCCCGAGTCACCGTTGTATGGAACTACTGCAAACAGTCCGCTAAAAACGAACATGGCTACAAACATAGGTATTAATGTTCTTCTTACCATTTTTCCTCCAATTTTAGATTCCTAAGCTCAAGTAGCAAAATGCAACCTGTTTTTATTATAAAACTTAAGGTGAACTTAGTTGTTGAATTCAGGATCCTATGTTTGTCCACCTAAGTACCGTATTACTGATAGTATGCTGATAGTATTACTGATAGTATGCTGATAGTATTACTGATAGTATGCTGATAGTATTACTGATAGTATTACTGATAGTGTTACTGATAGTATGTTACTGATAGTATGCTACTGATAGTATGCTACTGATAGTATAACGATGATATACTTATAGTATAATGATACGCTTTGTAAAATACAATGTTTATTTATTTTTTGAAATTTTAAGACAAAATATATTTATTATTATTTAGATTTTGTTAATTTTATCTGTGTATTTTTTAATAAAACAAACCTATTGTTTACCGAGTGAGAGAAAATAATGGAAAAAGCTTCGCCATTCTGTTCGCGGGCCGGCGGATCAGGCTGCTGACTCGTGTCTCAACACCTCCCTGAGCTCAGAACACCGATCAACGATGTACGATTTACGAAGACTTCGAACATCGACATTCCTTGTTCGATATTCGTAATTCATTTCTCCTCTTTTCCCTCCTCCCCATTAAAGATTGAAATGAGACAGACCAATAATTTATTAGGTAATAAACAAAAACCCCATCGTATTGATGGGGTCATCGGAGTGGCTCCACCCGCCCCGAAGCTTCGGGGGAACCAGCTCACCTACGTCAAGACTTCGGCGGATTGAGTTTACAGGGATTTTCAGTACTCTGTTCACTGCTGATAATCAGTTAGTTACAGAGGTAGGTGACCAAAAACTGCCCGGTGATTATTTTCCATCGTTAATACACTGTTTTACAAGTATTTAGAACTCGCTAGATTAGTTGTAATGTTTTTGGATTAAGGAATGCGTCGAAGAAATGGAGCCACCCTATGAGGAACTTTGATTTAAAGACCGCTTACACAAAACTATGCACACACACCCATTTATTTTCCTTATTTCAACAAGATCATTTTCTTGGAATCAACAAATTCATCTGCCTTGATCTGATAAATATATAATCCACTGGGTAATCCATGACCATGATTATCCAATCCGTTCCAGGTATAATGATAATATCCGGCTCTCTGATCTGTGATCTGTTGAGTATAGACCGTCTGTCCCAATAAGTTATAGATCTTCATAGTGACATCACTTGCCTGAGGTAGCTGATAAGCAATCGTTGTACTTGCATTAAAGGGATTCGGATAATTCTGCTTTAATTCAAATGTTTCCGGTACGATCAATTTGGCGGGATCAGTATTTAAAAGTATAACACAAACAGGATCTGAATAATTACTTTCATTAAAGTCTGTACTTATTCCGGTGTACATATAGTGATAATGAACATCAGGTTTAACAGACGTATCACAATAAGTCGTATCTGTTATCATAGAAGTATTTACAGGCATAGGATCAGAATAAATTAAATCTGTAAGGTTATGGTATCTATATATATTATATCCCATTAAATCCACCATGTTCTGACCATGCCAAGATAGATCGACCTTCCCGATACCAGCTTGCGCAGAGAATCCCGTCGATGATGCTTTCATTGCATCCACAACAAATGAAAATCTTGTATCCTTAGGTATTTCCATTCCTTCGCAATCCTTTGCTGTTGTTACTCTGAGATGGTTTATTCCATCTCCGGTCATTATGCTAAATTCATAAGTTCCCTGCCAATGAGTGCTGTCCACCCAATCACCTTCTATAATATGCTGTATATATGGTTCACTTAGTCCAAAAGTAACATAAGGTTGAATACTAATATCCATTGGCTTACTGAAAATCAGATTAAAAGTATCTGTTTCACATCCAAGTGGAGGAGGCGGATTGAATTTAACCTGATAAAGAAAACCAGGGGCATCTATAATGGGTGAAGTTTCAATGGGTTCATAAATTACCATCCCGACTTCATAATCATCATAAATATCCCATATAAGCGCATTAATTGAATCCAAATTAATAGTTCCCCAAAAATTATGGGTAGCATTAATATTGGGAGGAACACTATAATCGTTGCTATAGTAAATTGCATAATAGTTATTACTTATTATGTTGTTGTATTTAACTATATCCTTTGCAAAATCTTTAATATTATCGAAAGAAAGAGATCTGTTTGCATTACTGAAAATAGTATTATAAATTATTTCTGCATAACCAAATCTCCAATAGATGCTACCATCAGAGTTGTTATAAAATACATTTCCAGTAATTGTAGGTGAACCCATTATAGAATTAATGCCCCAACCAGAATTATTATAAATAGTATTCCCAATAATTGTAGGATCCCCTCGGTACCAAATTCCCCCACGCAAATTATTAAAGATTAAATTATCTTTAATTTTAATATTACTATATTCAGTATGTATTCCGCATTTTAAATTACTATAAATAATATTATTAATAATATTCGCCTGTGGGGTGGATTCAAATAATATTCCATTTACATAATTATTACAAATAGTATTATTTTGGATTAAAAGAGAATCAGCTCCAATAGCAGTTATCCCCGATCCAGCTGATTCGATTCTGCAATATTTTAATATTCCTGTTGAACCACCTTGAAAACTCAATGTACCCCATCTTGAAGTTATATTATTGGTAAATACGATCGAATCTATTTCTGTTCCAACAGCGTTTAATGTACCTTTTACTATTATTGACTTATTGGGATCAATTCTAACTTCTGTACCAGGTTCTATAGTAAGTGTTGTGCCAGTATCAATTATTATATTAGAAATCACAATATAATGCTTATCTTTTGTCCATATTATGTTTTCATTTATCAGGCCACTTACCTCAAATCCTCTTTGCACATTGATATTAAATGTCTCCTCAACAACAACTCCATTATCACAGGTAATTTTATAATCAAAGTAAACATTAGTATTGTTTGGAGTGTTGCTTTTTACATAGAATTTGAATGGATTTGTTTCATTTTTTGAATGAGTATAAGAACTAATACTTCCAAAATTTGCAGTAGAATCAATAATGGTTATAAAGCTGGTGTCTTCATAAGAATGATAACTTAATGTGCTTTCTACATTATACGCTTGCTCCCAGGTGTTCCGTATGTCAAATACCATTTCTATAGTTTCACCAGCACCAGCTATTCCATTTTGGTCATCAGCTTGCAATGTATCAATAATTGTGTGTGAATATAAAGTCAGTTGCGGCTTTGAAGTGGTAATTAAGGCATTGTAAACATTAAGTTTTTCCCCGCTTAAAATTTCATCTGAAGTATTAATAAGTTGTCCATGAATTAGATCATTGGACCAATCAGGAAAATGTGAATGAAGCAAAGCAATTGTACCTGTTACAAATGGAGCAGCCATTGATGTTCCGTTCCATGATGCGTAACTATAACTATGAGGATAGAACAATGGAATTGTACTGCAAATATTAACTCCTGGAGCATATAAATCAGCATTAATTCCATAGTTTGAAAATACCGCTTCTTCTTCATACCAGATATCGTTTTCTTGATCATAAAGCACATCAGAAGCACCCACACCAATAACAAAACCCCATGCTGCGGGATAAAATGGTAAGTTTGTTCTATCATTACCTGCTGATGCTACAATAACAGCAATAGAACAGGCATTTTCTAAAGCATTCTTTAAAACATAAGATTCTGCATACCCACCAAGGCTTAAATTAATAACTTTTGCCCCATTATTTGCTGCATAAGTAACACCACTTGCCACATCGGAATAAGTTCCATATCCATTGCTTTGTAGAACTTTAACCGGTAGTATTTTACAATTCCACGCTACCCCTGCGATTCCTATCTCATTATCTGTTGTGGCAGCAACGATTCCAGCCACATGTGTTCCATGCCCATTATTATCCATTGCGTCATTGTCATAATTAACAAAATCATAGCCGGTGCTAATAATGTTATCCATTATATCAGGATGTCCCCAATCCACACCGGTATCGATAATTCCAATGATTACTGATGTATCGCCTTTTTCGACTTCCCATGCTTCGGGAGCATCTATATCAGCATCTTCCAGATGGTACTGACCGGTATTATGCAATCCCCATTGATCACTAAAATACGGGTCATTTGGCTTAACACAAATTTGGGCAATATAATTTGGTTCTGCATATTCAATGCTATTGTCTTTTGCATATTTTTTAGAGAGTTCAAGTGGGTCAATGTCAGATTTGTACTTCAGTTTATAGATTTTATTTAAATTCGGCACTTTGTGAATTTTTCCGGTATAGTCTTTAAATGTCGGTTTTGTCAATCGAGGTTTAGCATTTTTGAATACTTTTTCCATTTTTTCAACTTGATATTTTTGATTCAAATTATCTATAGAGGATAATCCTGTTTTTGTGGAACTTTTAGATAGTGATCTGTTTAATTGTGTATCGTCTTTAAATTTTATTAAGATTTCGCTTTTTACATATTGTGGATTATCCGGGTCTTGTTTAGGGGGTATTATACCACCTGCAAAAACGGGCTGTAATCCTTCCAAAAATAAAATTAATACAAGGGGGTATACCCATTTAATAAATATCTGAAAATGTTTTTCCATTTTAATCTCCTCTTTCCATATTTTTTAAATATCTATTTCAACATTATCATTTTTTTTGCTATCAATATAGTCATCTGCTATAATCTGATAGATGTATAATCCACTTGAAAGCACTTGACCTGATTGATCCAATCCGTTCCACCGATATGTATAAAATCCGGGATTCTGAATAGTCCGGTTCTGCATAGTCCAGTGAAGGTTCTTGTTGAAGTTCTTCTACCAAGTCTTTAGGATCAATATCTGCTTCATATTTGATCTTATATATTTTATCTAGGCTAGGAATCGTATGTTCAACACCATTAGGATCAACAAAAGTCCGTTTGGCAAATGCAGGAACAGCATTCTTAAATACTTTATCAACTGATGTGATATTATATTTGCTCATAATTCCATCAATAGCCGTTATACCGCTTTGCGTACTTGTTTTGGCAAAGCTGTTATTTACTTGTGCTTCATCTTTGAACTTTACCAGCACGGTATGTGGATCATATTCCGGATTATATGGATCCAGATTAAAGCTTTGTGGGGATTGGGCGAACAGCATGACGCTTGCCGTTAGAACAATAAAGAATAAATTAATTCTTTTCATAATGATCACCTCTAAAATAAATTATTATTAAGGGAATATTCAATAACCCCAATTTCTTGGGTAAAGTTATTTCTATATCTGCCGGGAATAAATTCGGGTAGATGGTACAATAAAAATATGAACCATATACACACATGGCTAATGCCAGTCCGCTAAACTAAGAAAATAATGAAATAATCTTCCGCGTTCTCCGCAAACAAAAAATTATTATCTATTAATCCGTTACAAGTTACTTTTATAAAGAGAAAATGTCAATAGGGTATTTTATATCATAATTCTCAACTTTTAACATTTTTCACATTAGAGGGTGTAAAATATTTTGTGTAAATAATTAATCTACGTTTAGTGTTCACACTTGACCTTCTCCTCATAAATCGAACAGCCCTACATGTTAGCATACTTATTCGCTATGAAATTCTAATTATCTAGCGAGTGTTGCCTCTTCCCTTTTAGTATTAAGGTGACCAAAAACTGACCAAAATACTAACCATAGTATAGATCATCCCCCTACATTTACTGAAACATAATGAAAACGGGCTGGACAATGTCCAGCCCCTACATCTATATTGATTATTAAATTACAATGAAAATGAGCGAACACACGGGTTCGCATCTACTTTTATCTTTTGCCTTTTGCCTTACATTAAAAAAGCCCTTGCCTAAACTATCAAACGCCAATATAATTATTGATTAACCATATAATGAACGGGCGACTCCAGAGTCGCCCCTACATCCGCCACTCCTCTTCCCCCACTCTCCCCCTCAAAGATTGAAATGAGACAGACCAATAATTTATTAGGTAATAAACAAAAACCCCATCGAGTTGATGGGGTCAGAGGAGTGGCTCCACCCGGAATCGAACCAGGGACACAGGGATTTTCAGTCCCCTGCTCTACCGACTGAGCTACAGAGCCACGGATATTATAAAAATATCAATTTTAAAAGCCGAAAATTTTAATGTTTTTCGCCTCTAATTGCAAGTAAAAATACGACTATTTGCGTAATTCTTTGACGCGTGTCGCTTTCTTACCTTTAAGAGCACGAATGTAATAGATTTTTGATCTACGAACTTTACCGATCGTGATTCTTTCGATCTTTGCAACATTGGGTGAATGTAACGGGAAAATACGTTCTACGCCAACACCGTTAGAAATTTTTCTTACGATAAATGTAGCGTTGATCCCTGTACCTTTACGTGCAATACAAATACCTTTGAATTGCTGAATACGTTCTTTATCGCCTTCGCGTACTTTAACGTCTACGATTAGCGTATCTCCGGCTTTGAATTCCGGAATGTCATCTTTCAAGTGGCCAATTGCCGCGACTTGTGTCTTATCCATTCTTGTCATCTCCTTTATCCTGATATGCTTTCCACATATCGGGTCTGCGTTCTTTTGTTTTATTAATTCGTTCTTCTTTTCTCCATGCGTCAATGTTGGCATGATGCCCACTCAACAGCACATCCGGTACTTTCTCGCCTTCAAATACCTCAGGGCGGGTGTACCAAGGACAATCGAGCAAGGGATCCGAGAACGAATCACTTAACGCAGATTTTATCTCGCTAAGTACACCGGGAATAAGGCGGATGATAGCATCCATAATAACTATGGACGAGATCTCTCCTCCTGTAAGGACATAATCCCCAATGGATATTTCGTCAGTGACCAGCATGTCTCTAATGCGCTGGTCGATCCCCTTGTAGTGTCCGCATACAAAGATCAAATGCTCTTCATGTGAAAGCTCTTCTGCCTGTTCCTGCTTAAATACCACGCCATCCGGAGTGGGAAAGAGAACGCGACTGCGAACACCCTTAGGTGCTTGTTGCAAGAGGGTGCGAATACCATCATAAAGCGGCTGCGGGGTCATGACCATACCATCACCACCACCGAAAGGATAATCATCGGTTTTGCGATGCTTGTCTGCGGAAAATTCCCGCAGGTCATGTACCCGTATAGTAACCAGGCCTTTTTCCTGAGCTCGTTTGACCATGCTCTCGGAAATGACCGGATTGATCATCTCGGGGAAACAAGTCAGCACATCAATTATCATCGAGCATTCCTTCTAATAAATGGACATAAAGGATTCCCTTCTTCTCGTCAACGGATTCAATAAATTCGTCGACAAAGGGAACCATTACTGTTGATCCGTTCATTGTCGTAAATGTTATGATGTCTTGTGCCGGCTGAGACAGCCACTCCGTTACCGTTCCTAGTTCTTCCCCATCCTCAAGGACGCGAAAACCGATATAAGATATATCTTCTTTGATCTCCGGTAAGAGCTTCGCCTGTTTCTCCGTAATGAATACAGCGCTATGTGTCAATCGGATTGCTTGCTCCTTAGAATTGATCGATTCGAGCCCGATACACAATCGTGCACCCCGCTCTTCCACCGAGCTAATCTTAAGAACCTCATCCGGTTCAACACCGTTGCCAACATATACATATTTCAATGAGCGTAAAGCCAGAGCGTCTATCTTCGGTTCAGAAAGATAGAACTTACCCCCCAGACCATAGGACTTTCCAATGTAAGCAATGATCGTAAAAGGCATGTTACTCTGAACTATCTATCGATAATATCAAGTGTCGAACGCGTTTGTCCTGCCTTTGCTGAAACTGCTGTCAACAGTGTTCGCAAAGCTTGCGCGGTCCGACCGTGTTTGCCAATGACTTTACCGAGATCTTCAGGAGCGACGTTCAATTCATAGATCGTATTGTTTTCGCTCTCGATCTTGGTAACTTTAACTTCATCCGGATTATCAACCAAACGTTTCACAATTGATTCTACAAATTCTTGCATGATATCCCTTTCAATATGAATTTCTAGTTCTCTAGTGGTTCTTGTTGATTATCAATCCCCTAAACCGATTACTCGGCTTTGGGTGTATCTTCTTTTACTTCCGGTGTTTCAACTTCTTCAGCAACTACTTTTTCCGGTACGTCCACCGTAGCTTCAGCGGAGGTGGATTTTGCTTCTTCAACTGGAGCAGCTTCTTTAACTTCCTCGACGACGTCTTCTTTAAGCTCTTCAGCCGGTGCCTCAGCAACAACTTCTTCGGCTTTTTCTTCTTTGACTTCTTCTGCCGGAACTTCTACTTTGGTTTCTTCAGCTACAACTGCTTCTTTCACCGGAGCGGTTTCTACTTTAACTTCTTCAACGGGAGCAGCTACTTCCGGTACGTCCACCGTAGCTTCTGCGGAGGTGGATTTGACTTCCTCAACGACGTTTTCTTTAAGCTCTTCAGCCGGAGCTTCAGCAACTTCTTCTACGACTTCTTCAACTTTTGCTTTTTTACCTACTTTTTTATCGGCTTGGGCTTTTTCTTTGTTTTCTTTAGCCATTTCCCATTTCTGGAATTCTTGTTTCTTTTTATCTTCTGTAAGATTGCTAGTTTCGAGATGCCATTTTAGCATGATCCCTTCTTTAGACAGTAAGCGTTTTACTGTATCTGAAGGTTGTG
>Ga0307992_1002672_pt1 | contig 10085 bp, 9 predicted proteins | sample EllFjometagen133_FD_203162 | JGI IMG/M metagenome (GOLD analysis project Ga0307992, IMG submission 203162) | Marine microbial communities from Ellis Fjord, Antarctic Ocean - #133 | ecosystem: Environmental > Aquatic > Marine > Unclassified | place: Southern Ocean | collected 2014-10-08
GATCTGTTGAGTGAGATCGAGTCATTCAAAAACGATAGTAACATCCGTCCCTCGACGTTAGAGAATAGGGTCGAATCATTCGACGCATTACGGGAAAAAATCGAATGTTACGAAATGATGCTAGGTGTCGCAATGACGTCTCTCCGAAGCGAGGCAGATGTAATGGAGAAAGTCTTGGTTAAAATGGTACAGTCGGCGCACGCGGATAGGGATGCGGCACGCGAAGCGAAAAAGGCGGAGCGTAAAATCAAAAAATAAGATCGATTAATGGCGGGGGCGGCAACGGTCGCCCCTTCTTTTTCACCAAAGTGTTTTTTTAACTTGCGCGGTTCAGAGTTACGGTTTATATATCAATCCTCAGTTACGCGATAAAGCGAAACGGGAAGCGGAGAACGAAAATGGACATCTGGAATAACGAAGAACGAAATATCTGGACCGACAACACGGAGGATAGAACGATGAAAAACGTAACACCAATAGCAGGGAACGTAGCCCTAACAACTCTTCGAGCTGGCATGGCGAATCTGTCGGATAGTTTCGCGGAGCGCGATAACGTGATCAAGGGCGTAGTGATTGCGGCGTTGGCGCGGGAACATGTTCTGTTGCTTGGTCCTCCTGGAACTGCGAAAAGTGAATTGACGCGATCTCTTTCGGATCTTCTATTCGGCGAAGGTGAATTTTTTAGTGTTCTCGCTACGAAGTTCTCGACGTTGGAGGATTTTTATGGCCCGGTTTCAATTCCTGAAATGAAGGCGGGGCGGTTCGTGCGAGTGACGGACGGCAAGGCGTGGGATAAGAAATCGGTATTTGTTGACGAAATCTTTAAAGCGTCAACGTCTATTTTAAATACGTTGTTGAAGGGGATGCAGGAGCGTAAAGCGGACAACGGCGGAGAGGTAGATATCCCCCTAGAAACATTGTTCGGCGCGAGTAACGAGTATCCAGAAAGCGATGCCCTCGCAGCCTTGTACGATAGATTCCAAATCAAGTTTTGGGTTGATTATATCGCGAACCCAGATAATCTGCTCAAGGTGTTGGTCGCCGGCGGAGCCAAGAAATCTTTGATTCGATTGAGTAGCGATCAATTAGAGGAACTCCGTAGCGATGTTGAGGCGGTTCCTTTTGGGGACGTTGAGGCGAGGATCCTACTAGTCGTCAAGGCGGCGGTAGAGGCAGAAGGATTCCGCCCCAGCGATAGGACGTGGATCAAGGCGTCGAGGATAGTTAGGGCGGCGACAGTTCTGGCCGGTCGTAACAAGGTTCGCGGCGAAGATTTCAGAGTCCTCGCCGATGTCTTGTGGAAAGAGCACAAAGATCGTGAGAAATTGGCAGCGGTAATTGGTAACGCGGTTGACCCTTATGGAGCCAGAGGCGAAGCTATCCTCGACGGCATTCGCCTTGCAATGAGGGAACTCCCGGTGATGGAATTGTTGAAATCCGGCCAGCTCAAAAAGACAGAGATGGTCACTCGCGTGTCTGCTATCATGGGTCAGGTTGCAGCAGAGCGCGATAAGCTCATGGAGCAACTGGATGAAGCTGGCGACCACGAGGTTTTGAACGATGCGCTAGTCGCAGCAGACGCAGCCACGAATCAGCTTCAAGCTCTCACTCTGGAGATAATGAAGTTCCGTCCCTCTAGGTAAGCAGAGGCGAAAGGGGTAGTTGCCGCTGCCACTTTCTTTTTTCAAAGTGTTTTTTGTCTTGCGCAGCTTGCAACTAAGGCTTATAAACACACTCTACCACAGAGGAGAACAAGATGAAAAACGGGATTTTATTCAACGTCAGTAATTATGAAGCCAACTTGTGGAAGTATCGGAAGCTGGTGGACCAGGACGTAGCCACCAGAGAGCGTCTTGGGGAATCGCAGACTAAGGGTTTCAGAGGATTCGCTCAGGACGTGTTTCATCAGATGTTCTCGGATAGCGTTTCGAGGAAAGAGGAAGCCCCGGTGGGTTCGGATGTGTTTGTGAAACTCCACGAGCAAGCAAGTCTCTTGCCCGAAATTAGCGACCTGGCAGATCGTTGTACCGGAGACGAGACGCTCGCCGGTATCGGAACAGCGGCCGTGATAGATTCTCTCCTCACGTCTCTCCCTACGTGCGGAGTTGGCGTCGATGATATAGCGGGAGACGGCGAAGCCAAAGACATGCTGGAAAAGCTGTTGGCGGCGGGCAGTGTCGACGCCGAAGATGTAGAAGAGATCCAAAAGTCAATTTCGGAGTTATCAGAATCGGTCGAGCGGAATAAAGCAGAAGCAGTCGAGGCAGCAGAGAGAATGGACGACACGGAGATACGCGGCGCACTTCGCGTTGCGGCGGATGCTGCCAAGGAAGCGTGTGACGAGCAAGACGCACTCGTTGACGGATTTATGGCAGGATCTGGTAGAGGCACGAGCCGATCCCAGCGAGCAGGCGTAGCACGGAAGTTGGCGAGAGTAACCGCGAATAGAGAAGCGATCAAAAAAGTGGCATTGATTGCGGGGCGATTGCGACGAATAGCGATGAATCAACAGGATAAGAAACCAGCGCATGGAACAGACGAGATTGCCGGGATCGAAATGGGGCGGAGCCTCGAACGTATAGTTTCAGCAGAATGGGCACTGTGCGACGACGAAGATCTAGAGGGGTTATTCATGGCTCGTTATACCGAGGGCAGTCTGGCTCAGTTGGAGGTATCAGCGAAAGAGGTAGAGGGACAGGGGCCCATTGTTATCTGCATCGATTGTTCTGGCTCGATGTACGGTGCAAACGAGACATGGGCCGGTGCGTGTCTGTTGGCGTTCATAGAAATCGCAACACGTCAAAAAAGAAACCTCAGCGCGATCTATTTTGATTCTGGCGTTCGTCGGGTTGAGCATTTTCCCGTGGGTCCAAGAGATATTGATCAAGTGTTGAGCGCGGTTCTTTTGGAGTCGGCCGGAGGAGGCACATCTTGGATGGCACCTCTAACAGCGGCGGCGGATCTGATACAGGAAGGTGGCACGATGAAAAACGCCGACGTTATTCTGATAACAGACGGGGCGTGTTCAGTATCAGATAGTTGGTTAGCTGCGTATAACGAAACGGCAGCGGCGGTTCCGTTTAGCACGTATTCGATCTTGATCGGTTGCAGGGGCTCTAAAGCGGCAGATTGTTTTTCGGAAGAAACGATCAATCTAGCAGATGTTATGAGTGACGAAGGCGTTGCAGAGCTTTTCGGTAAAATATAAGCGGTTAAGTTTTAAGGTTGACATTGAAACCTACACGGTTAAGATGTCAACCTATTTTGAAAAACAAAGGAGAGCAAAGATGCGAAGGAAAAGTCCAAGAGATTCTGCGAGAACGCGGAAACGAACGAATCAGACAAGAGCGAGGGTTGAAGTATTCGCGGCAAAACGCGGGTGGTCATTGACAGAGGTTGCGTCCAGAATGGGAATTTCTCTACAGGGGCTAGGTTCTATTCTGGAACGGGATAGTCCAACCGATACTACCTTGATGAAAATTGCCGTAGCATTCGAATGCGAGGTAAAGGAAATAGCGAAACCAGTAACCGCAGCGGAATATGGCGAAGCCATGTTGCCCAGAGCATAAGGGGGATCAGGGATGGATTTTTCTCTATTAAAAGACATGTACGATCCAGCAGAGATCCAGCAGGAGGTAGAGTGGCTTAGATCTAGGTTAAATGGTATCGGCGGATCCGATGTTCCAGTCCTATATCTTGGTGAATTGTTCAAGCGTCGGCCGTGGCATTTGTATATAGATAAGACGCGAGCGCCGAAGAGTATTACCGAGGCAGATGTATTAGAGGGAAAGGCAAATGCAAACTTTCGAAGGGGCCATACATACGAACCATTGGCGATCGAACTCTATAAACGCCAGTTGGCAGCAACGGACGAATCAGTAACGGTTATGGCACCAGGTGATCCAGGGATACGTTATGATCTGTTCAGGCTGGAACACCCGGACCATCCACACCGTTATGTGAATTTGGACGGATGCCAGACAAGCGGCTATGTGTTAGAGGTCAAGTCACCGTCGCAGGGGGTCTGCGATTATATCCGCGCAAATGGGTTGAAAGATTATTATCAGATACAGGGACAATATCAGGCCGGTATCGTTAACGTGACGGGTTGTCCAGCGTTCGGGCCAGGAAAATGTAAGGGGACGATCTTTGTCATCTATGAGCCGGAGAGCATCGCCATACAGGTGTTCGTGGTTCCAATGGATCAGGAGATCGTTGATCAATGTTTTGGCTTAGTCGACAAATTCTGGAATGAGCACGTTGTCCCGCGTAAGGCCCCTACATCATGGGTAACAGAGGATACAATACAGATTTCTGTCAAAGGTAAGTACACTAAGATCAGCGATTCGGATTTCTTAGCAGCGGCCAAATTGTTGAGGTTTGCGCAGGATGTTTCGAAGAGTGCGACAAGAAGGCTTGACGTTGCCAAACAGAACATGATTTTGTTGTTGGATAAGGAATCAGAGGAACGGATCGAATTACCGGACGGCATGAAGGTGGCCCACACAGGGAGAGCAGGCCGGACAGGGTTCGATATGGCGTCGGCAAAAAAAGAGAACCCAACATTCAATTGGGCACGTTACGAGCGACCCGGTAAGGCTTTTAAGTCGTTCAATATTTACGGCGTCAAAAAAGCTGATTCAGACGAATCAGATCTAGATGATAGCATCGGAACGGTATCCGGCGATCTGGGATCGTTTGCTCGGCGCAGTTGGTCTGATTTAGGAGAAGCAACAGCGGTCTATAGCGAATTGCAGGACAGGGCAGAGTTTTTTAAGACGGCGCTACAGGCAGAGATAAACGACATTGAAGTCAAACTAAACGATGCCGCATTAGCGGCAGCTAAGGTGATTCAGAAAGGTGGACACAATGAATAAGAGCGATACGATCGGAGCATTGGCGCTAGCGCTATCAAAAGTACAGGGCAAAGTTAAAGATGCATATAAAGCGAAAGAGGGACACGGGTATACTTATGCAGATTTGTCCATGATTCTTAATACGGTTCGACCCTTGTGTGCGGCGAATGAGTTGTCTATTATGCAGTTTCCATTCGATGAAACAGAGGGCAGCGCGGGCGTTGAAACAATCATAGCGCATTCTTCTGGAGAGTGGATTTCAGAACGGTATTCTATGCCAGTAATACCGGCAAATAAGAGAATGAGCCCACCGCAAGCGGTGGGAAGTACCATCACATATTGCAGGCGGTATGCGCTAGCGGCGGCGTTGGGAATCTCGCAGCATGATAACGATGCGGCAAACGTCGAGTATGTAACAGAGTCGGATCTAGTCGAGGTGAGAAGGCTCATACAGGCGACAGATACAGACGTTAAGAAAATGTGTGCACACTACGGTATCAGTCAATTAGAGGAGCTGACAACGGACATGTGGGGAAGTCTTCTGCGTGTTCTTTCTAATAAGGCAAAAATTGCACAGGAAGCAAAAGACAAAACGGCGGGGCGTTCGAACGAATTGAAAGAGAAAGCTCGTAAGCAAATGGAGGACAAAGGAGAATCCCAGGAACGCGAGCCAGGGCAAGAGGGTTAAACTATGGGGCGCAAATACAGCAAGGTAGAGCGGTTTGTATGGAAAGACGATCGTTTCAGAAATCTGTCAAGCGATGCTCGCCTCTTATGGATGTATCTGTTGACGGCGCCGGATGGTAATAGCTGCGCGGGGTTGTTGTCGGTAGGTCGTTTTGCCATCCTAGACGATCTTCAATGGGTTGATGATCTGGACGATCCGACATCAGTCGGATCTGCATTTGAAAGAATGAATGTAGCATTTAAAGAGTTATCGGATCTGGAATGGGTTGAAGTCGATTTTGCAGCGCGGATCATCTTGTTGCCCAAGGCGATCAGACATAATTTACCTGAATCTCCAAACGCGATCTATGGTTGGCGTTATGTGTTAAGAGAAATCCCCAATTCTAGGCTAAAAGATCGTTGGGTTGACATAACACGAGAGGAATTAAAAAAGACAGAGACGAAAAAAGGCGGCGCTCGATTGAGAATGCTAGACGCTTGTATTGCAGATAATTGGGAAGGATCGATCGGTGTTTCTCGAATGACTTCGGGTGGTAAGGTTAAGAAGACAGAACAGGAAAAACAGATCTTGGTTGAACCCTTGGTTGAACCCTTGGTTGAACCCTTGGTTGAACCCTTGGTTGAACCCTTGGTTGAACCCTTGGTTGAACCCTTGGTTGAACCCTTGGTTGAACCCTTGGTTGAACCCTTGGTTGAACCCTTGTCAATTCATGATCATGAGCATGAGCATGAACATGAGCATGATCAGAGGGGGGTGACGGGGGGAGATGCAAAAAAACCGATAGCACAGAAAAGTCGGGTTGAACCTGATGCGGTCCATACCGATCTCTCAAAATGGTTTTGCTCTCAGCTCAGGGATGCGAAGCCCGATTGCAAGTTACCGAGTTCGGTCATATTGGAACGATGGGCAAACGTTCTGAGACTCATGATCGATCGGGACGGTCGAGAGGCGAGACAGATTGCCAAGGTTATCAGATACGCAACGCATGATAATTTTTGGGCGGCCAATATCCGGTCGGCAGCGAAGTTGCGCGAAAAGTTTGACACGTTAGAATTGGCGATGCGAAAGGGGACTCCGCAAGCAGTAACGGTCGGGGCGTCGTTGTCGTCATCAGCGTTGTTGAGGCAAAAAAAGTTGGATAGTTATTTGGATGAAATGCACGCAGACGGAACTACACCAGATGAGATCCCAGATCTCGATGCGTATTTGAGAAAAAACAAGAAGGCGGTAGCAGCGCCTACAAGGGGGCAAGAAGGGGCAGGAGGTAAAGACGAAAGGGAAGATGTAGGATCGGGTGATGAGATGGACACAGACGTTACGCAAGGAGCGCAGGAATGAATTTAGAGGCACAGGGGAGGATCCCACCGTATGATGAGATAGCGGAGCAGGCGATCCTCGGTTCGGTATTGTTGGACAATTCAAAGTTGCCAGAGGTTGGCGCAGTAATAAACACAGACGATCTGTATGTTGAATCGCACAGGCGAATATACGGGGCAATGATCAGGTTGGCAGGAACCGGGGTCGCAATCGATCATGTTACGTTGGGTAGCTATCTCAAGGAGTCAGGCGACCTCCAAAAAATCGGCGGCGCAATGGTGTTGGCGAAGCTGACAGATTCAGTTTCAGCGGTTTCTAATGTCGGGCACTACGCACAGATCGTCTATGAGATGTCAGTCAGGCGTAAGATTATTTATGCAGCAATGGATGTATATTCAACGGGGTATATTGGGCAGGGTACTTTCGAAGAATGGTTAATCCAAGCACGAGAGAGTATGGCCAAAGCGTTTACAATCCGAGGAGCCGGCGGAAGTAAGCCGCGAAAGATCGATGCGGATTTGCGGGATCTCTATACCGACATAACAGAACGGAAGGAGCCGGAGGGATTAGTCAAGACTGGATTATCGTCAATTGATAAAATAACTGGCGGGTTATGGCCTGGGATCGTCACTTTGCTAGCTGGGCGTCCAGGAATGGGTAAGAGCGCGGTTGGACTTAATGTGGTTGTTAATGTGGCGTTATCCGGTGTCCCTGTGCTATACCTTACGATGGAGGACACGCGCAAGTTTGCGGTAATGCGAATGTTAGCGCGTTTCGCCGATGTTGATTTATTACGCCTCATTCACCGTACAGTGCCGGAAAGTGAGTTCCCATGGTTGCTCCAGGGGATCTGTAAGTTGTCGAATCTTCCGCTTTGGGTTGACGATACATCGGGGTTATCCTCGGCGCAGATTCGGGCGAAGGTGTTGGCACATGCAATGGAGAACGGTTGTGGTCTAGTAGTCATCGACCACTTACACGAGGTTATCGAAGATGCAGAGAGCGAAACGATAGCAGTAAGCAAAGCGGCGGGGGGATTAAGGGATCTTATTAAAGACATGAATATCCCAGGTTTGCTTCTGGCGCAGTTGAATAGAGGCGTTGAGAGTAGACCAGATAAACGGCCTACACTTGCTGATCTCAAACAGAGCGGTAAGATTGAAGAAATCGCAAGGATTGTAATCTTCCTTTACCGGCAAGGTTATTATGATCAAAGTGACAACCCTTTGGTTGAAGCAATCGTAGCAAAGCAAAATCATGGTAAAACAGGAACGGCATATTTGTACGGAAAGTTATCACGTATGCATATACGCGGTTGGAATAGCGAAATAGACGGGGATCCTATGGCGGAATATATGGCAGCAGAAAGTACGGGCAATAAACCGGGATGGCAGAGCGCGTATTAACAAAAAGAAAGAATGGAGATAGCAAGATGGAATTAACGACAGAGATGCAAGCAGGAAAGAAAACACAGGAAACACGGATCATTGTTTGTCAGTGTGGCAGCACAAAGTTTTCTGAAAAGAAGAAGACAAAAACAGCAGTTGTGTTCTCGTGTTCAAATTGCGGTTGCGATACAAGCGTCAAGGGAAACGTTGCGACGGTAAGAGCATCGCAAGAAGAAGTCAGCTACGCAGTAACGGAACAAGTGACATCGCCTAGCACAGAAGAAGTCATAGAGCAGAAGCAAGCTAAGGCAGAGGTCGAGCCCAAAGAGAAGTACAAGAAACTTCGGTTTAGGATTCTCGAAAATTCAATGTCCAATATCACCAGGGCGCTTGAAGCGGTTCGAATCATGAATTGCAGTAAGGAAGAATACCGGGCGCAAACGTGGCAAGGCCATGCGTTGGAAGCAATCTCTGTTGATTTCTTGGCGGGTTGCGATCCGATGGTGTTGTCCATCATTGATGCACAGGAAGAAGCAATCGCAATTGAGTCTGCTAAAGTCGTGCTCGAGAAGGGCAGGGAGATGACAGCGCGGAACAAATCTAGGTTGCGCGCATCAATACGAGACGATCTTGTGTCCCGTCTTGGCATTGGAAAAAAAGAAGAATACGAACCAGAGGCGGATCCTGATCTCCAGGAGTCGGTTGACCGATACGAGCAGACTAAAACCGAAGCGGCGGAGAGCGAAGCAGCCGACGAAAACTGCAGAGAAGAAGGCGCATTGGCAGCAGCTCTACGAGATGCACGCGGGGCAATATTGGAGGCGAAGCCTTCGGCCGTGATCAGGATAGGTGGGTCATCTCTGCTCACATCGTTCCGAGCTCTAGCGTTAGAGCACGGGTATTTTTTGATACGGGCAAGCGGAGACGAGCGGACGGTTACAGGAGCGGGACAGCGCCCGGTGTTGTATATGGTCGGTGATTCTTTCGATCTTGATTTCGATGCAGCAGATCGCTATAGAGAGGAGCTAGCGCATAATATCGATAATGCAGAGATCGATTTTGTAGAGTTGTTGCCCAGCGATTATCCTAACCTACCGCCTACTGAGCAATGGGAAGGTCCCGAGATCGTTGAGTATAGAACAGTCGATGTTGAATATAACCAGGAAGAAAAAGGACAAGATAATGAGTAATCAAGAAGCTAAGAATTATGTTGCATCAATACACAACGCATTTTCGGGTGCGATTGGAGAGGAACTTAAATTCCTTACGGACAAACGGGACGCGACAAACGTGCCGGTTGAAATTGCGATGTACACGCGCGCAATCGCGGATCTAAAGCTTCGAGTTGTAGAGGCAGCGTTACCTGTAGCAGCACGTATGATGACGCCCAACGAGCCGGTAGATAGCGGAAAGGGCGATGTTGTGGAGCTTGATCGTAACGATCTGCGAGCGGACCTATTAAAGAAGATCAAGAGCGCAACAGGAGGTCAACAGGGCGACGATGAGTGGATAGATAAAGAATGTGATAATATCCCCAAAGCAACGGAGGGATCAAAATGAGTAAAGCAGAGGAATTGATCGGGCCTGGTACGAGCGAGGATACCTGCATCATAATAGATGGTAGGCTGTTTGATATTGGCGTGCGCGTTGTGAAGTGGCACGAGAAAGAGGGATTCAGCGGGTATGATGTTTCCACCGTTCTGGTCAAAGAAAGAGACGAGCGCTCGGAGGGTTATACCGTGCGAAGGATCAGGGGAGCTAGGTACGGTAAACGCAGAGACGGATACAATTCTATTACGCAGTTTATGTTCCATCATACAGGAGGAGACGGAGACG
>Ga0307992_1002674_pt1 | contig 10076 bp, 9 predicted proteins | sample EllFjometagen133_FD_203162 | JGI IMG/M metagenome (GOLD analysis project Ga0307992, IMG submission 203162) | Marine microbial communities from Ellis Fjord, Antarctic Ocean - #133 | ecosystem: Environmental > Aquatic > Marine > Unclassified | place: Southern Ocean | collected 2014-10-08
AGAATCGATTGATCACATCAAAGGAAATATAGGGGAAGCTTGGCATGCTGTCATCTCTTACAGTGAAGAAGAAGCTATTGAAAGTAATCGTAAAGTAACTATCGTAATTATTATTGTCGGAATTATCTTCACCCTTTTAGCAGCTCTTGTCTCTTTGCTATTGGGTAGAAGGATAGCCAAACCAATAGTTGCACTTTCAGCTACTGCCCAAGTGATTGGTGATGGAAATCTTGATACAAGAGCCAGTGAGCTCTCAAATGACGAGATTGGTTCTCTGGCAAAATCACTGAACAGAATGGTGATAAATCTCCAAGACACTATGACATCCAGGGACGAATTGCTCTATGAGGTCAAGCAGCGCAAGCAGGCGGAGGAGAAGATCCAGCAGATAGCCTACCATGATTCTCTGACAGGCCTTCCCAACCGGGAGCTTTTCTCCGATCGCCTGAGTATTGCCTTGACTCAGGCCCAGAGAAATAAAAAAGAGGTGGGAATCGCGATGCTCGACCTCGACAATTTTAAAGACGTGAATGACACCCTGGGGCATGCTGCGGGGGATCTTCTTCTCAAGGCAACGGCAGAGCGGCTGAGCGCAGCGCTGAGGAAGGGTGATACCGTTGCGCGCATTGGTGGCGATGAGTTTGCGCTGATCCTTCCTGAGCTGAAGGGAGTAGAAGACGCGATCCAGGTTGCACAGAAGATCGTTGACGGTTTTCGGAAACCCTTCCTCATTGACACCCATCAGCTCGTCGTGACGACAAGTATCGGCATCGCAGTCTGTCCCAATGATGGAACAAATGAAGGGATCCTCCTGAAAAACGCGGATATCGCCATGTATCAGGCAAAGGAAGCGGGGCGGGACCGATACCAGCTCTATAAAAAAGCCTGAAGATGTGATACTGATCGCAGTACTTGTTCAAAGATTTTCAACTTGAAAATGACGGATTTCACATGTCAACCTAATGCGTAGGAGTATAACGGAATGAAACATAAAGTTATGCTACTAACCAACCATATCGATCACGCCAAGATTCTTGATGAAGCTAGCGACCCCCTTGCTACTCTTAATTCTCATTATCAATTCACCTATGCGAACAAGGCTCTTGCAAAAGCGCTAGGGAAAACGCTGGAAGTAATTATTGGTAATGACCTGTGGGAAATTTATTCAAAAGACGGGGCAGACATGCGCCGGGATGCAATCAAGGAAGTTTTTGCAACAGGCCAAACCAAAGTCATTGAAACAATCGTTCCTAAACCCAGTGGAAACCTTTATTTTATAACAACATTTAAGCCGATATTTAATGAAAAGAACATAGTCATTTCGGTTGTTGCCATTGCGAAAGAAATAACCGACCGCAAGCAAGCGGAGGAGAAACTGCAAGAGAGTGAAGCAAATTATAGACAACTATTTGATAACGCCCCTTCTGGTATATACCAAGTTGATTTTAGAACGGGAAAGTTAATCAAAGCGAACGATGTCTTCTGTGAATATTTTGGCTGTAGTCAAGAAGAAATAACTTCGATATCTCCATACGATATCATGACCGAAGAGAGCAAAAAAAGGTTTTTTGAGCGTCTAAACAAAATGGTTTTAGGTGAAGAAGTACCAGAAAATCCTGAGTATGAAGTAATAGACAGGGACGGGAAGGGAGTGTGGGTTAAATTAACTACTAAATATAACTACGATTCAGAAGGTCTTGCCGGAGCTAACGTTGTTGTACATGACATCGACGACCTCAAGCGTGCGGAGGCGGCTCTGCGAGAGAGTGAACTGTGGTATCGCATGATTTACAACAACGCACCATTGGGAATTATACATTTTGATTCCAGCGGAAGCATCATGGATTTTAATGACAACTTTGCAAAGATTATGGGAGCCCCCAGGGAAAAGCTTCTCGGCTTCAACATGCTCGAAGAACTTCGCGATCAGGCAATGCTTGAGGCGGTCAATAATGCTCTTAGCGGACAATCCGGATATTATGAAGGGGAATATACCTCTGTTACGGGTCAGCATAAAAGATTTCAGAGGGCTATTTTTCAAACCTTAAAGGGTGACGATGGGATGTTTATCGGAGCTGTCGGGATATTTGAGGACATCACCGAGCGCAAGCAAGCGGAGGAGGCGGTCGCGGCTTCCCTTCGTGAGAAGGAGACGATGCTCAAGGAGATCCACCACCGGGTGAAGAACAATCTCCAGGTTATTTCGAGCCTGCTGGGTCTTCAGTCCAGTTGTCTCCAGGATGAGAAGTCCCGGGCGATCTTTCAGGAAAGCCAGGAACGGGTGAGAGTCATGGCCAATATCCATACCATGCTCTATCAGTCCGCCGATCTGGCACGGGTCGATTTCGGCGGGTTCATCCGAGATCTGGCAGACCGCCTGCAGCAGTCCTACGGGCTCTCGGGCTCTTCCATAGAGATTAACGCGGATATTGCCGATGTATCTATGGCCATAGAAACATCGATCCCCTGCGGGCTGATTCTGAACGAACTGATGTCCAATACCCTGAAGCATGCCTTTCCCGAAGGAAGAGCAGGAGAAGTCACTGTCAGCATGAAAACGGCAGGAGACCGGTTCGAGCTGAAGGTTCAGGATAACGGGATCGGACTGCCCGAATCGGTGGATTTTAAGCATCCCCAATCCCTGGGATTGGAACTGGTAAGACTTCTGGCGGAACAGATCGGTGGCAAGATCGATCTGCAAGTCGAGGGGGGTACCACATTCACGATAACATTTCCCGCAACAGACAAGAGGGGGTAGAATATGGAAAAGAAGAAGATCATGGTCGTTGAGGATGACAGCATCGTTGCCCGTGACCTTGTCAGGCAGCTGACCGATCTGGGGTATGATGTAGTTGCAAACGCACCTTCCGGTGAGGAGGCCCTGAACAAGCTCCCTGAGGTCCATCCCGACCTGGTGCTGATGGACATCGTGCTGGCCGGAGCTATGGACGGCATCCAGGCAGCCGAAAGAATCATGGCACTCTCCGGCACTCCGGTGGTCTACCTGACCGCCTATGCCGACGACAAGACATTCGGGCGGGCAACGCTCACCGGTCCTTCCGGATACATCCTGAAGCCGGTGGAAAAAAAGCAGCTGCAGGTCGCCATCGAACTGGCCCTGCACCGGCACGGCATAGAGCTGAATCTGCTGAAGAACCACGTCCTGATATACGGCTCCATGAAGGGGATGATCGAGGCGGTGGCGGAAACGATCGAACTGAGGGGGCCCTATACCCCTGGTCATCACGAGCGGATATCGAAACTGGCGGTGGCCATTGCCCGGGAGATCGGGTTGACGGACCTTCAGGTGGAGGGGCTCGATCTGGCTTCATGTATCTATGACAGCGGCATGATCAACATACCCACCGAAATTCTCCAGGAAGCCGATCGACTGGAAGGACTGAAACTGACCATGTATCAGACCTATCCCGAGGCCGCTTATGACACCCTGAAAAAGATCGAATGCATCTGGCCGATTGCCAACATCGTCCTCCAGCATCGAGAGCTGTATGACGGATCGGGATTTCCGCGGGGGGTCAAGGGAGAAGAGATCCTCATCGAGGCCCGGGTCCTGTCGGTTGCCGTCGCCCTGGAAGATTTGATGACCCACAGGAATTTCAGGAATGCCTTTCCATTACATGAGGCACTGGAAGAACTGTCTGCCCATAGCGGCTCCCGGTACGACTCCGTAGTGGTGGACGCTTGCCTGAAACTGTTCAGGGAAAAGGGATACCGGTTTGAATAGGGTGTCTGTCACCCGCCCTTCATCGATCGAACTGAACGGCCCACGAAGGGCAAGATCCAGAGCGCCCTGGATGATGTTTTCACAGAGGGAAATGACACGGAAACTAAAAAGGGCTTAGAGGAAACCTCTAAGCCCTTGAATTTATGGTAGCGGTGCCCCGGATCGAACGGGGGACACTACGGATATGAGCCGTATGCTCTAACCATCTGAGCTACACCGCCTGACTGGATTGGGATGTACTCCTACATTATATTTATCTATGTGTCAAGTACGTACCAGTAATCTATTGAACCTCCAGATCATAGGCCACCACTGCACTCCTCGACAAGAGCGTCCCCAACCCTACTGCAAGCACAACCTCGTTTTTACCATCGTTATCGATGTCTTTGAACTGGTAATCGATAACATATCCCTGAATCTTTTTTGTTTTCCAGTTTTCGGCCAGTCCAAGACCATCCCACTCAAGATCATATATTTCGCTGCGAGTGAACAGCCGGGCGTTTTTCATCATTCTTCCAACAGGTGACAGATTTTTTACAACGATTACCTCTCTTTTCCCATTTCCATCGATATCGTAGGTAAGAATCCTTTCCTTTATGAACACCTTTTCGGGAGCGGCTATGGTATCAGTGGTTTTCAATGTGTCGCCTAAATAAACATAGTTGTTGGAACCACCAAACACCTCATCACTTTTCCATATCACCTTGTCGCTTCCCCCGAGAACATGAATCTTTTCATAAGCCGAATCTTTTGTTTCTTTGTAAACATAAATGTGACCATAGTCATCCAGCGAAAGCACCCTTTCGGCGTTATTTCCCTCTATACTGTCGATCGTAAGACCGTAGACGGAGAGTCCTTTCGGTATAGACATCCTCTCTCCTTCTGTATATTTACCATTGCTGTAGACTATTCTATATATGGGGTTGGCAAACGGTGCTTCGATCCCTTTTGTCTGCCCCAGCAATTTCGGCGTTCCGGATACACTGACAACTCTTAAAAACCATTTCAGGTTCGACGCTATCTTGACAAATTTTCCATCCTGAAATTCAAGTACAAAAGAGTCAAGTCTGCGGTTTTTTATGTTTGTAACGATAATCTCAGGTGTACCGTTCCCATTCACATCAGCCACGTCAACCGCTATATAACTGTCCGCAGTAGCTCCGGAAATCTTATTGAGGGGTTTAAAGTTCTTACCGACCTTTTGATATATCATTACAGAATGTTCATCTATGATCACGACTTCGTTCAGATCATCACCATTCACATCACCAATATCCATCCCCTTGAAACTCTTTTTGTATTTCTGACTTATCCAGAATCCTTTTTTTCCTATCGGATCGGATGCCGTGATAAAGGCGGGATTAATTACGGAAGTAAAAGTCCCCTTTTTGGCCTTGAGAACCTTTATTTCGTCGGGACTCTGCAGGGGGACGTCAGGAGAGCTCTCCGAAGCAGATGCCTGTACAGCCGCGACTACGGGAGCCGGAGGGGTTTTTCCCTGAACATAATAGGTTATCTTTTTTGCAAAATCACTTATCCTGGGTATTACATCATCCATCCCCCGGCATTGTTCAAAAACCCCTATAGGAGTTTTATAGGTGGCCACATCGAGAAGTTTAGCATCAAGACTTATACTGTTGCCGATCTTTGTTATACTTCCCCATACAACATAATCGATATCCAGCTTCTTACCAAGACTATAAACATCAGCTATGGCTAACCCTTTCTTACCGGATGCATCCAGCATGTTCGTAACCTTCTGTTTGGCAGTGACACTTATGACAGAATCAGCGGAGAGACGGGAGATCAGCATATCCCATATTCCGTCCCTTACATAGTTTATGTCTTCCGAGCTATTGACCGAAAAGGGGAGTACTGCGACTTTCTTTACCTGATCTTTTACATTCTCAGCCCATACCGATCCAGAAAGCATTACGCCTAAAATACAGAAAAAAATCAAACATCTTTTCATTTTAATCTCCTTTGAATTTGGTTCTTTTGCAATAAAGCTGACTTAATACAGATTTTCCTGAACGACAGCTGATAACTTCGTAAATCCCGACTCATCGGGGCTTCGTTCTCAGGTCGTATCCTGCCACAAAGGTATGACACGTATCAAGACAAAATACCAGTCTCGAGCTCTCTTTCAGCCCCTCAATAATTCGGGCAATCTGTTCAAAATGATCCAAGTGTTAACTACAGACTTTTCTTGCGTACTTTTTCCACCATAATTGTCATCTTCTCAATCACACCCTCTACATCTATTCCGGTGGTATCAATAACAAGTGAATCGCCAGCGGGTTTCAGCGGGGCTATCTCTCGCTGCATATCCTGATAATCCCTGGCTTCTAATCCTCTTTTGATTTCAACAAGATTGACGTTTACACCATTTTCCATTAATTGCGAGTACCTGCGTCTTGCACGCTCGTCGGCATCAGCATCCAGAAAGAACTTTATATCCGCTCCGGGAAATACTACGGTTCCCATATCCCTTCCCTCGGCTACTATTCCCCCATATCTGCCAGCGTTTCTCTGTGGAAGAAGAAGGGCGTCTCTCACGGCGGAAACCGCGGATACCGCGGAGGCGAGCATGCCTATCTCCTCAGTCCTAACCCTGTCTGAAACATCCTCTCCGTCTATCAGGACCTTCATATTCCCATTATCTGTCTCAAAAGGAATGCTGATATCATCGCACAGTTCCCGAAGCGCTTCATCGTCTTCGATAAATATTCCACGCTGCATTGCCCTGTACGCAACTGCCCTGTAAAGAAGCCCTGTATCCAGATAGATGTAGGATATTCTTTCGGCAAGAATCCTGCTTACAGTGCTCTTCCCGGAACCCGCGGGACCATCCACCGTGATTATCAATCTTTCCTCCATCTTTTAAACCCCTTCAATCATGTCTTCTATTATCTTTACAAGAACCACCCTGCGCCTGACAAACCGGTATGTGGCAACGGCAAGCAAAATTCCAAAAATATCGAAAAGGATATCATATATTGACGCATACCTTCCAGGAACAAAAGACTGGTGCCATTCATCGCTTATTCCGTATAACACACCGAAAATAATTACAAAAACAATGGGCACCCTTGAAAAAATATCGCGCGGTGATGTAACAAACATCCTCATTAACAGATAGCCAAGCACATAATACTCAATTGTGTGGACGAATTTGTCAAGACTGAAAACCCAGGGAAATATATCCGGATAATGTGAAATCGAGGAAAGGACAAAAACCAAAAACATATATAAAAAAACGGGAAGGGCATAAAATAAAAAACGCTCCCCACTGATTATATTAATAAACTTATTCATAATAAGACAATTTACCGATAGGTTTTGAATGGATCAACATTTTTCTTTTAATGATCCACCTCCCTGCTTTTCCCGATATTTCCTAAAAATGCGTCAGAGGAGGTTTGCCGACAGGAAAGACATTAAACCCAATCTTGAACAGGTTACTGTGATCAAGAATATTTCTTCCGTCAAAGATGAAGGCAGGTTTTCGCATGTTTCCATATATCTTTTCAAAATCGAGTGTGGCATATATATCCCACTCGGTCATAACGGCAATGGCGTCACAACCTGCTGCCGCCTCATAGGGATCTTCGATAAGGTCTATCTCTTCCTTTATGTCTGCCAAATCCGCCTCAGCATTTATCAGTGCCCGGGGGTCGGTGATCACAAGTTTGGCTTTTTCTTCAACAAGCCTCCTGGATACGGATATCGCTGGACTTTCTCTTGTATCACCCGTATTGGCCTTGAAGGCGAAGCCAAAGAGACATATCTTCTTGCCGGCCAATGTGTTGAACATGGCGCCAAGCATATTCAGAATGAAGCGCTCCTTCTGATAGTCATTTATCTTTACCACTCCTTCCCAGTAATCAGCCACCTCATCAAGACCATAATGCCGGCATAGATAGACCAGATTCAGTATATCCTTTTTGAAGCACGATCCACCAAAGCCGATGCTGGCATTCAGAAATTTGCCTCCTACACGGCTGTCCATCCCGACTGCCCGGGCAACTTCGGCTATGTCTGCTTCCGTTTTTTCACACAGAGATGAAATAGAGTTTATCGAGGATATCCTCTGTGCCAGAAAGGCATTAGAAACGAGCTTCGATAACTCACTGCTCCAGATATTGGAGGTTATTATGCGTTCCCTTGGTACCCAGTTTGCGTATATCTCAACCAGTTCATCCCTCGCCTTAAGACCGTCAGGTGTTTCGCCAGAACCTATAAGGACCCTGTCCGGGTTCTCCAAATCCTTAATCCCCGTTCCCTCAGCCAGAAATTCCGGATTGGAGAGGATATCAAAGTGAATCCCATTGGCAGTGGAGGTAAGTATTCGCTCCATTGCGAGGGCGGTCTTAACGGGCAATGTGCTCTTCTCTACAATTATCTTATGCGACTGTGACGCTTCTCGTATCTGTCTGGCCGTTTTCTCCCAGTACTGAAGATCGGCGGCCATTCCTGCACCCGCGCCGAATGTTTTGGTTGGGGTATTCACACTGACAAAGATTATATCCGCTTCTTTTATTCCCCCTTCAATTTCCCCACTGAAGAACAGGTTTCTGCCACGAACCGCTTTTACGATTTCATCAAGACCCGGTTCGTATATGGGAAGATCATCCGAGTTCCACGCGGCGATGCGTTTCGGATTAATGTCAACGATCGTGACCCTGTATTGGGGACATTTATGGGCAATCATTGCCATCGTAGGGCCACCGACATAACCTGCCCCGATGCATAGAATGTTTTTTTCAAAAGCCATATCTTTTCTCCTATAAAACCATACAGCAGTGGTACAAACAGAAGGATCAAAAACTCACATAAAAAGGGGGATAAACCCAAGGCCTATCCCCCTTCATCATTGGAGGCGGCAACCGGACTTGAACCGGTGAATAACGGTTTTGCAGGACATGGGGGCCGCCCTAACTATTTAATATTATTCACTGCCAATTGTTAATAAGTGGGGATATTTTGCCGTAATCCACACCCTATCCGCACCCTTTGCCGCATTTTTCATAGGCTGGGGGAAAACATAGTCCATAAGCTAAAAAGAGTCAACTGTTTTCAAGATCAGAAAAAAGGGAGAGCGCTCATGTTGGTGCTCTTTTTTTTGAAAATAATGCTTGACTAAACGTATAAACGGATGTATAAACATAATCAAAATAGAGGTGACAAGACCATGAAAAAAGAAAAATCAACCAATACCGCAATCCGGATCACGCCTTCTGAAAAAGAATCCCTTGAAAATGCCGCTAAGGAAATGGGTATTACGTTTACAGATCTTTTGAAAACGGGGGCCACGTTCTATGCTAGCCTTGATCCTATCTTCCGTAAATGGATAAGAAGTTTTAGTGGAGATTTAGGCATTCAGGAATACTTGGTTTTTCAAAATCTTGTTCTATCTTGGGTCGCCAGAAGGGAAGCCCATGAAGAAGTTTTCGGGTTTCAAGATCCTTTGCTTGAAGAATTTCAGTTCACAGATAAGGGTCCTATTACAGGGGAAGAGCTTAATAGGATTTTGAAACAAAAATTCAAAAAAGAATATGAAGATGAAAAAGAAACGACCTTGCGCTCAAAAGTTGCTCGAGGCATTAGTTTGAGTGAAGAAGATCAACTTTGGCTTCAGGAACGACCATGAATAATTTTAAGATAAAGCCGGAGAGGGTCATAGAAATTGACGAATCGGTCACAAAGGTAGTCGTTAAGCGGCGGGTCCGGGGCATTAAGATTGAGGATGAATCAAGCGAGAAACGTTATATCATACAACGAACCGTTAAGAATGGCCTACAGATGACTGGGGCCTGATTGTCATAAAAACTGAATATTGATTGTTTTGCGAAGCCGAAAGCCAGCAATCCCATTACGGGAAGCTGGCTTTTTTTGTGAGATTTACAAGGTGAGACGGAATGTCAGGATGGTCAAAAATAAAAAGCGCGGCAAAGTATGCAGGGATATCAGAACGGACCATGCGGAACTGGTTAAAGGATGGCCTGAAACACTCCCGCTTACCTTCTGGCGCTGTCTTGATTAAGTACGCCTGGGTTGATGAATACCTAGAAGCATTCGCAGCAACAGAGGATCAGGTGGACAAGATTGTCAATGAGACTATGAGGGATCTTCAATGAGCTTCAAACCGAACCGGAAATTTAAGAAGCGATACGACCGCCTTTTCCAGAAAAACCCCCTGGGCGCGAACATGTTTCTCCTGATTGCCGAACTGGCAAACGACAAGGGCCGTGTTCGGACCTCTGAAGAAGAGATCACCGTCCTGTTCAATACCCGATTTGAAGATCCCGGGGCATACCAATTGAATGGG
>Ga0307992_1002675_pt1 | contig 10072 bp, 9 predicted proteins | sample EllFjometagen133_FD_203162 | JGI IMG/M metagenome (GOLD analysis project Ga0307992, IMG submission 203162) | Marine microbial communities from Ellis Fjord, Antarctic Ocean - #133 | ecosystem: Environmental > Aquatic > Marine > Unclassified | place: Southern Ocean | collected 2014-10-08
TTAGGATATGAACAATTTCCAATATTAGCAAGTTCTGTGGTTAGTATAGTTCAGGAGACGTAATGGCTAAATTTACAGATGCCCCTCATTTTCTATTAGAGGATTACTTTGATAAAATAATGGATAATAGTCCGGCATCCACTATAAACACTGTAATTCAAAACTCTTATATAAAAGGTCATAGAGCCGCTATTGTAGCTGATGGTGGATATTGGACAGAATTGTTTGTTAAGATGCAGGAAGATATTGATGGTGTAACATATCCTTATCCAGGATTCATATGCTTTAAATTCAGACCTAAGAGTAATTACATAGAGGATGATCATTTCAATTTTACAAAGGGTGCTCTTATTACCTTACCAGCATCAGCTAATGGAGCATTTGAATCTGGTTCAGATGTATATTTTAGAAAGGGTAGTTATCTTCACACATGGATAGAGAATAATGAACCCACCTATGGTGATTATGTTAATACTAAAAGACCTTTCTTATATTTTGGAAAGATATACCCTATAAACGAAACAGAAGGTGATGCAACTGATTATAGAATTATCTTCCACGGTATGAAAAATTATGTTATGGATGCTTTACCAGAACATAATAGGACTGATAATCTTAAAGAGTTTATGAAGATATATTTTGATAAGATATATGGTCAAATATACGGTCTCCAAAAGAATGTGTCAACACTATTAGATGCAAGAGAATCGGATTTGAACTACTTGAAGTACTTTGCTCTAATGTATGGTGTTGACCTTGATGATAGTTTTGACCTATCTAAATCCTATAATGTTGAAAATCTTGATGTTAAAATTAGAGAATGGTCAAAGGATCTTGTAAACTTGTTGAAAAGAAAAGGTACCTATTCTTCAATGTTTATAATATGGAAAACTCTTACAGGTAATACAAATAATAGTCTCAATATTTATAATAGATGGCATGTAGATTTAACAGGTGTAACGGATGTACCTTTAGGAAATTTTGTTGATATATTACATGAAATGTCCTATGGTGTTCAGCCTGTAGGTTGTGCTGGTAGTTATTGGTATGAACAAAGTTTAAGTTCTTTAGCCGGTTCTACTTTACATATACAGAGTAATACATCCACCACATGGGAAATATACCATGAAATGTATACAAAGTATGTCATAGTACAGTGTTATGATTTAGATTTTAAAAGAATATGGCCATCTTCCATTGTATCCGTTAGCACTGGTCATATAACATTAGTATTTAATACCGAGGTAGCTGGATATGCTTTCCTTATAAGGAGAGGTGATTACCAACATTATCAAACTTCTGAATCTGCAAGTTGGGATGTATTACATAAACTTGGTCAAAAAGAATTAATAGCCCAATTTGGTAATGATGATTATACACAAATGATACCAGAAGATATAACCCTTACCGATGCTAACACAAGTTTAATAGAATTTGAAGATGCTACAGATGGTTATGGTTTATTTGAAAAAGATATAACAAAGGTAACACAAGCATTAGCAGCAACAACATGGACATTAGCACATAATTTGGGTTCCAAGTATGTATTTATTCAAGCATATGATTCAAATGACAAAAGAATAATACCTGATTCTACTACCCTAACTGATGATAATAATTCTACACTTGTATTTGAAACTGCTGAATCTGGTTATGCTGTAGTAAAAGTCTCTGAAAATACAACAACATTACCTGATTATGATACCAATGATATGTTACTATCCACGCATTATAAGATGGAATTAGATTTGTCTTGTCAGCCTTTGGATAGCTTACCACCTTCAGCTTGTATTATAAGTGAGGGTACTATAGATAGGCTTATAACTAATTGGGAATTGATGCGTCCTGTTACAAGATTTTCCCATTATCATGAACTAATATCCCCTATAACAGATTTCACAGGTAATTATATTTCTCTTTATAATGAGGGCTATTATGCTTCATTGGAAACCAAATATGTTGTTTCAGCCGGAGAAATGTTACCTTCGGTTTCAGCTTCAGAAATGATATATGAGCAACATGTCAATAGTACCACCTGGACTATTACTCATGATTTTAATACTAAAAATTTTATTGTCCAATGTTATGATGAATTTAATTATAGAATTTTTCCTGATGATATACAAGCAACCACTACCAAAACTATAGTTATTAGTTTTGGTACACCAATGAGTGGAATAGCTTGTATGTCAATAGTTTCTGTGGATGGATATTTAGGAACTGAAACAACAAGTGATTCCGTTTGGGATATTAATCATTTAAGAAGTTTAAAGGAGGTATTATCGCAGTATGACAATACCACCAGTTCTAAAATGGTACCTTCAGGAATTTATTTAGAGGATGATGATAATTTAGTAGCCACATGGTCTGATGGTATAAATGGGTATGCTTTAATATCAGATAGTGAAATAGTAATATCAACAAGTGAAGCTGGAACAGTATGGACAGTAGATCATTATCTTGGTAATGATTCGGTTTTAGTACAAATATTTGGTGATGATGATTATATGATAGAACCTGAAACTGTATATATAGATTCCAGAAATAGATGTACAATAACACTTAATGAAGCTGTAGATGGATATGCTATACTAAAAGGTATAAATAAGACTGTAACGGAATTAGATGTTTATAATAGTATAGATAATTGGATGATTGGTTGTGGTACCAGTGGTTCTGATTATGATCCTCTACCAACAAACAGTGTAGAAGTTTTACTTACAAGTGGTAGTACTGTGGATAAGGATTATGATGATGATTACTATTATATATCTTTTGAAGTTGATAATGTGATAAATAATGGTGAAGATTGGAATATAACAGAATTAGCTCTATTAGATTATGATGGTAATATAAAGTGGTATACGTATTGTGATATTATACATAAACCAGAAGATGTATGGTTTAATGCTCACTTTAGAATAAAAAGAAGTCAGACATAAATAGAATAAGAGGTATTGAAATATGGCAAGAGTACACTTTTGGGATTTCCTCCTAAATTCAGAAGGTCAGCCTATACAAGAAGCTGAGATATGGGTTTATTTGGCTGGTTCATTAACTGCTGCGGATTTATATGATTCTGAAACAGGTAATTATAGTGCAACAGAAACTACCTTCCAAAGCTATGAAGGACAAACAGCTTCTTACATTATAAAAACAGATAGTTCAGGATATTTTGAATTTTGGATAGGTGATTCTAATGAAGTAAATGGATATGAATCTGACCAAAAATTTAAAATGAAATGGTATAAAGCTGGTATAGCAGAAGGTACCATTGACTATATGAACATTTTAAACTTTACGGATGGTGCTGATGGTCAAGGATTTTCATGGGAAGGAGCATGGGCAGCTGGAACAATTTATCAATCTTATGATGTTGTTTCGTATGAGTTAAATGATGGTTCTGTTGCTACAAGTGCTTTTGTTTGTACTTATGATCATACAAGTAACACAACAACTAATACACCTGCTACAGGTTCAGATTGGACATCCTATTGGGACCTATTTGTAGAAGGTAGTGGTACATCAGGCACAAGTGGTACGAGTGGTACATCAGGCACTTCTGGAAGCTCTGGTTCAAGTGGAAGTTCAGGCAGTTCAGGCAGTTCAGGCACAAGTGGAAGTTCAGGTAGTTCAGGCTCTTCTGGAACGAGTGGAACGAGTGGAACGAGTGGTACATCTGGAACGAGTGGAAGCTCAGGAAGCTCAGGAACGAGTGGTTCAAGTGGTACGAGTGGTACATCAGGTACTTCGGGAACGAGTGGTAGTTCAGGCACAAGCGGAAGTTCAGGCAGTTCAGGCTCTTCTGGTACGAGTGGGTATACAACATATACTGAAACATTAGCATCAGCATCATGGATACCAAGTGGATCGATTTCACCAAGTGCTTATCAACAAGTAGTGTCCCATGATCTTGATAGTGAATATCCTGTTGTTCAATGTTGGGATACTGTAAGCAAATATATGATTGATCCAACTGAAATATACACAGAAGATACTAATACCATTAATGTATGGATGCATGATGATTCAATAACATTAAAGGTTGTAATAATACCAACAGGATAAATAAGAATGAGACTACTTAAATATCTTCAACCCTCTGGATTGGATGAGGATACAAATAAATTTAGATTACTGAATATCAAACTATCCAATAAGAAAACCAATTATGAGAAAATGGTTAAGGATATTGAAGAAAAATATGCTATGGATAACAGTATTTTAGAAGACATAAATAAACTAAATAAGGAATTAAGAAAGGTGTATAGTGGAGGAAAATGGTGGTTTGATTTTTGTATATCAGAAGGTAAAAATCCTGATGATATAAAGATAAATAAGAGAGCCAAAAGAAAGTTACAAGATCTTTTTATAGAAATTAATGAAAAATTTAGTAACTTAAAATTTGATTTAGAAAGAAAAATAATGGATAAATAGTTTACATTCTGAATCTTTATGATATAGTTATGTTAAATTGTGTATATAAGGGAGAGATGATGAAAAAGAAAAATCATTATGTGACTAATGATGAAATACTAAATGAAATGAATAAATATAATGAGTCTGGTGTTATATCCGATGAATTAGGTGGTATATTCATGAAAATAGCATCAGGCTTAGCTAACAGAGGCAGTTATGCTGGCTATTCTTGGAAACGTGATATGATTGGAGAAGCTGTTTATACTTGTGTTAGATATGCTCATAATTTTGATGTTGGGAAACTTAACAAATCTAATGCTTTTGGGTATTTTAATATGATTTGTTACCATTCATTCTTAAACTACATCAAAAAGCAGAAAAAGCATTCAAAAATTAAAGATACTTGTTTTAACAATTCATATATATTAAATGAGGAAGACCAGTATATGAAAAAAGCAATAAATTATGAGAACTTAAAGTAAGGGGGATAAAAATTTGGACTTTCATGGAATTGAAATGCTGGGGGACTTAAAAACCAATAATGTCAAGGCTAAAGACTCTGATGGTGTTAAAATATATAATGACGCTGGTACTGTAGGATTTACTGTTGATGATGATGCCTATATTAAAGCATATACAGGAGAAAGTATTAATGAGTTTTCTATTGATGGAACACTTGCAGGTGATAGTGATTTAGCATTACCTACAGAAAAGGCAGTAAAAACCTATGTTGACACCACCGTAACTAACTTAACATTAGGTACCATGTCAATACAAAATGCTAATGCTGTGGCAATTACTGGTGGTACTGTTGTAGGTATAACGGACTTGGCAATAGCTGATGGTGGAACAGCTGCGAGTACAGCAGCAGACGCGAGAACTAATTTAGGTTTAGGCACTATATCTACTCAAGATGCCAATGCTGTAGCGATAATAGGTGGTGCTGTTACTGGTATAACTGATATTACTGTAGCTGATGGTGGAACTGGCGCGAGTACAGCAGCAGACGCGAGAACTAATTTAGGATTAGGTACTATATCCACCCAAGATGCCAATGCTGTAGCAATAACAGGTGGTTCTGTAGTAGGTATAACGGACTTGGCAATAGCTGATGGTGGAACAGCGGCAAGTACAGCAGCAGGCGCGAGAACTAATTTAGGATTAGGCACTATATCCACCCAAGATGCCAATGCTGTAGCAATAACAGGTGGTGCTGTTACTGGTATAACAGATTTAGTGGTAGCTGATGGTGGAACTGGCGCGAGTACAGCAGCAGACGCGAGAACTAATTTAGGATTAACAGGAAGTAGTAATACAACTCATTATCATGATGGAAGATATTATACTGAAACAGAATTAACAAATGGAGCGACAACTTTAGTTTTAGGTAGATTAAAAATTGATAATGCCACCAGAGCAGCTGGATATTTATATGATAGTACAACGGACCCTGTTAGTACTACAAGATTGAACTATGACGGTTATTTCTATGCAACCAGAGTATATAATGCTGTATACAATGATATAGCTGACTTCCAAACTTTAGATGATGAACTGGTATACGGTAAATGTTATTATGATACAAATTATGGAGCTAAGATATGTGATAAAAGATGTCAGAAAGGTATAATGGGTATTGCTTCTGATACGTTTGGGCAGAGTTGCGGTATTGATAGCACAAAGGAGCAAGTATCAATATCAATAGCTGGGTGGGTATTAGCATATGTAGATAAGGAATATGAAATTGGTACACCTTTAACCAATGATGATAATGGTAATCTAACAGAAATATCAAGAGAAGAAAAATTATATTTCCCTGAAAGAATCATAGCAACATATAAGAAAAAAGAAAGAAAAGTTTTATGGAATGGTGTAGTAGTAGATAATAGAGATTGGGTAAAAATTAACTAAAAATTAAAGGAGGATGTACTGTGGAAGAAGAATTTAAAGAAGTTTTTGAAAAACTGTGTACTGATAATGTCATAGAGGCTTCATTATTTGCTTTATCAGCTTTATCTTTAAGACACATTCAAAAAGAGGAAGAAGAAAGGTTTAATATAATAAAGGATGTGTTTAATGATAATGATTATGATACACCTGAAATGAAAAGGGTAAAAGATATATATGATAAAGTTATAAATTATGATAAACAATTAATAAAGTGCTTAACAGAGATAGAGATTGATTTAGCCCTCAGTCTAAGAGGTGAAAAACCTATTGATTGCTGTAATGATGAAGGATGTAAAGAAGTGGAAAAACAACGTCAAGAAATTAAAAAATGGTGGGAATAAAAGGAGGAAGATGTTAAAATGAAATTATATCATATAATAGGACTAAGAGATGTTAAAGATGAATGTGGTGAGGAGTTTAAGAATCTCATAGAGGACCCTAAAAGACCTGAAGAAATAACACAAATAGTAAAAGGATATACCAATCCTCTTATACTTGCCAATATTATAAATTGTAGAACAAAATGTTTAAGTGAAAAGGAGTAAAATGAACCTATCTAAAATTGTTGATTCTAAAGTGTTGAATCGAATGACTTCCATAGAATACATTATAAGTGAAAAATGCCAAAACAATTGTAAGTATTGCTATAGGACCTACAAACATAATAAATCCCCTATCTTCCACCTCAAGGCTTTCCAAATAAAAATAATGACCGAAAGGCTACTTGCTATATTCGGTAAGACTAAAGAGGAATTTTTTGGACCAAGATATGTGGAAATGTATGGTGGTGATCCTCTAATTGATTACAAAAATGTTATTGAAATTCTACAAGTATTATCCTCATATGGTCCTAAGCATTTCACATTTCCTACCAATGCAAGATTAATATCAGAATTAACCGACTATGATATTGAAACATTTCTTAATTGCATACCTCAACCCATATATTTAAGTTTTTCTGTAGATGGTGACCCAAGTGAATCTAACAGACCACTATCTAAATTCGGTAAGATGCTTGCCTATGATGATAAAATTGATTATGATAGATTATATAATATAGCAAAGAAGTATGGTGGTGGTTTTCACCCTATGTTGGAATTTGATGTTAATAGCAAATGGCTTGATACTGTTAAGTTTTTCTTTGAGAAATATAATATTGTACCTTACCTACTTGAAATAAGACATGCCTTATCTAAAGAAACGTCTATAAATGCTGTAAAGGAACTGTCCAAGATAAGGGATTTCTATGAAAAGGAAAATATAGAAGGTGATACTCTAAGGAGAGCTAATACTATAACATCATCCATTTGCCCAAGAGGTTTAGGTTGTTCGGCATTGACTACCTTACATATACTACCTAATGGTGACCTTCCTTTTTGTCACAGGTTAATTGATCCTCCGTGGGTTTGGGGTAACATTAATTATAGTATTGATATATCTAAAGCTGTATCCTATAGGTCTATATATGACCATAGAAATGTACCTGAATGTATTGCTTGTCCTATTAGAATTACTTGTAGTGGTCAATGTTTAGGTGCTTGTTATGAATATTGGGGTGATCCATGGATACCAATACCATCAATATGTGATTATATGAAATTAAAGCATTATGTATTCTCACAAAAATATAAAGATTGGAAGGACACGGCTAATAATATAGACATAGATAAATTACAAAAAGATGTATATGAAGCCGTTGGAGAAGATGAAGTAAAGAAATTAATATGTTAAATATACTGTATATAAATTGTGATCGTGGTGCTGGTGTAGAGTTTGAAGGTAATTTATTCTTAGAAATTATGAAAAGAGTAAAGGGTATTGATAGCATTACCATATCTAAGGGACAGCATTATCAGATTTATAAAACTACGGATTATGAACCTTATGACCTTATTATAACTAATGATTTTACCTTTGAAGATGCTTATTATGATTCCTTCTGTAACGTTAAAAAACCCTTTATTAATATAAGTTTCGGTGGTAGTAATCATAATGCACCATTTGTAGATTTGGTTATAGATATCAACCACTTTTATACACTACATACCATTAAGGAACATAGGAATTATGCTAATATCAATTTCATATCAGGTAATATATGGCATGATTATAAAGAATGGGAAAATAGATCTGATGATGTATTGTATGTAGGTAGATTTAATGATAGTAAGATTATAGAAGAATTTTTGGATGCTATGGTTGGATTGAATAAAAAGGTAAACTTCTATGGTACCATTACAGATGAAGATTATTATGATAAATGGAAACATGTAATAAATTATCATGGTCATATTAATCATAAAGAGTTGTTGAAGGTATATAATGATTATAAAACCATATACTTATTCTCTACTACTGAATGTTTATCAATGACTGTAAGGGAAGCAATATTATGTGGTACTGTACCTATAGTATATGATGATTGTAATTACACCACTCTTATTGAACCTTATGTAGTAAGTTCAAGTAATATAATCGATATTTCTTATGCTGAAAAAGCATTAAATGTTAAAGAAAGGATAGTGAAGGATAATGCATACCTCAATAATCTTTTGTCTTTTGATAAGATGATATTGGACTTCCTTACTTGTTTAAGGAATGTAACTTTAAAGGACCTGAAATTTGATAAGGAACATGAAGTGCCGTGTGAGTATATAAATGAAGGTAGTATTAGGCCAGTAGAATATGAGATGGATACTGTTGATTGGAATAATGTGAATCTATAAAAGGAGAGTATAGCAAATGTTAAAATATGATTTAGAAGATTTAGGATATCAATATAAAGGGGCCGCTTCCACTAAGATGGATAAGATGGAAGTAGGTCCTTGGACTATAATTGATATACCACAATATGTTGATAATGTTGAAGAAGATGTGAAAAGATTTCTGGATAAGATTGTAGCTATTGAAATACCAACTTCGCTAAAATGTAATCTAAGGTGTAAGTATTGTTATATAAGTGATCCAAGGATGAAGAACAAGGATGTTTCTAAGGAAATTGTCACCAAGATACTGGAAGAGTTCTCTAAGAAATTTCCCAAATGGATTAATGGTAAAGATAAGGTGTTCATAAGTCCATGGGGTGCTGAACCTTTCATGAATATTGATACCTTGGAAGCCTGTTATGAATTTGCTCATGAAAGATATGGTAAGGATAAGTATGTCATAGGAACATCTACCAATGGTACTATATGGTCTAAACGAATAGCTGAATGGTTTACTAACATTACAAAGGATAATGCTTTTAAGGATCTACAAATATCTTTAGATGGTCCCCCTGAAGTGCATGATAAATATAGACCATTAGCAAGTGGTAAACCAACATTCAAACTTATAGAATCTTTTACAAAAAATTTTAATGATCTGATGGTTTCTCTTGATGTTAAAAACAGAAAGCATCATTTTTGTTCTACTATACATCTATTGGACACTGAATTTCCAGAAATGTGGACCAAAGCAGCAGAGTTCTTTTCTGAACCTAACCAGTGGTATACATCATCACCTAATCTTCCTATGAGAATGTCCGGTGAAGATTTGTATAGTGTAACAGAGATTAAAAGGTTTATAGAAGCTCAAAAATTAATGCTTGAAGTAGTGAAGAAGAGAGCTAAACAAGGTATTAATGTTATTGATTTCTATACTAACAAATTATTTATGAATATAGATTGTAAGACAAAAAACTCTTTTCCATTTTGTTCGGCTA
>Ga0307992_1002676_pt1 | contig 10070 bp, 10 predicted proteins | sample EllFjometagen133_FD_203162 | JGI IMG/M metagenome (GOLD analysis project Ga0307992, IMG submission 203162) | Marine microbial communities from Ellis Fjord, Antarctic Ocean - #133 | ecosystem: Environmental > Aquatic > Marine > Unclassified | place: Southern Ocean | collected 2014-10-08
GCCCAAATGGGCTTACTCCATGGCATTGGTTTAGTGAAGTTGGATATAATTTTAACTATGCGGGAGAAAATTTAGCTGTTGATTTCGATTTGCCACAAGATATGGTTAAAGCTTGGATGGATTCGCCGAGACATAGACAGAATATTTTGGATAATCATTTTGATGAAACAGGCTTGGCTATAATAGAAGGTAGTTACAAAGGACATTCAGCTTTTTTTGTTGTTCAAACATTTGGGCAATTACAAGCTAGAGTAAATGATTTTGTTAATGCTGATTTAATAGTAAGTTCTGGAGAAGAAAGTATAAACTTAATTCAGGCGGTTATTAATTATCAACCAGATCAATTAATGTTTGATTCAGTTGATTTTAGTAATTCTGATCTTAGCTTGTTTTGGGAAGAAGTTGATGTTGAAAAAGGAATAATATCTATTGTAGCTATTCAACCATTTCCGGGGATTAATGGAATTGCTAAAATAGCTAATATAAAATTTAAAACTTTAGTTAAAAGTGATGCTAATTTAAGTTTAGGTAATGATTCAGTTGTTTTAGCTAATGATGGTTTCGGGACTAATATTTTGGATGATGTTATAGATAATTATTATTCTATTAAGTAGATGTAATATATTTTGATTAAAAATTTATAAAATCTTTAAGAGCCAATGGGGTTGACAAATTATTTTTCTTTGCTATACTAATGATGTCGTTGTTTTGAGGAGCTTGCTCTTTGAAACAACGGCATTTTTTTAATTTGTTTAGGACTTGACAAGAAAAGAATAGTTTGATATTGTGTTTTTAACGGTGGGGCTTTTATTTTGAGTCCCGAATAAGACAGTTTAATTGTAACCTAACAACAAGTGGAGACTTTGACCCATAACCAACATTTGGACGCCTAATGGTTGTGGCGAGTCAGTGGCGTAACCGGCTACCTATCCTTTAATACATCAAAGGAATAAAGGGGCTCATGAACAATATCCAAAAAAGGGGATTTTATAATTTAAATAAAATTTCTTTTCCATGTTTTGCATTTGGCAGAACTGAAAAAGAGGTTTTTCAAATTGGCGTTTTTGCGCCAATTTTTTAGTAGTTGAACCTAAATAGAAAATTTAGGCAATTAAAATTAAAAAAGGTCGGTCTTTGGTAAAAAACCAAAGTAAAAATAAAAAAATTAAAAAATTAAAAAAGTCGGAAATTAAATAAATAAAAAATTAATTAGAAATAACATGAATAAAAAAATATTAATTAGTTTAGGAATTATTGGCGTAGTTGCTGCTATTAGCTTAGGAGTTACTGGTGCTTGGTTTAGTGACGAAGAACCAATTGTTGGTAACAATTTTCAATCAGGAACACTAGACATTAAACAAGGAGTTAATGATTTACCAGTTACTTTAACTGGTCTTATGCCTGGCGTTGTAACTGATCCACAAAAACTCCAAATGGGTAATAATGGTACATTAGGTGCTATTATTGATAAGATTTCAGTAACCAGTTGGGCCAATAATGATATTGATGATGATAATAAAGTAGGAGTTAGCACTTACGCCCAGAAGGTTAATGTAGCTATCTCAGATGAAGTTGGTAGACCTCTTTGGAAAGGAACACTTTCTGATTTAAACGGTGGTAATGCTATAGACGGTACAGATAAAGTTTTCTTAGCCAAAAAAGGTAGTGGTATAAATTATACGACACGGGATTATTGGTTTACATTTCAATTAGATTCATCTGTTGATAATAATTATCAAGGAGAGGGTATTAGCGCTACCTTAAGTGTTAATGCTACTCAACTTAAGGACAGCAAATTTGATGCTGCAGAAAGATTAGTAATGAATCAAAATGATGATGATGGTTGGGATTGGACAGAAAATAATGAGAAAACTACAGCATCTAGCAAAAATCTATTTGGTGTAACAGGAATGGGTTTGCTTAAAGCCTATGAAGCAACTAATAATTCTGATTATTTTGCTTCTGCTGAAAAAGCTGCTTACAAGATAACTAGTAATTGGTGCCCAGGCTATGACAAAGAGACGCTCATATGTCCTACTGCCGGAACTAGTTGGAAAGGTGGTGGTGGATATACCAATGAAGATATTTTGTTCTTGCAAAGAATGGGTAAGTATTGGGATGATGGTAATTCATTTACCACTAAGTCCGAATTAGCAATTGTAGAAAGATGGGATGCTTATGATAATAATGCTCAGAATGTTTACGCCTTTATAAAGGAAGTAAGGTCTGGAGACCCCGATTTATTCTATTGGGATTTAGAGCCAATTATGGAAGCTACTGTTGATGCGGCTAATACTATTTCTGATAGTAATAAAGCAATAGTTCTTCGAAATAATGCTTTAGCTTTAGCCAAGTTAGTAGCTAATGATCAAAAATCAGCTGGTCACTTTATCACTGCTTGGGCTAATTCTAATTCACGATTAGGTCAAGCATCTGCTATTCGCATTTTGCAGTTAGCCGATGATATCACTTTTAATGTAGATTATGGTACAGCAATTACTAATGGAATAACTGCTCTTTTGACTCAACAACAAACGGACGGTTCTTTTAAATATGGTGATAACAAATCCATTCAAGCTACTGCCTATTCTGCTTTAGCTTTAGAAACAGCTGGTTATCATTCATACGCCCAGAATGCTGTTAGTTATATAGAATCTCAACAGCTTTCTAATGGCGGTTGGTATGAAGAAGAAGGAACAGATGAATATCCAGAGATAAACAGTGAAGCTCTTAGGGCTATGATTGTTGTAAGTGAATAAATACAATTAATTGAACTCTTTTAGGTTGCCTCAAGACTTTCCTTGCGGTAATTGTGGCAACCAATAAAGACTTTAATCAAGAATTTTAAGAATTATGGATTTTCAGAAAATTGATATTAAAAAAATAAAAAAGATTTTTTATTGGTTAATTTTCGGATTTTTGTTTACGGTTTTAATTTTTGTTTTAATACCACTTCTACCGATTGAAAATAATTATTCTTTAAAGATGGTACTTTCTGGTTCAATGAGCCCAGCAATTAGCACTGGCAGTATTGTAGCTGTAAGGCCAGCATCGTCTTATAAAATAGGAGATGTAATAACTTTTAAAACTGGTAAAACAGAGAGAGATATAGTTACTCATAGAATAATAGATCAAACAGAACAAGGTTTTATTGTCAAAGGGGACGCAAATAATGTTGCTGATATAAAACCTGTAAAAGAAAAAGTAATTTTGGGAAAGGTAATTTTAACCATTCCTTACGTTGCCTATGCTGTTAATGCTATACATTCTAAAATAGGACTCATTTTATTAATTCTAATCCCAGCCTTATTAATTGCTGGGGACGAAGTGCGTAAAATTTTTCAAGAAGTTCAAAAAATGAAGCAGAAGAAAACAGAGATATGATTAAAAAATCTTTATTAAAAATCGTTTTCTCATTAATTATTATTGGCTTTAGCTTGTCTGGGCTTTTATCTATTGGTCAAACTTATGCCTTTTTCTCTGATAGTGTTGGTTCTAATGGTAATATTTTTACAGCCGGAATATTAGATCTTTCATTAAGGTCTGGACAAAGTAATTTTGTTTCAGATGCTCAAAATATGCAACCAGGAAATCAAGTTAATAGGGATATCTATATAGGCAAGACCTCTATTAGCTCACCTTTGAAATATAAGGTTAGTTATGAATTAATAGGAGGAAACGAAAATTTTTGTAATCAACTACAGTTAAAGATTCAGTATGATCATTATTTTGATTTACCAAGTGGGGGATATGATAATCGTGATATGAGATTAAAGTATGATGGACCATTAACTTCTTTAGTAGATTTAACAAACGAAGATTTTATCATTCCTCATTCAGATGATCAATTTGATATAGATCCAAATGATGGCACAGAGCAATGGTTTTATTATAGTATTATATTACCAAGTACAATTGCTGATATTTATCAAGGGCAGGTTTGCAATTTTAACTTTGTTGTTAAGGCTTGGCAAGATAACATAGGTGATTATGGAGATGGAGGATTTACTGATGTTGAAGAATTGGAAAATACTATCAAGGCAGGTTATTGGGACCCACCAGTAGTGTTAAATGAATTTTTACCTAATGCCGGGAGTTTTTCAGAATTTGTTGAGCTTTATAACAATATAAGTTCGCCGATTGATTTAAATGGGTTTTATATAATGGCGAATAACAACCGTATTTCTATAAATACTATTACTACTAGTGCTTATTCGAGCAGTTCCACAACAATACCACTAAATGGCTGGTTGGTAGTTACAACAGGAGAAAATTTAATAGATGATAGTTCAGGCACTATTACACTTTATAATCCAAATGATGTAGAAGTTGATTCTTATTCTTATGATGTATCTGATTATTATATCCTCGAACCAACACCGGGGGATCTTAACGATAAAACTCCTACAGGTAGCCTTCCAACAGAAATTCCAGTAGATAAATCTTATGCTCGAATTCCAGACGGTTCTTCTGACTGGGTTGATCCAATACCAACTCCAGGCTCCCCAAATAAATTGGATGAAAAGGAGGTTGAAGAATTACAATTAGAAGAAGTAATAAAAGAGTTACCATTGATTACTACAACAACTGCCACATCAACAATCCCAGATATTGATATTTTAGAGAATAGTAGCACTACAAGTACGATTATACCTGATCAAGTAACCATTACTGAACCTCCAATAAATGGGTCCACAACTACTACAACAACTATTCCTGACAGCACTACCACAACCACCATTCCGGAAGAAACAATAACCACAACAACAATTCCTGAAGAAACAACTACCACTACAACTACAATAACTATTGAGCCGCCTGCTTCCCCAGCAACAACAACTACTACAACAATTCCTGAAGAAACAACAACTACTACTCAACCACTGGTAGAAGAAACAACTGCGACAACGACTACTACAACGACAACAATTCTAGACAGTACTACCACCACAACTATACCTCCAGTTAGTTCTACAACTTCTACTATTACAACAACAACTATTCCTGACAACACTACTACTACCACCACAGAACCTCCTATAGAGGAAATAACAACTACTACTACAACTACTGCAACGACTGTTCCTCCTTCTCCGCATGTAACTAATACCACAACTACCACTGAACCACCAGTATCTACAAATAGTGAATTAGATGATTCAGTAGTAATAAATCTAATCAATATTTACTTTGTTTAAGAAATTCTATGATGAAAAATTTTAGAAAAATTAGTTTATTCGCTTTATTTGCTTTATTTTGTATAGGCTTTTTATTTGTTAGTTCAACACAAGCTGCCAATAATAAGGTTCAATTTACTCCTAAAAATATTTGGGTAGATTTTAATGGACTGCCTTTTAAAATGAATAACTGGGCACCAGGAGATAGTGGGCAGAAAACTATTATTATAGAAAATAATGAAAATTTTGATATCAATGTTTATTTCGGGGCAACATCAACACCATCATCAGTCGACAATAATTTGCCTAATTTGGCTGATGTTTTAATCGTTACTATTGATGATAAATTATCCTATTTATCGGATTTGTTCGATGGTAATATATCTCTTACTCAGGTTAATTCTGGGAAATCTCAGAAATACGATATTATTATAAAGTTTGATGAAAATGCTGAAAATAAGTATCAAGATAAATTTATAAATTTTGATTTTATTATTACAGTAGAAGAAATAGGAGGAGGTAATGAAGAAATACCAGTAATTATTCCAGGTGGTTGGGGAGGAGGTTATACCACAACTACTACCATATCTCCTACTACCACAACTACTCTTCTTCCTGGAGAAGTCGCTGGCGAAGCTACAAAAAGAGAGTTTTTTGAAGAAGATGAGGAAGAAGGATTACTCGGGACAACTACTACCACTATTTCTCCTTTAAAGCTTGTTGCCGGAGTATCTATTATAAAACCATTTTCTTGTCCTGTTAATTTGACAATGTCAGGCATTAATCCTTTATTAGCTTCTTTGCTTTGTTTAGGGCAGGGTATGTGTGATTCTTGTTTAAATCCTTGGTTAGTTCTTTTGTTAGGATTAACGATTACTTTAGGTAGTGCAATTTTAGTTAAAAAAGATTATGAATAAATATATTAAGTCTAAAACAATTTTAATTTGGGGATTGATTATTACGGCTATATTAACTTATTTATCAATGACAATATGTTTTGGTAGTTGGCCTACTATTTTACTAGGAATTAGTGCCATTTTTATTATTCTTTATTTGGCTGCAACTGATCGTTTTGATTATTGGATTGCTTTTATTCTTATTTTAGCAGTACTTATTTACTTATTATTATTTGTTCTAGGTATTTGTTTAAATCCATGGATGGTATCTATTATTGGGTTAGTGGCATTTATTCTAGCATTCTTAGTAAGAAAATTTAAAAAATAAAAAGATTAAGTTTAATTAAAAACAGGACTGATATTGTTATCAGTCCTGTTTTGTTTTATAATTGTAATTAGAGATTTTTGCTTATACAGGAATAGTATAATAAAATTTCTGTTTGCGCGGGAATCATAATTAGATCATTTGTTTCTTGACATCTGTTTGCGATTTGGTATAATTATTATACCAAATAAGAAACAATCAAAATTATGAAATTTGAAGATTTTTCCTTTAAATTAAACAATTTGTTAATTTTTAACAAGACCAATTTAAGATTATTAGAAAAAAAAGAGAGTAATCTTGATTTGAATATTAAATACTGGAAAAAAAGCGGTAAAATAATCAGCTTGAAAAAGGGCTGGTATTTGCTTGCGGAAAAATACGAGAAAGAAAGCGAAAAGGATTCTTATCTTGAATTTATCGCAAATAAACTTATAGAACCGTCTTATCTTTCAGGAGAATATGTTCTTAGCAAATATGGGGTGCTAACGGAGGCAGTTACCAGTATTACTTCAATGACGACTATGTCAGGCAAGGAGATAAAAAATAAGTTGGCAACTTTCAGATATTATTCCATTTCCGATAAATTATTTCGGGGCTATAAGACCAAAAAGAAGCGTGGAAATATGATTATTTTTGAAGCTGAATTATCCAAAGCATTATTTGATTTTTTATATGTCAGATTTTTCAGAAATCAAATAATAAACAAAAAAAGCGTTGAATATTTACGAATTAATTGGGAAAACATTTCTGCTAAAGATTTTGAAAAAAGCAGGGCGTATTTGAAAGAAACGCGTAGCAGGAGAATGATGGTTTTGTATGATATAATAAAAAATAAATATTATGCTGATTGAAATTTTAAAACAAATCGTTGAGGAAAAGAAAAAACGGAATTATTCTAATTCTGTTATTATAAATTCTTTGAAGGAATATTTGCAGTTTCCAGTGCTAAATTTTATTTATAATAGTAATAAATATAACAAATTCATATTTACAGGTGGATCTTGTTTACAAATATGCCATGGTCTCCCTCGTTTATCAGAAGATCTTGATTTTGATTTAGAAAAAGAAGATTACCAAAAGCTGAATCTTGAAAAAATGGGAGTAGAAATTGCCAAATATTTTAAAAAAAGATTTTTATTTAATATTCAATATAAAGCTCAAGGAAACTCACGCCTCTATTTGAAATTTGATGTTTTAAAAGAATTAGGACTTCTTTACGGTGAAGGTAGTGGTTTGCTCTATGTTAAAATTGAGCCAGCTTTAACAATATTTGAAAAATTTCAGGAAGAGCCAATTGCGATATCAAATTACGGTTTTAATTTTGTTGCCAGAAACTACACATTAAATTTTTTAATGACTAGTAAAATCATAGCTATTTTAAAAAGAAAATGGTTTAAAGGCAAAGAAAATGAAGTCAATATCAAGGGCCGGGATTTTTATGATTTATATTGGTATTTGGAAAAAAACGTTAAGCCTGATATGGGTGCGTTGAAATCCCTTTTGGGCATCAGCAGTGAAAAAGAATTAAAAGAAAGATTATGGGAAAAAATAGAAAAAGATGTTGACGAAAAGAAACTTGCGTATGATTTACAGAATTTCTTTTCCGAGCAGAACTATATTACCGAATTTTGCAAGAACTATAAAAAAATAATAAAAAAATACTTGCAATTATGAGTTTATCAATTGGAATTGTTGGTTTACCTAATGTTGGAAAATCTACTCTTTTTGAAACAATTACAAAAAAACAAGTAGATAAAGAAAATTATCCTTTTTGTACCATTGACCCAAATGTCGGTGTTGTTGCTGTTCCTGATGAACGGGTAGATAAGTTAACAGATTTAAGTAAATCAGCTAAAAAAATTTATACTACAATAGAATTTGTTGATATCGCCGGTTTAGTTAAGGGAGCAAGTAAGGGAGAAGGATTAGGAAATAAATTCTTGGCTAATATTAGAGAGACTGATGCCATTGTTTATGTTCTAAGATGCTTTAAGAATGAAAAGATTATTAATACGCTAAATAATATAGATCCGCTCTTAGAAAAAGAAACATTAGAAACAGAATTAATTTTAAAAGATTTAGAAGTAGTTGATAAAAGACTTTCAACTATAGATAAAGAAATTAAGGTAGGTGGAAAAGAGGCATTAGAAGAGAAAGATACATTATGTAAAGCACAAGATCTTTTACAGAAAGGACATATTTTATATGAAGAAGAATGGGAAAAAGAAGAAAAGAGAATTCTTGATAAGTATCAGCTTTTAACTTTAAAGCCAAAAATATATTTATTAAATGGGCAGGAAGATGAAATCCCCGCGCATATTTTAGAAGTTTTTAATAATAATAAATGGTCATATTTAATTATGGATGTGGCAATGGAATTAGAAACCGTCGGTTTTTCTATTGAAGAAAGAATATCATTTGGTCTTCCTGGGCAATCAGAATTAGACTCATTAATCAAATTAACATATAAGTTATTAGGATTAATCACTTTTTTAACAACAGGAGAGGATGAAACCAGAGCGTGGACATTGAAAAAAGGCCTTAAAGCTCCTCAAGCTGGTGGAGTTATTCATAGTGATTTTGCTGATAAATTTATTAAAGCTGAGATTGTTGATTGGAAAAAATTAATAGAAGCAAGTAGTTGGAGTGCTGCCAGGCAAAATGGTTGGATTCGATTAGAAGGTAAGGAATATGTGGTAGAGGATGGAGATGTTATAATATTTAAACACGGAGGATGAAAAAGAAATTTATCTTTCAAGGAAAAGTACAGGGTGTGGGATTCCGTTATGCAGCAAAAATGTTAGCTGGGAAATATAATTTAGTTGGTTGGGTAAAGAATAATGATGATGGAAGTGTTATATTGGTAACAGATGGGCTAAAGAATGATATACAAAGCTTAATAGATAGTTTACAAGATGGTTTTCATGACAATATTGAAAACATTGAAGAAAGTATAGAAAAGGGTGGGGGATTAATTGGTTTTGAAATAAAATGATTTTTATCAAACATAAAGAAAAGGAAGGAGGTTTATTTGCCTGGACTAAACATTCAGAAGCAAAAATGCATCAGTATATGCTTTCTGAAAGTAGAGTAAAACGGGTAATAAGAAATCCACAAAGAGTAGAAGAAGGAATTGCTCCCAAGACCCTTGCTTCAATGCAAAAAGCTGGCTCTAAGAAACATCCTTATGAGATTTGGGTAATGTATCAACTTGTTAGTAAGCAAGGTCATAGAATAAAGGTTATTAGTGCATGGAAGTACCCAGGCATAACTAAGCCAGGAGATCCTATTCCTATTCCTCCAGATATTTTTGAGGAAATAATCCAACAATTAAAAACATAAATATGGGAAAAGAAAAATTTGAAGGATTAATAAGTGAAAGTTTAAAGAAACTTCCTTATCGATTCTTAAATAAGTTAAAAAATGTTGCTATTATAGCTCAAGATCAACCAAGTGAATTTCAAAAACAACAATTGGGTTATTCTTCTGGTGGTTGTATTTTAGGTTTATATGAAGGTGTTCCACAAATTAAAAGGCAGAATTATAATAGAGCAGCACCAGATAAAATAACTTTGTTTCAAAAAAATATTGAAAATGCGGCAGGCGGTAAGAAGGAAAAGGTAAAAGATATTGTTCAAGAAACAGTTTGGCATGAAATAGCTCATCATGTTG
>Ga0307992_1002677_pt1 | contig 10070 bp, 7 predicted proteins | sample EllFjometagen133_FD_203162 | JGI IMG/M metagenome (GOLD analysis project Ga0307992, IMG submission 203162) | Marine microbial communities from Ellis Fjord, Antarctic Ocean - #133 | ecosystem: Environmental > Aquatic > Marine > Unclassified | place: Southern Ocean | collected 2014-10-08
ATGGGAGCTACAAAAATGAATGAGATTTACCGATGAACCACCTAGAAAAACTAATATCACAGTATTACGAATGGCAGGGGTATATCGTACGAAGCAATGTACGGGTTGGCAGGCTAGCACATGGGGGCTGGGAAGGTGAGTTGGATATTGTTGCCTACCACCCTGAATCCAAACACTTAATCCACCTAGAACCTTCTCTTGATGCTCATTCCTGGGCTACACGTGAAAAACGCTTCAATAAGAAGTTCATGGCGGGTCAAAAGTATATTCCGACTGAAGTCTTTCCATGGGTGAGAAAAAACACCAAGATTGAACAGGTGGCGGTTCTGATCACATCTTCAAGACCCGAGCTAGCCGGTGGGACAGTCATCTCGATAGATGAACTGGTTGCCAATATCAAGCAGGAAGTCCAGGACCAAGGGGTGATGGCAAAAAATGCTATCCCAGAAGCGTTAGATCTCCTTCGTACTATCCAATACGCAGTGAGTGGGTATTACGCAGTTAAATAGGTCAGGTCAAAGCGCGCAAAAACTGATTTTTGCGAAAGAATACTTTACACGTGTGATAATGGTTGGATTTAAAGAGGGTATCCTTCTCTTAATTGGCTTGATTAAGTAAAAATTAAATTGAGGTGAGACTATTTTGGAAGCATTCGAAGATCAAAAATACATAAATAAAATCCGTGAAGCTTTATGGATAGATAGACAATATGGAAGAGCTGCGGTCATGGTTGGCGCTGGATTCAGCAGGAACGCGATTCCACAACCCGGTGCGCCCCCATTGTCCACGTGGTGGGATATTTCAATAGCACTATTTGATCAATTGAATCCCGGGTGGAAGGACAGATCAGCCAAAGAACGGCATGCAAAAATAGCCGAAATCGGACACCTGAAGTTGGCCAGTGAATACATAACAACATTCGGCCTCCCACAGTTCGATGGGTTACTGAAAAAGATGGTTCCAGATTTGCGCTATAACCCTGGACATGTTCATGATGCTCTGTTGTCATTGCCTTGGTCAGATGTATTCACTACCAACTACGATACCTTACTTGAACGTACTAGGCCGAACATCATTAGCAGGAACTATGAGCTAATCGAGTCTATAAGTGGTATCCCATTAAGCATGAAACCCAGAATAGTCAAACTTCATGGGAGTTTTCCAGCCGTCAAACCGTTCATCTACTCGGAGGAAGATTACCGGACCTATCCTGCGCTTTATGCCCCCTTTGTGAATATGGTACAACAATCAATAATGGAAAATGAGCTTGTTCTATTAGGTTTTTCTGGAGATGACCCAAATTTCCTTCAATGGACTGGATGGGTAAGAGATAATCTGAAAGAGCATACTCCCAACATATACCTGGTTGGTCTTCTTCAATTGCGGGAATCTCAAAAAAACTTACTTCGGAAGAGAAAAATCATCCCAATAGATTTGACCCCACTCTTCCCGAAATCCACTTGGCCCGATCATGCTCAACGACACTCAAATGCAATACATTGGTTTTTACTCAACCTGTTTGAAGGCAGACCATCTGACTTCAGAAAATGGCCGAATATCCATAGGGAGGAACTCAATACGACCCTAGTTGATCCGAGGCTTCCAGAAATACCACAAAATTCAATTGCTGTCACCTTGAAAACAATTAAACCACCTATTAAGCAATGGGGAGAGCCTCGAATCCTTCAAGAGCTTTTAAAAGAGTGGAAAAAGTGCCGAGAGGAATACCCGGGATGGGTGCTAGTTCCATACGGGGGAAGGCAGCAACTGCAATCAAATACATTAAGCTGGTGTGAACGAATCATCGTAGAAGTAGATCTTTTGGACGCTCCGGATAACCTTTTCATCTTAAGAGAATTGGTATGGAGGTTACGAGAAAGCTTGTCCCCTCTGATGCTCAATTGGTTTGAAAAGATCGGGGAGATAGTACAGTTATTTAATCCATACCCCGAATATGTAAAAATCAGCGGAGCTAAATATATCAATGGCAGAAAAGAGCATAACAAATATGATTGGGATGAAATTGGATCAGCTTGGGTAGAGCTCGTCTTCGCGCTTGCACGAGAAGCCCGGGAAGATGTTGACGAGAGCCGATTCAATTCCTGGATGGAAATCCTTGAACCGCTAAAGGTGCTAAATTCTGTTTGGGCAGCTCAATGGTATTATGAAAAATGTCAATATCTCATTACGATATTCGATTACAAAAGTGCGAAGGTCAACTTAGATCTATGGATTGATAATTTAGAATTGCCATTTTGGATGGTGCATAAAGCCGCCATTTATATAAGTCTAGGGGAATATAAAGAGGCATATTCACTGTCGAAAACCGCACTTGATGTGATCCGTCAAAGCCAAGAGACTTCAAATCCAAACTATTCTCTGTACTCTCAAGAAGCTTTCACTTTGTGGCAACTAAGAGCTCTTGATTGGAAGGTTCGTGATAAGGAATTAAAATCTGAATCCTGGGAAGAGATGTCTAGTCGATTGGATTTCTTAAAACAATACAAATGCGATCCTGCCCACGAATTCAGTTCTATCGTAAACCAACTTAAGACTAGTTCAAAGCCAAAGCCTGCTCACGAAACAACCATTAAAAAAGGTTTCGGACCTGGAGAATACATTCAGTCTAGCCAAATGAACTATGGTTCAGGTTTAGGGGATTATAGCTCATCAAGTTTTCAACTGCTTATTGGGATGGAGAAAACTGCATTCCCAGCCTGGATTTTAGGATATCATGATTCCGTGCGCATTGCATCCAAGAGGACCAAAAATTTTACACCGTTATTGTCTTTAATTGCATTAATCCAGTCCGCTGATATGAAATTGGTTAAAGAAGATCAATCATTCAGCAGGGGGGCAATAGCCACATGGGAAGATGAAACCTTTGAGTTTATCGTTTCACGTGGATTTCATGCTATTCGTGAAGCACTAAATGTTGGAAAGAATTTCTCTGGTCACCACTATGATCTGTTAGAATCGGCAGATGGAAGATCAATAAAAGTACTAACTGCAATAGTTGCTCGCCTCCTCTTTCGCTGCTCGGACGAGTGGAAGGGGAAATGTTTAGCTTTAGCATTAGACCTATATGAGCAACCATTATTTACGAGACACGAATACACGGATCCGATAAACTCCTTGATGGAGCAAGCCATTTCAGAAGCTACCCCTGCTCAAATAGTATCAATTCTTCCTCGCCTAATTAATCGAGCTATCGAGCACTCACAATCTCATTCGAATTCAGATTTGTTAGATCCAGAACTACATTTATTAAACAAAGACAACATCGCTGAAACCAAGATAGAAAGGACTGTGGAACTCAGGAATCAGATTAAAGACCTTTTATTGAGGGTCGCTTCTAGCGAGTACAAGGTTAGAGTCAGGGCTATTCAAATAACATATTTTCTTAATAAAATGAATGTCTTGACCAAGACGGAACAAAAACGATTTATTGCAGCCGTGTGGTCAAAAACGGATCTGAAATCAAAATTGCCACTAGGCTATTCCCCGCTCAAATGGACGTTACTCCGATTAGATTCCAAACATAACAACAACTTAAGAGCCTATCTTACCGAATCGTCGATTCCCCCTGCTGTAAACATAGGAGATGGCGGAAATGGCAAGAAATCATATTCATCTTCATTCGCTGCGAGCGATTATTTCGACGATTGGGTTGATTGTACAGCTCCTAAAGTGCTGATATCTACTGATAAGAGAGAGTACCGATTTGACTGGTCCGCTGATGAAATCATGGGACTATTAGAAAATGTCTCCCCATGGTGGGAGTCAACTAAACAGTTTGTTAGTGGAGATATCGGTCCTTCATTCCTTGGAGATTATAAAGGTCACAGCTTGAGCATGACGAAACATCTATTGAAGATGCTTACCCAGGTAGTCGGACCTAGAATCGAAAACCTAGACAGTAGTTATAAGGAAAGAATTATCACCCTGCTAGATGATATGGTTCAGTCTGAAGTGAACACTTTTTATGCCGTATCAATGGAACTCGCTATTGAACCGGAGAGGATTGATAAGCTTTCAAAGAAAATTAGAGCCGGATTAATTGCACAGGACGAGAAAACGGTCCATGATGCCATCTTTGGGCTCTTCCGATGGATTGTTATGAGCACTACAAGCCTACCACCCCCAGCTCCTGCAGACTTATTGAATGAGTGGGTAAACATAATTGTAAGTAGGCGAGCACAAGGTTTAAGGGGTGCGCTGGGCCAAATAACAGTGTTGATTGAAGACCTACCTTCGGCCATCACAGAAGATCATGCACGGCATCTGTGTGTGGGTTTGGAATATTTACTTAACGAAACCACTCTCAATTCTGATGAGATATCAAGAATACAAGGGATTCCATTTGATCACATCAGTGATTATAGAATGTGGTCAGCTCAGCTTGCCTACCATTTGTATAAGTGGTTTGAAGTTAAGGGACTCGATATTCCTGATATTTTGAATAAATGGAAAGAGGTGTGTGAGAAGGATGTTTTACCCGAGGTTCGAAGTGCCTGGAAATGATATCAAATGAGTTCAAGGACTTCACAAAAATCACTTTTTGCGAACTCTGGAACATTCACATATGTAAAATGAAACTCACTATTCTTGATGTGCTTCAAAAGCTAGTTATCCAGAGTCGCAGATTATCAATCTGAATATCAGTTCAAGGAAATAGTAAAGTATGAAAAAATCATTCGACGAAATAAAAAATGAACCAAACCAGAAGCCACTTGTCCAATTGGCAGAAGCAAAATATGGGACACCGCTACCAGAAAATATTCAGAAACTCATCATTGAAGGGTATTATCGATCGAGTGAGCGGGTTAGTGATATTGACAGGTGGGTAAAAATTCTTCAATCCATCACAAGCAACATTGTTAATGAAATTGCCAAGGACGTTGAATATCCCCTATTTTGGATTTATCTATACGGCGTAGTGCACGAAATTGAACCAGATTTTGAGGATCACAAAACACAAATAGGACTTCCCAGTTTCCTCCAAGCCATCTACGATAGTCTAAAAAGTATTTTAGCGTGCTTCGACACTGAAGAAATGGGATTCATTAAATTCATGCGGAACAAGCATGTTCATGTATTTCTCGACTACTATTGGAGTAGGGTGAAACAAAAAGATGGAATGATTGTAAGCATAAAAACACCAGGCGAAGCGGATGCCCCAGAGATAGCTCAGCGAATTATTGAGGGTCACGGCACACAGAACGAAGTCGCCAAGTCCTTCGCACAGAGAATCCATATGATACTTGATGAGCTGGGCTCACTAGTGGTTGAAGCCCAAAAACCTACGTAGTTTTAAACGTGAAGTGTGGGGATTGTCACACCTCACAAAAGGAGTTTTTTGCGAAAACAGTTAATGCTTTAGTGGAAAGTAGGTCATCAGTATGTGGGACAGTGTAGTTGAGATTATACGTTAAACGCGATCCTTATGATCTTCAGAACATGATTAGGATGCTAGTAATTCCTAACTTAATTTGAGTTCAAGCTGTACCAGTTGTAATGAAAAAATACATTGGGGAAATCATGCATCGATATTGGAAATTCATACTTTTTGCTACTCTCTCAAACGTTATAATCACATGTGAAAATTTAGAAGATTCTGATACCACTCCACCTGTTGTATCAATCCAGTCCCCAATATCCGGGGCTACAATCAGTGAAATAAGTACAATTTTAGTTTCCACCAGCGACAACGATGAAATTGAAAAGGTGGAATTCTATATTAATGATTCATTACATTTTATTGATCAAATTGCGCCATTCGAATATAAATGGAACACCTCTAAAATTGAGAATGGATCTCAGAACATTATAAAGGTAGTGTCTTATGATCTGTCCAATAATTTCACAGAATCACAGCCAGTATTGGTTATAGTAGATAACCAGAATTACTCGCCATCTGCGGTTGATATTGTTTCAATCAACTACAATTTGGATGAGCTCACTGTAAAATGGCATCAATCTAACAGCATTGATTTTAGCCATTATAATATTCTTTATTCAACAATAGTTGGCGGAGCTAAAGAGGTATTAGCTACTATTTATAACAATGTGGATACCTCATATACCTTTACAGAGTTTGACCCCACTCATGAAAGTTGGTATTGGGTATCAGTAGTTGATACGGTTGGTCTTTCAAGTGTTGGGAATGAATATTTCCTACAAGATTCTCCCCCTACAACCTCAACTATTACATCGATTAAATATACTGAAAACTCATTCCAATTGCTGTGGACACAAAATATGGATGATGACTTCCTCGAATATCAGCTCTATGAATCCTCTAACCCTGATATGACAGGTAAAAATCAAATATTTGATTCAAATGGCAGAACTGAAACAGAATTCACAGTGCTAAACGTGAATGAAAATGAATATAGATATTATGAATTAGTAGTCACCGATTTGTGGCAATTAGAATCCATCAGTCCTACAATGACAGGTTCATCATATCCGAAGATTGCATTTTCCTCAGATAGAGACGGAAACCAGGACGTGTATCTTGTAGATATTAACGGCTATGGATTGATCAATTTGACATCCAGGTCGGGCGATGATAGCCGTCCCACTTTTTCAAATGATGGTTCGAGGATAGCTTTTCGATTTGAGAATGATGGTATTAGAGATATTTGCGTTATTGAGTCGAATGGTACCAATTATTCAAACCTTACAAACAACACTGCCAGAGAAACTAGAGACGAGAATCCAGAGTTTTCACCTGATGGATCGCAGATTGTTTTTACCTCTTATCGTGACGGTGAAAAACAAATATACTTAATGAATTCTGATGGAAGCGGCCAGACAAACCTATCAAATTCAACTGTCTACTGCGATGACCCACATATTTCCCCGAATGGTGATAAGATTTTATTCTATCGGAGAGGGGATATCTACACCATGAATTTGAGTGGGGGAGGTCAGCAGCTTTTATCTAACGACGCATACGGAGCAAGGTTTTCGCCAAATGGTTCAAAAATTGTGTTTACTAAAGATAGCGGAGTATTCACGATGAATAGTGATGGGTCAAATCAAGTCCTCATTGCTTCTGGGACGGGAATGAATAATCCCATCTTTTCATCTGATGGATCGAAAATAATGTATACTGCCGGGAGTTCAGATATTTACATCATGGATGCCAATGGCACAAATAGGGTGAACTTGACCAACAATTCTAGCTATGACTGGTCTCCAAATTTCTCGCCGGATGGTTCGCTAATTGCATTTTGCTCAGATAGGGATGGTAATGGTGAAATATATATAATGAATTTGGACGGGACAAATCAGACAAACCTAACAAATCATCCCGAGTATGACAATTTCCCCGTATTTCAACCATAATAAACTTAAATAGATATAGGGAGTTCCACAGCACCATATGCTTAGGTCCCGTCTAATTAGATTTCGGGATGAAGTTGCTCCAAATTCCTTATAGATATTTACACAGCTAAAGAATGATTCTTAAAATTAGTATTTTGTGAGAAGAAGATGGTGTATAATTGTCAGCATGTCAAAGATTGCCTAAATCTTTCTAACTCATCCCAGTTAACATTCAGTAGCCTTTGATTTAATCTTTGGGCTATTTCCTCATGATACTTCCCGATATGATCTACTTTTCCCTCTATCGAGCTCTGAATGCTTTTCTTTTTCTTTAGTTCGTTCCCAGGGTAGATCTGATCCAGAATATCATATTGACCCTCCACCAATGAAACAATATCTGCTTCAAGTTGATCAATGTAACTATCTGGTATTGATGGAAAGTTACGCTGGATTTGAATACCTAATACAGGCTTATTCGATCGTCGTGGAGAAAAAGATGTTTTTCCGTGGCTCAATTCAAATCCATTCGACCTTGCGTATCCAAGTGCAAGATGCTCTACCTTTTTTAAGTTTTTAATTCTTCCCGAGATAACGACATCATCAACCCATCTAGAATATTGAAGGTTATGCTCTTTACACATAGCGGATAATTGAAAATCCATTTGATGAGCTGTGATATTTGCTAACATAACACTTGTAGCAAAACCCTGAGTAAGTTTCCCTTTAAATGTTGTAATCTCGGTGAGGAAACCAGCTATTTCTGCAGTACAACCACTATCAAAAAAGAGTTGATAAATTCTACCAGAACTGATTGAGGGGAAGAAACTTTTAAGATCAAATGCAAAATATCCTTCAGCTCCACGATGGATATTAATAAAATCATCGATTTTCTTACCCTTTACTCCACCAATAGCGCCGGGTAATAGTTTAGCTTTCTGTAAGAGATTCACATTTATTCTTTTGTGGATGATTTTGTATTTGTAAGGTATGGAAGTTAGATCACGGCGTTTTGGCTCTGGATTTCCTTGTTTGTATTTCTCCTGGGTAAACTCTATGACAATGGAATTTCGGTTCTCATGAAATCGATCCAATAAGGTACCAGGGAGACCTAATTGAAGCTGAAGGAATTTTCTCGACTGAAGATTTAGGGTTAGGGGAGAAGGGGTCAAGATTATTTGGCAGAATTATTGGCCAGTAGACGTTCCTCAAACCCTTGAGTAATTGCTAACAGATTCTGGCTGATTTCTGTTAGCTTGTCATTGTCCTGCCCATCAGCTTGCAGAGGAACAATCCCAAAGAAAAATTGATCAAAAGGTAAATTGTGATGAATGCAAAAATCATGAATAAAAGTGATAGAAGGTTCTCGTTTTCCCTTCTCAAACATTGACAATAGGGAAGGAGATACATTCAAGGCATTGGCTACGTCACCTTGTTTATACCCGGAGAGCGTGCGAACCACCCGGAGGCGGTTTCCAACTCTGATCTTTAAGTCCATTTATAGTATTCCTTGTTAAATTGTAAAATAAAAGGGTGTCTTTTAACTCCAGCACCATCTCAATGATTCTATGAATCATCGGTATCGTTCTGATAAATTCAGAGATTTGAGATTTAGACATTTCGCTTTCATTCGCTTCCAGCACTAGAATCGCCTTATCGATTTGAATACGAGTTCTATATAACAAGTCTCGTGTTTCCCTATCCTTGGTTTCAATCTCCATGAGATACAACTCACGGGACAAACTCCAAAGATTGGTCATAATTTCGTTTTTCACTTTTCTCACCTCCTTCCTCTTTAACTATTACGGGTTATTATTTGCTAAAAGCCAGGTATATCCCTTATACCTTAAAAAAACCAACAAGTTGGTTTTCTATTCATGTGCTGAAAAACGATTTAAAATCTACGCGACTTTAAATTCCTAAAGTTCAAGACTTCCGAACTCTGAGAGTCCCGCCAAAGGTGATTACTCTATGAAGGGATGTTGTGGCACACAATCGCCGATTTATACCTACCGGTTACCTCAACATTGATAGAGCTTTGCTGAGATACTACATGACATCTATGATGCCTAAGGAGGTTCCAATGAAAAATATGACCATGTCAAAGAGCTGATCCGTTAGAATCGAGATTAGTATAATACAAGAATATAACAAAACAAGGTAAAAATTAACTATATGTAAAAATAAGTGCACTAGTGTGCGTATAAATAAGGCTTCACAAAACGAGTTTTTTGCGAAACCAAGTTGGGCTATTAGGATTTATTGAACTAAAGTATTTATGGGATCCAGAGGTTTGGACATTTACCGTCCCCGCAAATGTTGATTGAGTAGGATAGATACAGGCAATCATTCCTTTCACGTATAAAACTGTGTCAAAATAGTGTCAAAGAATATGGCATGTGGTGGCGTGAAATGTCCGTATCATCATCTTGATGAAATCACAGATATATAACAATGACGTTATCCTGATATACTCTATCCCACAGATAGTTGCTGCTATCCCCAAAACAGTATGTGCAACTGGTGATACGATTTGGCCTATTTAGGGGCTAAAATCAAGTATTTAGCCACATCAAAAACCTCCGTTTATGAGACAAAATTGCTGAACCTCACCAACCCCTTGCAAACCCAATAAACAGAGTCTCAAAACCCGTCTCTAAATCAAAATCTCAAAACTAATGGCTTTTATCGAATATGAGACATGAATTGTATCGAGGGACCAAGTAGGCATTTCTGTT
>Ga0307992_1002678_pt1 | contig 10069 bp, 12 predicted proteins | sample EllFjometagen133_FD_203162 | JGI IMG/M metagenome (GOLD analysis project Ga0307992, IMG submission 203162) | Marine microbial communities from Ellis Fjord, Antarctic Ocean - #133 | ecosystem: Environmental > Aquatic > Marine > Unclassified | place: Southern Ocean | collected 2014-10-08
TTATGTTTGCAGAACCATTATCTGTGCATATTCTATTGATTTCTGAATCAATGCAGCCACAGGTTTCATTAGGGACTTCCTGTTCAAGAGATTCTGTGCAATAATCATATCCAGATGTTTCATTTCTGATTTGCTGCATATAACCATCAGATATACAGGTGTTATTCTGCCATTCTGTATAAATGCAACTACAATCTTTATCTTCTTCTGCCTGTGTATAAGGCTCTCCACAGAATTTATAATTCCATGTATAAGTTATGTTTGCAGAACCATTATCTGTGCATATTCTATTGATTTCTGAATCAATGCAGCCACAGGTTTCATTAGGGACTTCCTGTTCAAGAGATTCTGTGCAATAATCATATCCAGATGTTTCATTTCTTGTCTGGCTTATTATATTGTTTGAAACACATTCATTATCTATCCAGCCTGTATAATTACATGAACATATTACATTCTGAACTATTTCATAATATTTGTCTCCGCAGTAGGCATAGTTCCAGGTGTAAGTTACATTAGCAGAATCATTAGTTATACAAGTATTTTGTGTTTCAGAAGCAATGCATTCGCAACCATTATTTAGTTTACCATCGCAATCTTCATCTACAAAATTATCACATAGTTCAGTTGATCCCGGATATATTGAAGAATTATTATCATTACAATCATTTACATCTACACAATAACCATCTAAGTCATTATCTGTACAAAGCACAGTAACTTTTAGCTTTGATACAACTGCAACATGTGCACCTATTCCTGTAACTGGATCTGGTATTTCCTCTACAATAACCTTATTTTGATATGTTCCGGAGTCTCCAAGTCTTGACGGCAATTCTATTTTATAATAAGTTATCTTATAATCCTGATTTTCTGAGAAATTTATTATTGGCTCATTTATTATTATATAATCTTTTAGAGAACCACTTTCAGCATAAATTTTCACGCTGCAGTTTTTATGAGCACTATTAATTATTTTTAATCCAATTTGTTTTTCAAGATCTGGCTTAAATGTAACATAAACACTACTAGGAGCAATACCAAGTGCAAAACATTGATTAGTTAAAACAATAAGTACAATTATTAGTAATATTAATTTTAATTTCATGACTTCTAAGAGTAGAATCTTATGATTGTTGATTCCACTACCCCCCAATATAACTTAATGTATTGCCCATATATAAATGTTTCTATTTTTGACTACTAATTAGTAACAAACATAATAAGAATAGGGTTTCTATTTTTTATTGTTAAAATTTGGTTTATTGTTTCAGTAAAGCCAGATAAAGCAGCAGATTCATAATCTGCAGATTGGGGGTGCAAATCCCTCTCAAGGCTTTTATAATTTTTTATTAGAAAATTCCTTTATTTTTCTCTTGATTTCTGGCATGGCTTTTTCAGCTGCTTCTTCACCGGCCTTTATGAATCTTGCTGCATCATAAAACCTTAATGAATCAATCTCATTCTTATCATCAACAGTTGGCTGTATTAAAACCAAATCCTTAATTGGCTGAATTTTTAGTTTTGTAAGCTCTGTTCTCATTATGTCAAATGACTGCACTAATGTTCCAACAATTGTTGGTTCTTTAAATTTTACATTATCACTAATTGTTAAGTCAACAGCAATGATTAAATCAGCACCCATATCTTTTACTACATCTACAGGTGTTGCATTTATGAGGCCGCCGTCAACAAGCCATTTATCATTTAATCTAGCAGGATAAAATATACCGGGTATGCCTACACTCGCCCTGATAGCATCTGCAAGATTTCCTTTTTTTATATGAACCTCCTGACCATTTTCAAGATTAACTGCAACAACTGTTAAAGGGATTTTAATGTCTTTGAAATCCTTGTCTTCCAATATTTTGCCTATTTCTTTCTTAATTTTATTCCCTGCAATTAATGCCTTCTTTGGATTGATTGGGTCAATAAAAGAAAGAAATTTCTTCTTTGTTAAGCCAAGGCATATTTTTTCAAATCCGTCTATCTTTCTATTAAGCGCATAGTATGCCCCTACAAATGCACCAGAACTTGCTCCTGCAATATAATCTATTGGAATATTGTTTTTTTCCAGAACTTTAAGCACGCCAATATGTGTTATTCCCCTTGCACCTCCACTTCCAAGCACAAGGCCTATTTTTGGTCTTTTAATGAGGGTGTTAGCATTTAGTTCCATCTTCAAATCATCAAATAATAAAAATAAAGTTTAATTTAATTAAAATAAAAAAATAAAACTTTAACAGCTTTAAATTCCCTTAATTAACTATTTTTTTTTCATAACAAAAAAATAGTAGAGAAGGGCCAATAAAAGTACTCCTAAAACAACCCATATCCATATGTCCATTTTTAAACCTCCTTTTTATAAACTTTTTTCAACTAAATTTTAGTTCTTTATGAAATATATTAATTCCCTATTTAAAACTTTCTTTTTTTAGGTTTCTAATTCTTTTTGTTCTGAATAACTGTCTTGCCTAGTTTAATACCAAAGTGTGAGAGAAAAACCATGCCAATGCTTACTATTACAATATTAAGGCACCTTATTATAAGGCTGAAAGCAACACCTGTTTCAGCACCCATACCAAGCAGAGTAAATATTACTGCCATAGCAAGCTCATAAGTGCCAATTGCTCCAGGGATAGGGATAACATAAGCAAATGATGATAATGAAAGGATTAAAAGTGCCTGTATTATTGTTACATCATAGCCCAAGAAAGAAAGGATTAGTTTATAGTTAATTATGAAAATAACCTGCATAACGAGTGAAATTAGGGTTGTAATCAAAAAAGCTTTTTTTTGTTTTTTAAAAAATCTTGAGACATGCTCTTCAGTATTTTCTATGTCTTTTTTAATATTTTTTATAAAGTTTATTCTGTCAATTCTGAAAAATTTTATGATAGAGCTGAAAAAGCCTTTATTGCTTAATGTTTTTGTATAAAACAAATATAACATAATTAAAAAAAATCCAACTGCAAATAAGAGAACAGCAATTGTATTTTTTGGAAGTGTATAATTGATTATCAGAAGAAAGACAGCAAGCAAAAGAGATAAAAAACCAACTGTTAGCTCTAATGATTTATCTACAATTACTGATGCTATGTTTTTGGTAAGTGGTATGTCTGATTCTTTTTTTAATATTATTGCCCTCACAGGCTCACCACCAAGGTTTGCAGAAGGGATTATATAACTAACTGAATAACCTACAAGTTTGATAAAAAAAAGTTTTATAAAACTTACATTATATCCCTGTGCCTTTAAGATAATCTTCCATTTTAATACAGAAAAAAGTATTGCAATTAGCATAATACAAAGAGCAATCAAAAACTTTAGTGGAGAGATTAAACTAAGGGCATTTATTATCTTGGTTAGTCCTATTCTCCAGAATACTAAGATAAAAATTGCCAAGCCAACTATGATTGATATGAAAAATGACTTTTTTTTCATTGTTATCTAATTTCTAACCATTGTACAATTATTTAAAACTTTCTAGGAATGTTATAATAAGTCTAAAATCAAAGAATCCTTGTTTAAAAACCGAAAGATTTATGAGTAAGTAGTTTTTATTCATTTAAAAGGCCTTTAAAAAGGCTATATGGGGGTTTAAAAATGGCTAAAGGAATAAGAATTGTCAATATGGTTGTTTCTACAGACTTTAAGCATCCGCTAAACTTAGAGAAAATAGCATCAACCCTACCAAATACAGAATATAATCCAGAGCAGTTTCCAGGTCTTGTTATAAGATTAAAGACACCCAAATCATCAGCACTTCTTTTTACAACTGGGCGTGTTGTTTGCACTGGAGCAAAAACAATGAAGGAAGTAAAAGAGTCTATCCATAAGATAATGAAGCTTTTAGAGAGAGTAAAAGTCAAAATAGATATTGAACCTGAAATAAAGGTCCAGAATATGGTTGCTTCAGGAGCATTAGGTTTTGCACTCAATCTCAATGATTTAGTTATGAAACTAAGGAATGTTGAGTATGAACCAGAACAGTTTCCAGGATTGGTCTACAAAATCAAAGAGCCAAAGGCAAGTTTTTTGCTGTTCTCTAATGGCAAAATAGTCTGCACAGGTGTTAAAAGTAGGAAAGAAGCAGATGAGGCTGTTTTAAAGCTCGAGGCAACATTAGAAAAAGCAAGGAAGAAATGAAAATACAGCAAATTAATGAAAAAGACCTTGAAAAAATGAATAGTGTGTTTATTTCTTTGAGAACAAAAAAGAATGAAATATCTGCAAAAGAGTTTGCTCAGGAACTTAAATGGAAATTTGACAAAACTGTTGATGCACTGAAAACTATTTTTGACAACCCAGAGAAATATAAAACATTATTTTATGTTCTTTTAAACTCAAACAATAAGATTTTTCTTAGATAATTTTATTGTTTGAATAATTTTTTTAATATATCAAGAGTGTAAAGTATTATTGCATAAGCCTGCTGCTTTGTTGGGAAAAATGCATCTTTTTTCTTGTGAACAGATGATATCCTTACTTTGTTTATCAGGTGGATCTGGTCTTTTATGCCAGGGTCAAATTCAATTTTGTTATTGAGTTTTGCTATTAAATTACCCAAGCCAATCCCCGGGCTTGTCTCAAGTATATCTTTATTAGTTGCCTCAAAATATTTTCTATGTAATGCAGTTTCTAATACCCTACCGCAGAGTATTGTTGAAGAGCGATAGCATTTTGCATTAAAACAGCGTTTAAGCTCCCTGATGTCTGCCATGACATCCGGCTCTATACTTGATGGCAATGTTGGAACAGCAAAGTTAAGTTCATTTTTTTCTATTCTTCCTGATTTAAGCAATGCTGTGATTTCAGCTATGTTTTCAAGGCATGAAAGCATGTCTTCAAAATTAGACATTTGATATTTCTGTTCTGTCTTCATGACTAGCTCAAGTATCTTTATTATATTATTTTCATTTGATTTATTTACATTGTAAATTCCTGAAAGAGCCCATGCAGATGACTTAATCTCTTTCATTGAATTAGAAAGAGATGCTCTCATATAATCCTCTTTGTTCTGCCTGAAATCAAACAATCTTTTAGTTCCCTGTTTTTTCATGCTTAATTTCCTAGAAATCACATTGTTAAGAGAATTCCTTAAGTTGTTGATGCTCTTTTTGAAATCTAATAAAGGGTCTGACATTTAACAATGATAATAAGAGCAACTTAATAAAATTTTTGTATGTTTTTCAGAAATGTTTAAATAAGAATAGGCCAATACCTTAGTTATCCATAAAAAGGAGGTTGCCTTATGAAAATCACAATAGACACAAAAGAGGATTCTGCTGAGGAGATTAAAAAACTGATAAAGATGCTCTCAAGCCTTATTGGAGAGGAATACAAATCAGTGAATGAAAATAAGGAAGTGCCAGAAGTCTCTGAGGGAACATTTAACATGTTTGATAGCTCAGCAGAAGAAAAACAAGAAGAAGAAAAACCATTTGAATTGAATGATGTTGTAACTTATTGAAGATGGAAAAATACAAATTTATAGATGACCTAACCTCAGATGTAATGTTTGAGGCCTATGGAAGTGATTTGAAAGAGCTTTTTGAAAACTCTGCACTTGCATTATTCAGCATTATTTGCGAGATAAAAAAAGTTGGAGAGGAAAAAATAATTGATGTTGAGGTTAATGGAGATTCATTAGAAGAGTTAATGGTTAACTGGCTGCAGGAATTGATAGCTTTGGTTGATACAGATGAATTATTTTTCTCAAGGTTTGAAATAATTGAGGTCAATGAGAATAATTTAAAGGCAAAAATTTATGGAGAGCCTATAAGCCCTGAAAAAGCAGGCGTTGTTGTCAAGGGAGTAACATATTATAAGCTAAAGCTTGAAAAAATAAAAGATAATTATAAAGCAACCATTAGCTTGGATATTTAGGTGTTGAAATGAAAGAAAAAATCCAGAAAATCAATGATTATGAATGGTTATTGCCAAAAACAGCAAGAGAGGGAATGAAGGTTGATGCAAAGATTATTGCAAACAAAAAAATATTAGATAATATAGAAGATGATGCTATTCAACAGCTTACAAATGTAGCTTGCCTGCCAGGAATTGTTGAGCCTGTAATTGGACTACCAGACATGCACTTTGGTTATGGTCTGCCAATGGGCGCAGTAAGTGCATTTGACAGTGAAGAAGGAATAATCTCAGCAGGTTTATGTGGCTTTGATATAAACTGTGGAATAAACTCTATAAGAACAAACCTAACAGTCAATGAAGTCAGGGAAAAATTAAAGGAGCTTGTTCCAGCATTATTCAATGCAATCCCATGCGGTGTTGGCTCTAAGGGAAAGTTAAGGCTAGATTATAACGAGCTTGATGATGTTATGACCCATGGGGTTAACTGGGCTGTTGAAAATGGCTATGGAACAAAGGAAGATATAAAAAAAACGGAGGAAAATGGGTGCATGTCTGGAGCTGATCCCTCAAAAGTTTCTGACCTTGCAAAAAAAAGAGGATTGCCGCAGCTTGGCACTTTAGGAGCAGGAAATCATTTTCTTGAAATCCAGAAAGTAAGCGATATTTATGATAGTAATTATGCAAAAAAACTAGGGATTATTGATGAAGATCAGGTCTTGATTATGCTTCACTGTGGAAGCAGGGGTTTTGGACACCAGATTGCAACAGATTATCTTAAAATACAGGAAAAAGCTGTTAAAAAATATAATATCTGGCTTCCTGATAGGCAGCTTGCATGCGCTCCTGTTAACTCAAAAGAAGGACAGGATTACTATAGCGCAATGAAATGTGCTGTTAATTATTCATTTACAAACAGGCTTGTTATGACACAATGGATAAGGGAAACCTTTGAAAAAGTGTTTAAAAAATCCTGGGAAGATATGGACATGCAGACTGTTTATGGTATTTGCCATAATATTGTAAAGCTTGAAAAAATAAAAGGCAGGGAATATTATATTCATAGAAAAGGTGCAACAAGAGCATTTCCTGATATGCCTGTTTTAATAGCAGGAACAATGGGAACAGCTTCATATATTTGTAAGGGAACAGAGCTTGCTTTAGATAAAACCTTTGGAAGCTCGTGCCATGGTTCTGGACGTGCAATGAGCAGGCATGCTGCTTTAAAACAGTTCAGAGGAGAAAAAGTTAGTGATGAGCTTAAGGAAAAAGGCATTGTAAGCAAAGCATCCAACTGGAAATCTTTTGCAGAAGAAGCTCCTGGGTGCTATAAGGATGTTGAGCAGGTTGTTGATTCTGTGCATAATGCAGGAATAAGCTTAAAGGTTGTTAGAATGAAACCACTGGGAGTCTTGAAAGGATAATCATATTTCTATTATTTTTCCCTTTCTGCCGACATTGATAACCCTTGTTTTTCCAACTTTTTCCTCTATGCCTTCAGCCTCATGGACATGCGAGCAAAGAAGAATATCTGGCTTAAATGTTTCTATAGCTTTTTTAACCCCGCTTGAGCCAGGAAAGAATTTTGTGAATTTTTCCATCTTTGTTCCAGAAGGATGGACATGTGTTATCATTATCTTCTTGTCTAAATACTTTATCTTACTAAATCCTTTTTTTAATAAATCAAATATTTCTTTTTCTCCTAGCTGAAACAATCCTATATTTGCTCCTCCGCAGCCAAAAAGACCAACATCCTTATATTTAACAGAGTATCCATGGAGATTTTTTACCCCGTAAAGTTCTGCAAGAAAGTCTGCAGTTGCAACAGTCTCATGGTTTCCAGGAATAAGAATTACCTTTTTTTTCCTTTTAACAAAAGGGCCTATAAGGTTTGAGGTGCTTCTCTCACCCATTGTCAAGTCACCGCAAAGAATTACCAAGTCAACATTTTCTTTTTTTGCTTTTTCAGCAAGCTTTTCTGCAAGCCCTGTATCGCCATGTATATCTCCGGAAGCAAGTATCTTTAATTTTGATTGTTTAGGTTTTGCTACATCTATTGATTTTTTCTTTTTTTCCATATTTTATCTCTTTATTATCTCAGGTTTCTCTTTTGTTAGGTCAATGATTTTAGATGGCCTGCCCTTCTTTATTCCAACATAAACAATAAAGTCCACTTTGCTTTTTATTTTTGAATCAAGATCATCTATAGAAATCATAAAGTCCCCTCCAGCAATGTTGGCACTTGTTGTAACAAATGGTACTCCTGCTTTTTCAACAAAAGCAGTAAACCAGTGCTTTGGAATCCTAACTCCTAAAGTGTCCCATGCATTGTTGACTGTTTTCGCAACAGCTTTTTTATTCTTAAGATTTAATATTATGGTATATCTTCCAGGAAGCTTGTTTATCCATTTTTCAGCTTCTTCTGTAACAATACAATTATCATATATCCACTGTTTAGATGGAGCTATAACAGAAAAAGGCATTGTTTCCCTATTTTTTATTTTTCTTATCTTATTCACTGCCTTTGAATTGAGAGCATTGCATCCTAAGCCATAGATAGTGTCTGTTGGATGTATAATTATTGAACCATCTCTTATTTTAGTAATGGCTTCATCCTTCCTTAGTAAGACTTCTTCTTTTATGTAGATTTTCATAGTAAATTGGTAGTAACCTCTATTTAAATAGTTTATTAAAATGGATAATATAAATCAGAATAAAAACCCCCTCAAAGAGGGGGCAGAGGTGTTTGGATTTAAAGGTTTTTTAGGCTTTGCTTGTAAACTCCCTGTTGCCAGTAAAAATACTCCAAAAAATCAATTTTTGCCTGGTAATCATCCCATTCTACAAATTTCGTTTTGAATAGTTTTTTGAATAAATTGAATTTAATCACCTCCAAAAGCTGATAGATAACCTGCCATGAATCCTTCCTCTAAGGCAGAAATCTGATCATCATATAATGATTCACTAACTGCTTCATATGTGTAAAAGTCCTTATCCATCTATATCACCTGTGTAAATCCCTGTTTTAAATTTTCTGTGTTGAGAGTCAAATTCCTTATCTGCTGGAAAAATATATTTTCAATTGTTTTTATGCTCAAATCATTCATGTTGTATCACCTCTAATGACTGAATATTAGTTTTGTTTAAATACCTCATCCGGACAGTTGTCCAGTGTCCAGTGGATATTGAAATAGCTATATGTGAAGAAATCACTTGTTTCAAGGCCTGCGTGCATTGGACAAAACGTTAAATTAAAATAGTGGCATTTATTCTAATTAGCTATGAAAAGGGTTCATATTATTATATCCGGCTATGTGCAGGGGGTTTGCTTCAGGTATTTCACAAAGATTAAAGCCAGAAAGCTTGGAATTAAGGGTTTTGTAAAGAATCTGCCAAATGGTGATGTAGAGGTTGTTGCAGAGGGAAATGAGAAAGAGATTAATGAACTGATTGATTTCTGCAGAAAGGGTCCTAGGCTCTCAGGTGTTGCTAATCTTAAATTTGAATATGAGAAATTTAAGGGAGAGTTTGATGATTTTATGGTTAAATTTTAGAAATCAGTAATCTTTTTTGTTATATCTTTTATGTTTATTATTGTTGTCTTGCCTTCTTTTCCTCCAGCTATTTTTTCTGTTGATATGAAATTATCCTTTTCCAGTTTTGCTATTTTTCTCTGAAATGTTTTATAAACAGCTTTGCCGCCTTCACCCTGATATAATTTATAGATTTCACCTATCTTTTCTCCGGAATTTTTCTTTATTATTTCAAGTATGAATTTTTTATCTTCCTCGAGCTCTGAGGTATTTTTTGAGCTGAACTCTGGCAGTTTTTCTATTGCCTTTTTTACATCCTCTAAATTTATCTTTCTTGAAGAGCGGTCTTCTGCTGCATTTCCTGATTCTCTCAAAAGGTAAAGACCAGACCTTATATCACCTAATTCAAATGTCTTCTCAATAGCTAATTCAATTGCCTCTTCCTGCCAGACATTTTCAAAGAATGCATATTTTATTCTTTCTCTTATTATGCCCTCTATTTCATTGTTGTTGTATTGCCTAAACTCAAGCATTTCAGGCATTAATCTTGATTTTATCCTATCCTCAAGCTCTGAAAGCCATTTGCTGTCATTATTTATGAGAAATATCGACTTACGATAAATCTCCTCAAGTATTGAATAAAGAAAATCAAAGTCATCTAACTTATC
>Ga0307992_1002680_pt1 | contig 10064 bp, 10 predicted proteins | sample EllFjometagen133_FD_203162 | JGI IMG/M metagenome (GOLD analysis project Ga0307992, IMG submission 203162) | Marine microbial communities from Ellis Fjord, Antarctic Ocean - #133 | ecosystem: Environmental > Aquatic > Marine > Unclassified | place: Southern Ocean | collected 2014-10-08
GTCGGATCAATAACAACGGCTCGTTTATAATAGATCAATGCGGATTCTTTATCATCAGCTATTCCATAGAGTTTACCTGCTGTCATATTAATATCAAAATTTTCAGGATCTACAGCTGCACCCTTGGATACCATATCTAAAGCACTCTCTAAGTCATCATTTGCATATAGACAATTTGATAATATCCCAAAAGCTTGGCTATTGTTAGGATTAACTTCTGTAGCAGTTGTAAATGATGCAATAGCATCTTGCAAAATCGGAGAATCTTTACCCTCACCCGATTTACGGAATTCGTTAAAATAACCTATTCCTTTATTATAAATTGTTACCCAATGTTTTTCCCGAGATTGGGCAACATAATCACCAACTTTACCACCTTGCAATATTACTTTGTCGGCTCCTAAACTAAGTGCTTTATCAAACATTTCATTCATTTTTCCCCATTCATTTTTAGGACCATAGATATATTCACCCAACATGTATGGCACTTCGGGGTTTTCCGGTTCAGCAACTAATGCTTTCTTTAAATAGATTTCAGCGTTGTCAAAATCTTTCTGCTGAATGTATAGTTTTGCAGATGTAAGCTCTTCGCTAGCACATCCAATAAATAATACTAACATCAAACTAAATAGTAAAAGTCCAATGATTCTAGTTTTTGTCATGATATCCTCTTGTAGTTGAAATATGAAATTTTAGCTAAATAAATTAAAAGTAACTCTGCTGTTTATCAAGATGTAACCTTATTTCGTAAAATAATTTGTCTATGGTTAATATCAGCAATTGTTGCTCTCTCTAAGGCATCTATTCCAACACCCTCCACACAAATTGATGCCAATGCTGATCCTAATACCAATGCTTCTTTATATGATTCTCCTCGCGCTAAAGCCGATATAAAACCGCCTCCAAAAGTGTCTCCGGCTCCAGTTGGATCAACTACTTTGTCTATCGGATAAACACCTATTGTTATTTTTTCACCATCCTTGGTATATAAAGTCGCTCCTTTACTTCCACGTTTTATTACTACTGTAGGAGTTCCTAATCCAATTAAAGTAGTTGCTGCGTCATCTAAGTTTGAGCATTCCGTTAGCATTTCAGCTTCGCTTTCATTGATTAATAAAATATCAGATTTGCTTAAAACGTTTAACAATTCAGAATGTGTTGTATCAATCCATAGGTTCATTGTATCAATTACAATTATCGGATTTGCCTGACATTGATCAATGACAGAATTCTGTAAATCAGGATGTATGTTTGCTAAAAAGACAAATTGCTGATTTTTATTGATCGGAGATAATTGCGGATTGAATTCCCCAAATACACCAAGCTCAGTGAATAATGTGTCACGGTCGTCAAAATTATCATGATAGTGTCCGCCCCAGCTAAAAGTATTCCCTTTTTCAATTTTGAGATCAGTCAAATTAGAAGAATACTTTTTGTAAATATCATGTCCTCTTTGCGGAAAATCATCACCAATAACTCCGACAACATTTACATCGGAATATTTTCCGGCAGCAATTGTTGCGTAAGTCGTAGAACCGCCAAGTAATTTTTCATATCGTTCATTGCCAATTTCGATGGTATCGATAGCAATTGAACCGACAATTAATATAGAATCACCTTTCATAAGGTGCGCATTTTACAAGTTTTTAATATGTTACGGCAAGAACTCTCATCCTTTATTTTCCCCGTTAAATTATTGTAACTTTCCGTCCTATTATGCTTTATTTTGATCACAGTGCCACAACACCAATTGACCCAAAAGTGTCTGCTTTAATGAAAGAAGTAGCTGATAATCATTTTGGGAATCCGTCAAGTATTCACAAATACGGACAAAAAGCACGTGCTATTATTGAAAAATCACGGCGGCAAATTGCCGATGCGCTCGGTGTTAAGTCACGCAATATTATATTTACCGGCGGCGGTTCAGAAGCCAATAACATGGTTTTGCAAAATCTGTTATACAGTGATAAGAAACATGTCATTACTTCAGCAATTGAGCATCCCGCAGTTTTAAAAGTATTAAAACATTTAAAGAGATTTGGGGTGAGTTTTACAACCGTTCCAGTAAATAAATTTGGAATGGTTGATCCTGCCAATATTGAATCTGCTATTCGTGATGATACTGCACTAATCTCAATTATGTACGCTAATAATGAAGTAGGTACAATACAGCCAATCGCCAAAATTGCAAAAATTGTACATAAAAATAATATCCTATTTCATACTGATGCTGTACAAACACCCGGCAAGATTCCAATAATTATGAATGAATTGAATGCCGATCTAATGTCATTTTCGGCACACAAGTTCTACGGTCCTAAAGGTGTTGGATTTTTGTACATCCGTGATGGAATTAAATTATTTCCAATGATAATTGGCGGTGGTCAGGAAAAGAAACTACGTGCCGGGACAGAGAACACTCCAGGAATTGCCGGATTAGGATTGGCAATGGAGATAGCGGTAAAGAATTTATCCGACTCACAAAATCATCTCAAAACAATAGAAAACCATTTTAAAAAAAGATTAACTGAAATTTATTCCACAGCAATTTATAATGGTCATCCTGAACATCACCTTCCTGGACTTGTTAGTGTAACAATTCCTTCAATTACAAGTGACTTAATGTTAGTTAATCTTGATATAAAGGGAATCGCTGTTTCTAGCGGCTCTGCATGCTCATCGGGAACCGTTAAACCATCTGATGTTCTGAGCGCAATGAATGTTAGCAATAAACATAATATTTCCACTTTGCGTATAAGTTTTGGAAAAAGTAATACCATCGAAGAAGTTGATAAGTTGATCGACGCCTTCGATGAAATTCTGGAAAAGTATAACAAAAAAAGATAATGGCTGAGCAAGTTGTAGTTGGGATGAGTGGCGGAGTAGATAGCGCCGTAGCAGCATATTTATTAAAAGAGCAAGGATATGATGTTCAATGTGTCTTTATGAAGAACTGGGAAGATGACGACGACGAATTTTATTGTTCATCTGAAGAAGATTATAATGACGCACTTCAGGTTTGTGATATTTTAAATCTACCCCTACATTCTGTCAATTTTTCAAAAGAATACCGTGAAAATGTATTTTCTTATTTCCTTTCGGAATATAAATCAGGTCGCACACCAAATCCTGATGTTTTATGTAATAAGGAAATCAAATTCAAATTTTTTCTAGATTATGCAATGAAATTAGGAGCAAATCAGATTGCAACCGGGCATTATGCAAGAATTGAAAAACATAATGGCTTCTACCATTTATCGAAAGGATTTGACAATAATAAAGATCAAAGTTATTTCCTCTATTTACTTGGTCAAAAAGAATTGTCAAAATCTATTTTCCCGATTGGAAATATGGATAAAGATGAAGTGCGCAAAATAGCAAAAGAACATAAGTTCTCAAATCATGACAAAAAAGATAGTACCGGAATATGTTTTATAGGCGAACGTGATTTCAAATCGTTCTTACAACAGTACCTACCTGCCAAACCTGGAGATATTGTTACCTCTAAGGGAAAATTAGTGGGTAAACATGATGGATTAATGTATTACACGCTTGGTCAACGGAAAGGCATTGGTGTGGGTGGTGGTCACGGCACAACTGAAGAACCGTGGTATGTACTAAAAAAGGATTTAGATAATAATCAATTAGTAATTGGTCAGGGGCACGACCACCCAGGTTTGTACAGTAAAAATATAACAGCCGGACAATTACATTGGATAACTTCAGCACCAAGCTCCCCTTTCGATTGTACAGCAAAAATTCGGTATCGTCAAAAAGATCAAGCATGCATAATTACTACCATTAAAGATGGAATTGCGACCATAAGTTTTACAGAAAACCAATTTGCTCCAACACCGGGACAATCTGTTGTATTTTATGATGGGGAACAATGTTTGGGTGGTGGAATTGTTGAAACTGTATGAATTAATAGAATTAACTTTTATATAGAATATTTATGAATATAAACACCAAACGAAAACTTGCAACTGTAATTCTTGCAGCCGGAAAAGGTACGCGGATGAAATCCGGTTTGCCGAAAGTTCTGCACATTGTCGATGATAAACCGATGCTCATTCATGTAATTGAATTAGCAAAACATCTCAATTCTGAACGAATTATTAACATTATTGGTCATAAAAAAGACTTGATGATTGAAGCAATAAAGTCAGAAAATGTTGAATATGTAATCCAGGAACCTCAATTGGGTACCGGACACGCAGTTAAGCAAACTTATCCTTTATTAAAAGATTTTGATGGAGATGTGCTTGTACTGTCGGGCGATGTACCGCTTCTTAGAAAATCTACCATAGAAAAGATGTTGAATATTCATCGCGATACAGATAATGGAGTGACTGTATTAACTGCAATATTTGATAATCCACATGGATACGGTCGCGTAATCAGAAAAACGAATGACACATTAGCTTTCATTGTAGAAGAGAAAGATTGTAATAATGAACAACGGAAAATTAAAGAGATAAACGCCGGTATATACATTTTTAAATCTAAATCACTCTTCCCTGCTTTAAATAAAATTAAAAATAATAACAAACAAAACGAATATTATTTGCCGGATGCGCTGAAATACATCGCTAAAAGCGGACAAAGCATTGCCTTGCATATTACTAGTGAACCAATGGAAATTTCAGGCGTTAATACAGTTGAACAATTAAAGGAATTGAATTTAACTTACAAGAAATGGTATGGCTAAAAGTTTAAAATATATTATAGTTATAATTGCAACAGTATCAATTGGATTTGGTCAATTAAAGTTGGATCTTTCACAGAATAAAATGATTTTTGATAATCCGGTCAGCTCAGATGGTTCTATAATGTCATTATTTGATCCAAGCCGTTTTAGCATGAATCACAGTTTTGGGATGATCATGATGAGTATGGGCGGACAATCTGTCGGTATTGCGAGTTACACAAATAATATGAATTTTTTACTGCGCAATAATTTAAAATTGCAAACGAATGTGACCTTTATGCAACCGAATATGATTTCATCAAATACGCCAAATCCTTATTCAAACAGTCAATTGTATTATAATGCAGTACTCAATTATAACCCGACTGAGAATACGCATTTTCAAGTAAGTTTAGGTAATTACCCACGGTATAACCGATATCAAACATCGCCATTTCTTTTAAATCGTGGTTATTAATTGTTCACAGATTTAATTAATGCCTAAGAAAAAATCTAAATCACAGACAAAATTTGTCTATAATATTTTAATTGTTGTTCTCACAATTGTTGTTTTAGGATTCATTTATTCATTTGTTAAGAATAGCCTTTCCTACGGTGTTACAATAGACGACCCGCAACTTAATAATGAACAAAAAGAACAATTAGCAATCGATCTTTATGAAGAAAATCCAATTCTCGATATTAAAATTGAAGTTCTAAACGGTTGCGGAGAAAAAGGAATTGCCGCCAAAGTTGCCGATTTCCTAAGAACTGAGCATATTGATGTAATTCGTTCAGAAAATGCCGATAATTTTGATTATGATCGCACAGTGTTAATTCATCGTTCTGAAAATTTATATGATCTCAAAACATTGGCTAAGGTATTAAATTTTGATATCAGTAATGAAGCTCGAGTACTTATCCAACCAAGCACTTCAGCTGACGTAGATCTAACGCTTGTTCTTGGGGAAGATTATCAGTCTGTAAAACCCATTAAAGTATATCTTGCAAATTATTAAACTAAAATAAACTAATTAATCGACTTTGCAAAAATCAATTAAATCTAATCAATTGGCCGATATAATCGGCAAATTAACATTGACAAAACAAGCTGAAAATGTATTGTCAATCGATGTTCGTAAAGTGTCAAGTTCAGCAGATTATTTTATAATTTGCTCTGCTGAAACCGGAATACAGGTAAGCGCCATTGCCAATGCTGTTAGAAAAGGCACACCTTCAAAACCTTGGCATGTTGAGGGGCTAAACAATCAGAATTGGGTTTTATTAGATTATGTAGATGTCGTTTTACACGTTTTTAAAACTCAAACACGTGAATTTTATTCATTAGAGAAACTTTGGGCTGATGCGCCTACGGTTGAAATAACCGATGAACCTAAAAAGCATAGTCAAACGCTATCTAATTAATGCGTTAGAAAAACTTAACTTAACAGTTGAGTCGTTCGATTTATCCAGTTCAAAAAATCCAAAATTTGGCGATTTCTCTACTAATATTGCATTGATTCTTGCGAAACAAGTCGGAAAAAATCCGATGGAGATTGCAAATGAAATCAAGCAAACCATACACTTTGATAATTCAATTCTATCAGATATCAATGTAACACCACCCGGATTTATAAATTTTAAGATAGATCCTGTTTACTATCAATCGGTAGTACAAAAAATTATCGATAGAGATGAACATTTCTATTCTGGAGCAACTGGTAAAGGAAAAACAGCTAATGTCGAATTTGTCAGCGCCAATCCAACAGGACCACTTTCTGTTGGTCACGGCAGACAAGCAGTTATTGGCGATATCGTATCAAGTATTCTACAATGGCATGGATATGACGTAACACGCGAGTATTACTATAACGACGGTGGTAAGCAAATGCGTGTATTGGCAAAATCTGTTGAGGGGCGTTATTGTCAAGAAATTGGTACGGACTTTGATTGGTCAGATGAATTTTACCAAGGCGATTATATAAAAGATATTGCTAAAGAAATTGTTGAAAAACATGGCAAAGAATTGACATCTGGTAATGAAGTATTCCGATTAGTAGCTGAAGAAAATATTTTCAATAATATTAAGAATACATTAAAAAACATTGGCATTAAACATGATATTTTCTCAAATGAAAAGAATTATATCAAACCTGAATCAATAAAATCATTACTGAAAGATTTATCTAATAAAAAATTAATGTATGAGTATGAGGGGGCAACTTGGTTTAAAACTACTGAATTTGGAAAAGATAAAGATCGTGTTTTAATTAAAAGTAGCGGAGAGCCAGCATATCGGTTGCCGGATATTTTGTATCACCGTGATAAGTTTGACCGAAACTACGATATTCTCATAGATATATTCGGTGCTGATCATATTGATTCGTATCCTGACGTTGTTTCCGCATTAGAAGCACTAGAATATGACACCTCTAATTTACGAGTATTAATTCATCAATTTGTTACCCTGACAAAAGGTGGCGGAAAAGTTAAAATGTCAACGAGAAAAGCTGATTTTGTGACCTTAGATGAATTAACATATTTGGTTGGGAAAGATGTGGTACGGTATTTCTTTATTATGCGCGGAATGAATACACATCTCAATTTCGATATTGAATTGGCGCAAGACCAATCTGATAAAAATCCTGTTTATTATTTACAATATGCCCACGCAAGGATTTGCAATATTATTCGCCACGGAGAGCAAAGGGGAATTGTATTCAATAAAGTATTCGATCCATCATTATTAATTGAAGATACGGAAATTGAACTACTGAAACAACTTAACCAATTTCCTGAAACAATGGATACTGTTCTTGAATCATTAGAACCACGTTCAATCGCAAATTATCTTCAAACTTTAGCTACTACTTTTCACAAATTTTATACTGAATGTCATGTAATAAGTGACGATGAAAAAATATCTCAGGCACGCTTGGCTCTGATATCCGCTACACGAAATATACTGGCAGAAGGACTTGGTATTTTAGGTATTAGCTCTCCTGAGCGAATGTAAAATGTATCTGCTTTTTTCTTTGTGATTCTTCGATTAGTTTATTCAGACTCTAAACGAATTTTGCTTTCGAGAGACAAGCCAACATGTTCCAAAACACCACTTATTTCTATTGGAACTTTTTCCAAATGATTAAATACTTCCCGTGGAATAGCTTCTTTTATTTTATATTCACCTTTTTCCATTATTCTAATAAATGATTCTATCGATACTACATTGTCAGAAAACATTGACTCATCAGGAGATTCACTAAATGAATCTTGTAAATTTGACGATTTTACCTTTTTAATAGAACCTTCTACCGGTACCCAAATTCTATATTTTAACTCATACTCGTTTCCTGATTCATTACTTATTCCAATTGATGCCCACTCCGTTTCTACAACATCAACAAAAAACATACCGTGAGTAGTATTAATAGATTGCCGTGTATTCCCATTTCCAACCAACACCATGTCATTATTTTTTACTATTGTTACTACATCACATAATACATCCTCAGCATTTTTCATTTTATAAGAATATTTATATTCTCGAATAATTGCATTTCCAGCACAAGCAACCATTAAAATTGCCATAATAACACCAAATATTATTTTTTTCATCTGCCAAAACTCCTTCTTAATTACTTAAGATTATATATTAGACTAAAATTATATAGTAATGTTGTCAATTAATACAAAAATATTTAAGGACTTGTCGGTCTCTTTTTCTTGAAATTATTAATATTTTATTTTAACTTATTTGTACGATTAAAAAAACATTAGTTAGATAATCTACATAATATATCCTATTCAATTTATTTATGAACATTGTTAAAGAGACAAATTTTAGTCCGGTTTATACAATCGGAATAGCTTCCAATCTAACCGAGACATCTGTTCATGCTTTACGTATGTATGAAAAAAGGGGAATTATTTTACCTCATATTACAGAAACTAACCGTAGACTATTTTCAAAATCTGATATCGAACGAATTAAATGCATTAGGAAACATTTAGACGAAGATGGTCTGAATATTGCCGGAATAAAAGCTCTATTGGCTACTATTCCTTGTTGGTTAATAAAACCTTGTTCAAAAAACAGTCAGAAAACATGTGATGCATTCACAAATACTTTGTTACCCTGCTGGGAAGCTGAATATAAGGCCCCTGAATGCGCCGGTGTCGATTGCCGTGAGTGCAATGTTTATAGAATAGGTAATATTTGTGGCGATGTTAAGTCTTTAACAAGAAAGTTTTATACTCAATAATATAGAAATTATGACAAAGAAATTAAGTAGACGTGATTTTATTAAAATTTCAGGGATGGGCCTTGGTGGACTTGCGTTAACCACACCTATTTTTAACAAAGCCTTGGGTACAGTATTAATGCCCGACATAACACCTGGAATGTATACAAAAAGAATACCGACTATTTGTGAGATATGCTTTTGGAAATGCGCCGGTTGGACACATTTAAATAACAATGGTGAAATCTGGAAGCTCACAGGTAATTCTGATGATCAACACAGTAATGGTCGTCTATGCCCTCGTGGAACAGGTGGAGTTGGCATGTATTATGATGAAGACCGACTTAAAACACCATTAATTCGCACAGAAGCTCGTGGCAAACAGGTGTTTCGCGAAGCGACTTGGGATGAAGCATTTGATTATATTTCAGAAAAAATGTTAGCAATTGCTGCTGAACACGGACCGGAATGTGTTGCCTTATTCACGCATGGTTCTGGTGGAAAATATTTCACAAAACTAATGAAGGCTTTCGGCTCACCCAATGTTGCGGCTCCTTCTTTTGCGCAATGTCGTGGACCACGTGAAGTAGGGTTTTTCGCCACATATGGAGAAGGTGTTGATTCTCCTGACCGCGTTGATATTCGAGATACAAAATGTTTGGTACTGATTGGGTCACACCTTGGCGAGAACATGCACAATGGTCCGGTCCAAGAAATGTCCGATGCTATTGACAAGGGTGCAACAATTATTACAGTTGATCCGCGTTTTTCCACAGTTGCAAGTAAATCAAAATATTGGTTACCAATTAAACCTGCAACCGATATGGCTCTATTACTGGCATGGATTAATGTAATTATCAATGAAAAATTATATGATAGAGATTATGTAGAAAAATATACTTACGGTTTTGATGAACTAAAAGCTCATGTTCAGAATTTTACACCGGAATGGGCTTATGGAATTACTACTATAAAACCACAGCAAATCAGAGAATCAGCGAGGGAAATGGCGCATGCCTCACCTTCGGTTATCGTTCATCCCGGCCGACATGTTACCTGGTACGGTGATGATACTCAAAGAACTCGTGCAATAGCAATATTGAATGCATTATTGGGCTCTTGGGGTAGGC
>Ga0307992_1002681_pt1 | contig 10064 bp, 7 predicted proteins | sample EllFjometagen133_FD_203162 | JGI IMG/M metagenome (GOLD analysis project Ga0307992, IMG submission 203162) | Marine microbial communities from Ellis Fjord, Antarctic Ocean - #133 | ecosystem: Environmental > Aquatic > Marine > Unclassified | place: Southern Ocean | collected 2014-10-08
TGCTGATCAGATCATGGAAGCCTATGGGGTTGCCCGGCAATATGGTCTCATCCCCCCCACCATGGAGCAACCTGAATACAATATGTTCCGTCGAGATTATGTTGAGTCAGATTACCGACGCCTGTATAAAGAAATTGGCCTGGGAACCACCATATGGTCTCCTCTTGCCTCTGGACTTCTCACAGGCAAGTACAGCAAGGGTATTCCTGATGATGCCAGAGTCAATCTACCTGGTTATGGCTGGTTGAAGAGAATGGTTGAATCAGCTGAGGGCCAGGCGAAGATTCAGAAAGCCATAAAACTCCAAGATATCGCCAACGATATTGGTCACTCCCTGACCAATATGTCACTGGCCTGGTGTGCTTCGAATCCCAATGTGAGTACGGTTATTCTGGGGGCTTCAAAGATGTCACAGTTGACTGAGAATTTAAAGGCTTTGGATGCCTCTCCCGCTTTGACACCTGAAGTTATGGAGAAGATTGAAACTGTTTTGGGGAATAAGCCAGCTGCGCCGCCTCAATTCTAATTGAGGTCTTGATTATTCGAGGGTGAAATTGAGTCCTTCGATGAAGTCACCCTCAGAACTGGAGATAACATGGAAGTCAAGCTTTTCTGGTGTTGAAATAGCACCGAGAAATTCTAGCTGAGACTCATCTACCCAGCATTCATACTCTCCTGGGGGGATTTCCATGGAATAGTAAGATCCATCGCCGAATGTTCTGAGCACAGTTTCACTTCCGTCACTCATGGCCTTGACATGAATCCGTAGACCTGAAACAGGCGCGTAATGATCGCCTATGAGTCTGTCCACACGCCCTTCAATAACACCTGTGGTGTAGAAAGGCACATCAATTCGTTTATATCGATTTGGATCCGTAACCACCGAAAATTTTGGTAAACTGGGAATAAGCATGGGATTGTTAATCTTGGCTTCATTCACACGAAAGTTGTAACGTCGATAGGGCTGAAGCTGGGTCAGCCGAGTGATCTCGGACTTTGATACTACGCGACTTGAAGCGCGTTCAATAATAAGGGCACTCCCAGGAACGATTTTCTCATCCATGTCGTAGGTTCGGGAATTATTCTCATCCTCATACATGCGGACGCTCACACCTGATCGTCCCACTTGCTGACGACTGTCCCAGATGACTTCACCATTCACTCGATCAAGACCTGCTGAACCACGTAAGGTTTGCGTGAAGGCAGGTGTTGAACGAATCATTCTCAACGTTGAGGAGGAGCGTACGGGGTCCAAGTCCCAGGTCAGTCCAAATTCAAAGAAAATAGAATTTTGTTGAAAATCATAAGAGCTGAGGAATTGAGTCTTGAATTTTGATGAGAATTGTTTGATGTATTGAAATTCAATTTCTTCTGCTTTTCCCATAAAGCTATTATAGCTGAGATCCGTGCGGAAATAGCTACCCCTAAGAAGTGGTGCAATTGAAGGTAATCTAGGAATAAGGTAGGTAGCTCCCAGTATGAATTCACTTGATATGTCATGCCCTATTGGAGAATAATCATGTCTTTCCTTCATAGCATAACGAAGCCTCAATCCTCTAAAAAACTGATTTACATCAAGCAACAATCGGTACTGATCCTCATCATTCACATTGACCCAATCAAATGAAGTCCTGCCTGTAAATCGAGTAGCACCAATGTTAAAGGGGTAAAATAAAGACACGTTTAGATTGTGTTTCAGTCCCAGTGGATTATAGATATTCTGCTGACTGAAGTAGGTGTGATCCATGGAGAAGGAAGATGTGTTGGGCCCAATGCCCCTCACTGATAAGCGATAGTAATTTTCAAGGGCTGCATCCAGGTTAACCAGCATGTCTCCAAAAAGTCTGGACGATAATTTTCCATTTATAGCAGGCCGGTCATGATTACTTCCTTCAAAGTATTCAATACCCAAACTTCCTGTTAACCAGTTTGTCATTCCCCACGATAAGTTGCCTGTAGACATGTTGAGTTGATCATTCCACGAAAGGGCTTTGGAAGCGATTCGACCACCAGATAAATCATAGCGAAATTCACCAACTGGTAAAAATTGAAATGGAATTTGTATACGACGCTCCAATTCAATAACCCGTCCCTGTTTCCCATATATTCGAAGATAAAACTCAGAAGTACCATAATTCAGAGGAACCATAAACCGATAATAGCCGACATCATCTGCTTCAATTACCTCGAGCAGACGACCATCCTGATAGAGCTCAACTTCAGCTTCTGGATCCGTTGTACCATCGATGGTATAGCTATCGTAACTGCGTTTAGGAATGAGGGATTGATTCGTAACTGCCAGGCCCTGGAATGTCTGGATTGTCAGTCCTGCGGTGGATTGTTGACCTATGGTTACCGTTGAGAACCATGGCTGAATTTCATTGGCATAGCGCCAACGTATATTGGTTCCAGAGAAGTTACTTGCATCCTGATTAATCATGGACAGCAGGGTACCTTGAAAATCCCCGTATAAGACCTCACCACCCATGTTTAAATTCAGGGCAGCACTCTGCCGCTCTTCTGCAAGGGTACTGAGTAAGGAGTAATCAAAAAGAGCTCCATCAAAAATTCGGGGATCCCTGTCCATGAGAAGCTCATACTGTTCTTCACCGGAGTATGCATTGTTCCTGTTCCTGAGTTGCTCCCGGTGACGTTGGGTGTGACGCGTAATAATGGGTAGCTCGTCGGAGGTTTCAATACGAATTGACAGTCTGGAGATATCTACAATTAACTCTAGCCCAAAAACGTCTTTAAAAATTTCTGGTGTGAGAAAAAAGTCAAGTTCCTTAATTTTAAAATTATTTATATCCATCTGAACTACTTCGCTGCCAACCCGCGCAGTTTTCGCGTTGAAATCAATGATATATTTATTGTTCTCCCGGAGATAGTAGCCGCTGATAGATAGTTTTGCAGGATCAAACTCATAATTGACAGCAAAAATATCAAAAAGTTCTGTGAGGGGGAGAAAAAATTGTTCGCCAGTATAGTAGGCCACTACAATTTCATCAATGACCCCCTGATATCTCATTGAGAGATAAACTTCTTCTTCAACTACTTCAACTACCTCAACAGTATCCTTTTGAAACAGAGGTGTCCCAAAGAGAGAGTTGAAGAATAGGAGGATGAAGGCTAGATGATAGTAGCGTTTCACTTATGACTTGATAAAATTACCCCGGGCTTTTACAGTAGGGGCAGGTACAATGTCGCTATCGGGAATATCTCCGCGGCCACTTGAGAAGGTGACTTCGAATTCATAGCTCCCCGAAGGTAAACTGCTTCCATCCATGTCGAGCCGGCGCAAACCATCATAGTAAATGGAGACCAGGTTTCGTTCAGTCATAGCAAGCTCGCCAGCAGAGTTGAAGACATTCACAATCATTGTTCCCAGAAATGGTGAATTCCCGGATTTAGAATAAGTTGAAAAAATGTGAATTTTGTCTTCAGTAAGTTCAGCGCGGACATTTGAAAGAGTAATACCTGTGGTTAGAGCCCCATGGCTATAAAACACACCGGTGATTTGATTAAATTGGAAGGTGATATTCGCTGAAACACCACCATCCTGGCCACTTCCAACAGGGGGACTTATTGGAGTCGATGTGGTTTTCAAGCGAGCCCAATACGTTCCATCATCCAACTGGCGAGGCGCTTTCACCGTCACGCGGATGGTTTGTCTCGTTCCAGGTTCTAATATAAAATTCTTTGGAAAACCACGAATCCAATCAGCAGCTGAGTTTACGGCAGCTTTTTCTTCATCATTATAGATAAATTTAATATCCCCGGCTTCATCGGTTTTTGGATAACCAAATTCCCAGCTGAGTTTGATTTCCTGTGCCGTGGGAGAAGGATTCATAATAAGAAGCGTTTCGAAACGTTTTTGACTATCAAGAAACAAAGAGGTTGGCGAAATGGTTACTTGACCCTTTGCACTATTTGCGAAAAGGGCAATAAAAAGGAATGGCAGGATGGCTTTTGTCTTCAACATTGGCTTACTCTCTTAGTTAGATCTCTTAAGTAATTTGTTTTAAGTCTGAATTATCATGACATATTAATAAATGACAAGCAGAAAACCATGCTGTTTCCTTTCGGACTATCCATAAAAAAAGGGGCCTGTCTCTAGGCCCCTTTTAGTATTGCTATGGTAATTCTATGGTTTAGTTGTACTCAACATCTAGCTGCCAGGCACCACCACCGTTTGTCTGATCAGTAGCATATATACCGGCAACTTGATTTGTCAATGTACCTAGATCGCCACCCAACCAGAACAGGAAGTCTCCTGAACCGTCTAATGTGACATTCGCACCAATATCATCAGCAGATGCCTGAGTTGTTGCATGACCTTCCAGATCAGGAGTAAATGTCATTGTGTGTCCATCACCATCACCAAGAGCTACTGTAGCACCTTCTGTTACAGTAACTACCTGACTGGCAGCGCCAGCTAATGTAAACGTTCCAACGGTTGGAGTTGTAACGTCAGTATGACCTGTACCTTTGGGATTGATAATTGGTGTACTTGTTGGCTGAAGGGTTCCAAAGTCAACGTCAGCAGTCCTTGTAAGTGTTAAGTTTGCCTGTACAATTGCATCAACTGTTGCTTCGGCGTTATCACCGGCTAATAGGCTTGTACCTGATAAGGCTACAATAACTACTAAGGCAATCAATGATATTCTTTTCATGGTTTCATCCTTCTCCGTCTTGATTCTATGATTAATATTTCTAGTCTCATTTCTTATAACTGGTTGTCAATAGAGTCAAATGCTGTGCCAAGTCAACTATTCACATACATCTTATTGATTATAATGATTATATCTTATTTTCACCTAAATGTGAAATCGATAAACTGTCATATAAATATTACATGACTGTCACTATCATGAAACATTTCTATGACATTGCCTGGATTCTGTAGATTGGAATATGTCTGTAACATAGGTCAGCGCGAATGAATCAATCGTAAATTACAGAGAGATCAACATTGCCCGAATATGACCCCGCATCAATGGATCCAACGTTCATCGAACCATAGATATAAATATATGCAGTACTCTGACTTGGTGTGTGGAATGCACTTGGTGGTGTGGGCGGAGCACCTGCCGGACCGCTTTCTCTTTCTCTGATCTGAAACCGTGCTGTCGTCCCCACAACTTCCACAGCCTGATTCACATCATTTACACCCCTGTTGGCGTAGGCGAATTTAAGCGTAAATGGGATAACATCTGGAGAAGCACCATCATGAGTAAGGTTTGCTGGTGCAGTCATGGTAACAATGACATCTAGATCATCATCTCCGGTAATGCCAAATACACCCATACCATTATCTCCCAAATTGATTTCAGCAAGACCAGATCCTGAAAGTATGGTTTCAAATTCCATATCACTTTCATTGGTAGCATCCAAAGTACTGGAAACATGCAAGCTGAACTGGATGGTTTGACCATGACTTTGAGATAATGCACCAATGGTTAGCACAAGCAAAATCAGCTTCTTTGAAAATTTGAATCGTTTCATCATTTGCATCTTAATTATAGTCCACGTCTATCACGAAATCCCCATCGTATTGTCCAGATACAAGGTTCGCCATGCTAAACTCACAACCGATCCATAAATAATATTCGCCGGTATCATTTAATTCTATAACCTCGGGATTCGTCGTAACTATATCAGACGCTGATTGATCGTTGTCTTTGTTACCACTTACTTGATAGGTTACTGTCAGCGTATTGCTGGTCGCAACATTCACCATCTCGATTTGACTTGAGAAGGATACTTGTACCTTTGAGTTTGGACGTCCCTGCACTTTTATGATACCTGCTCCAGAATCAGTTCTGGGATTTAACCTGAGCACATCCTGGCTTGGTATGATGGTCCCCACATCAATATCTGCGAGAGTGATCATCTCGAGATACTCAACAACTTCCGCTTCAACCCGAGTCTTTGCTCCAGTCTGCTGTTTTTGGGCAAATCCTGAATTGACCAGCAGGGCCAGGAGGAGTAGTGTTAAATTGAGTAGTTTCATCTTAATAGTATCATCTTCTTTGTATAGTATTCATCATTTAGCTGAACATGACATAAATATAACCCACTACTTTTGTCCTGCGCCAGCCAGTTTAGTTGGTGATTGCCTACAGAGTAGCGTTTATTTCTTAAGATTTCCTTAACAGTGCGCCCTCTCACATCAAATATGGTAATAGATACATTAGCCTCTAGGGGAATGGAGAAGGGAATGATGGTGCCATCATTAAATGGATTGGGGAAATTTTGGCCCAACGCAAATTTTTTAGGGACTTCGGGGAAAGCGTTGCCTAGGTCATAATTTTGGAGCTCATGATCCAAGAGAGTACTGCTATCTGATTGAGTGAAAATAATATCAAAACCAGACAGATTAGTTACTCCCCCTCCATTGCTGCTCGATTTGAGCTTTGCATCGGTAAATTCAATCATGATAGGAAAATTGACGTGATTAACAGATCCACTTATCTGGCTACTATTCAGGGTAACTAATTTTCGATGTTCGTAGCCCGCAGGTTGAGCAAACAAGTTTACACTAGAAAATAGCATCAGACTTAGAAACCAGATCAGTCTCTGCCTCTTCTTCATAGTGCTTTTTTTGCTCAACTTGTTTATATCTCGCTCCCTTGCGTAATAGACCAACCCTTATTATTAACAACATATATGCCAAGGACCATGCAACCTGAAAAAGTGCTTTTCAATCTCGAAACCAGAAAATAAGTAACATTTATATCTATCTGTTTATATTGTATATATAGAATTGCTAAGCCGATGAGACATTGTTCACCCATTACCAATATTCAGATCCCTCTCCACACAATAGCAGGGATGAATAATAAATATGTGACATATGTCAACAAAACGCGTCAGCATTTCATGACATATATTGTCAGGCTTCAAATCTGTTGATGAAGGTATAGCAGAGGAGTTTTTAACTCAGCGGAGCAGTATCATTTTCCGTGTATGATATTTATCATCAATCTTTAGTCGATAGATATAGACACCACTACTCCGTCCTGTTGCGAGCCAGTCAAATTTGTGATTGCCAGAACCAAAATGATTATTCCTGATTAACTCTTCTACAACCCGCCCTCTTATATCATAAATCGTGAGAGATACTCGGGCTTCCAATGGAAGAGAAAATGATATCACCGTACTCTCATTGAAAGGGTTGGGGTAATTTTGACCAAGAGCAAATTTTCTTGGGATTTCCGGGAAGGCATTCCCAGGATCCACCGTGAGTATAAACCTTGGCCTATCCCCATTGCCCTTCTTCAATAGGTTAAAGGGCTTTGTACGTGTGAGTGCTTTGGAGGGCATGGTAGAATCCAAAGTTTTTCTGGATAAGCTAGCATGATCGAATTCATAATAGTCTTGAGTGGACAGATCAATCTCTGCTCCTGTATTTATATCTTCCAGCGTCAGAGTCCACTCGGGATGCATGTCATCAATCCGTGGCCATGAGATACGATAAGGACCTGAGAGTGGCTCACTTTCCACATGACCATCCACATAAATGGGGATTTCAAGTGGAAGGCCAAAACGATAGGGTTGAGATTGAATAGCGAGGTAATTGTCATCATGGCTTTGGGTATATATTTCAAGATACGTATCAGTAGGCGGAATTAAATAGTACGCATCATGGATGTCCTTATTAATGGATCCTGTCTCATTAAATTGAACATGTGTGGTAGCACCCAGTGTATCAGCCTCAAGAAGAAACATAATCAGTGGATTCAATTCGTTGGCTTGTTTATAGAACACGCCACCCGTGGTCTTGGCAGTTTTGGGAACTTTTAAGGATGGGCTTGATGCATTGGCTTTTACCCAGAAACCTTGAAATGGTGGGATAAGTCCATCACCCAGTGAGCCGGATGATCCATTCCAGGTCAGGTAAGCTCCACTCCCGGAGTTGGCTGAATGATCCCAGATATAAATTATATTGTCCATATTGGTTTTGGTCCATCCCGCATCATCCCAGTCAATGCTGGCGGCAAATGGATTTCCAATCAGATTCCACCCTGTATCTGCTGCGGATGTATAAGTTACGCCAAAATCGAAGGTACCAGCTGTCCCCTCCTCCTCGGTTCCAGTTACATCCAGAGTGATAGGAAGTGAGTTTGAATAAGCGACTTCCCCACCAATGGAGCCAAATACATACACAAATAGTCCTCGACCTGTTGTTGTACTATTTGTAGAATTCGTAGGTTTTCTCCAACGCTGATTGTCTGTCCCAGTATAAGTTTCATCGTAATAAAGGATCGAAGGGGAACCCGTCGTAGAGTCAGATCCTGTATATCCCTGGGTAAAAATATTATTAAAGAGATCTCCATAAGTTGATACAACGGGTGAAGCCAGAAGTCGCCACCCTGTTGAACCTGTGATCTCTCGCTCAGATCTGATGGTGCCTGAGGTAATCGATTTGGTATTGGCGATGAGTGAGTACCCAGAAGGAATTACGAGACTACCGCTGGTTAGCGTGAGCGTGCTGGTTATCTCTGTATTTCCATCAATTCGGACACCAGAGGAATTGTCAACCGTCAAATTATAGAGTGTTAAGGGGCTGCTTAATATTTGTTGGGATGTGCCATTCATTTCATAGTATTTAATACTGCTTGTCATGATACCCAGATCACCTTTCACCCGGACAGTATCATTGGCTCCACCACTCATTTCACCACCACCCAGCAGATCTCCCAAAACATCAAAACTTATGCTTCCACTAAGGCTCACATCTGCGCCCGATTCGATGGTGAGTGATGATACTTGCTGATTATCAGTGCTGATGAGGGGATATCTCGTTCCATCCGCTGGTACAGCTGGTATGAGCACCGCATCAGTGAGGGTTGGGATGGCATTGGCATCCCAATTCACAATGGTATCCCATCTCGTGGTGTAGGTATCATTACCGGGATCACTTTCCCAGATATTCGTATAGGCGTTGAATTGAACTGTGGCTTCATCCGTTATATTATTCCCGTTCAGAACACCTGTAATGGTGGCGACTTCAACTGTGGAGGATGATCGTAGAGATTGAGAATAAGTTCCATCCCCATTGTCACTCACAGAGCCCAATAAAGTGCCTGCAGTGGCAATCAGATTTACAGTTTCACCACCACTGGCATGATTGTTCCCACCAGCATCTTTTATCTGAACTGTGATTGTGGAAGTACTCACCGCATCATTTTCCAGAACGGTGGGATTGGCAGTAATTATTGACATGCCTGCGCTGGCAGGTCCAGATTCAACTATAAATGTGTTTGAAATACCATAAATATTGCCTGATGTGTCTGTAGCAGTGATGGTATAGTTACCGATACTGCTTATGGCCATGGTGTAAGATGATAGGACACCCACAGTAAAAGCTGAGGTCGTCCCCCCACCATTACTCAGTGTGCCAGTGGATGTAATGTCCGCCGTACTGGCAAAATTGACATCTGCAGTTTGAGTACCATCCACAGCAGAAACTTTAATATTAAAATCCACCCCGGCAGTTTGTGTCAGAATATTACCACCGCTCAGTTTTTCAAGGAGGAAGGTGGTATATTGACCGGCCACACTGGTGGAAAAAGAGCTACTCACTGCTGAGGTTAGACCTGAGCTGCTTGATGTGAGAACAAAATCATCAGCGGCATCAATGGCTAAATCGCTGAAGGAGACCTGCCCTGAGGCATCAGTATTTAAACTTGTGGTTCCGGAAAGTGTCCCCGTCCCAGACGTAATGGCGATGGAAACGGACGTTCCTGCGATTTCCATTGTGTTTCCACCTGCATCTTGAATTTCTGCAATAACCGTCGGCAGTGTCTCATCCACAGTAGCATTGGTAGGTTCTTGTGTGTAGATCACCTTGGTTGGCGCTCCAGCAATCATGGTCATGGTGCCAAAATTCGTGGTGCTATTGGGACCCGTCGTCCCTGTATTAGTGATATTACCTGTATTAGGTACAGTCCCTGTTGTTGGTCTAATCTTCAAACCACTGAATACCAATTCACCGGGTTGACTGGCTGTCGTAGATATAGCATCTATTGTAAATGTAACTGCTGAACTCGTCCGTGAAG
>Ga0307992_1002682_pt1 | contig 10064 bp, 12 predicted proteins | sample EllFjometagen133_FD_203162 | JGI IMG/M metagenome (GOLD analysis project Ga0307992, IMG submission 203162) | Marine microbial communities from Ellis Fjord, Antarctic Ocean - #133 | ecosystem: Environmental > Aquatic > Marine > Unclassified | place: Southern Ocean | collected 2014-10-08
TAGCTGATAGCTAATGGTGAAAAGCTGAAAAAGCCTAAAACCGAAGGACGATCCTCCTTCGCTACCTACTTCGTCACCTCCTTCGCCAAGGCTATGGAGGTCTTGAAGACTACGAAGGTCAAGAAAGCTATGGAGGACAAATGGACGATCGCCCGCTAAAGAACAACGAGGCTGGGACGAAGGACGCAATGTAGTTACGAATTATGAATTATGAATTATGAATGACGAATTACAAGGTAAAAGTAAAAAGGCAAAAGGTAAAAGTAAAAGCATGAAAAGATTTAAAAGGTTAGCGGGTTGCGCGTTGACGAGTTTGCGAGTTAAAGATAGGCAATTGCCTAACGCGATAACCCGAAAACGCTGGAACGTGTTAACCGATAGATTATAAGAGGCTAGAGAATGTTTGAGTTTTTAGAAAGAAATGATTTTAAGAAATATAGAGAAAATGGGGTTTTTAAAAAGATCCAAAATGAAGTACGTGAAATAGCTGTGTACAAAGGCGGCGGAGGCCTTGGAGATCTGGTGGTTGCTGTGTCTTTTTTTAAAACACTGAAGATTGTCTTTCCAAATGCTAAAATAAAATATATGGGCATAATCTATCCACGTTTTAAAAGAATCTTTGATTCTATCCCTTACATAGATGGGTATATTCATTATGAAAGACCGGATAAGGGGAAGCGTCTAAGAGAGTTCTTTGAATTTAGAAAGAATAATTTGGGAAAGATAGATCTGCTTATTGATACGCAAAGACGCTGGGAGACTAGCTTGTTCCTTAGGTTATTAAAACCAAAATATATGCTTAGCGGAAGTATATTCTTGTCTGATTGGATCATGCCTAATATTAATTTTAAAAAAATGCATATTTTAGAACAGATGTTCGCACTTCCGGCTCGTCTAGGAATAGATTTTAGGGAAAATCTGAATTGCGAGCTGAATATTGCTGATGAATTTATTGCAAATGCGGCTAAAATACTGCCTAAAACAGATGAAAAGTTTGTGGCTTTAATGCCCAGCTGCGGTATGGAGTTTAAAAACTGGCCGGCAGAGAATTTTGCAAAAGTGGGAGATTTATTTGCAAAAGTTGGATATACGACTATAATGTTAGGAAGTCCAAAGGAAATAGATCTTTTTAAAGGAATTTCAGATTTAATGAAAAAGAAGCCGATAATTCCCGCAGAGATAGATGTGTCTTTTTCAAGGGAATTAATGAACGATGCGGCTATACTTAAACGCTGTGAGATAGCGGTTGGTAATGACAGCGGAGGTATGCATTTGGCTAGCTGTCTGGGTGTGATAAGCGCAACAATCTTTGGCCCGACAACACCTAGGAAATTTTCTCCCATTGGAAAGAGAAATATAATTTTTTATAATAATATGCCTTGTTCGCCTTGTAGGTTTAAGTGTGATAGAAAAATTTTCAAGGAGTGTTTGAGCAGTATTACACCCGATGTTGTTTTTACTGCGTGCATGGATGAACTAAAGAAAGAGAGAATAGATGAACGATAAGCTGCCGATAAGTATTGTGGTAATCACAAGGAATGTTGCACATAATATAATAGATTGTCTTGAGTCTGTAAAATGGGCGGATGAAGTAGTTATTGTTGATAATCACTCAACAGATAATACACTTGAGATCGCAAAGAAATATACAAATAGTATTTATAATGATACCTGGGATAAAGAAGGCTCTATCCGAAACCGTGCTTATCAAAGAGCCAGGAATAATTGGGTTCTAACGCTTGATCCTGATGAGAGAGTCAGTGAGGGTCTTAAGGATCAGATTGCAGAGTTCTTCAAAAACGGTACATCTTTTGATGCTTATTCAGTATCAATGAAAAGCTATTTTGCCAGATCTTACTGGATGCGCCATGGCGGATGGTATCCAGCCAGTAGATTGAAGATATTTAAAAAAGCTAAATTCCGTTATGAAGACGCGGAAATCCATCCTCGGGCCTATCTTGATGGCAAAGAGGGCCGCTTGAGCGGTGATATTATTCATTATTGTTATGATGACTTTACACATGTTGTGTCAAAGATGAATGTACAAAGTACTTTAGAGGCAAAAAAATGGCTTAATGATAAAAGAAAAATGAATTTGAATTTGGCCTTGATAAGGACATTTTCCCGCTTTTTTAAAATGTATCTGCAAAAGCAGGGTTTTAAAGACGGCATGATCGGGTTTATGATGGCTTGGCAATGGGCAACCTATCAGTGGCTGAGCTATGTAAAGTATTGGCAAATGAAGAACATGAAGGGGGATTCACAAAAGGCAGGAATTAAAGAGGGCAGTTAGGTTCTAGCCTTTGGCTTTCTTTTTTTATAGATAATATTACAGGTTACTGATTTTAAAATAATAATTATCCTTATCCAAAAAGCAGCTTGGAATGTCGTGTTGTTTTTGGCTGTCCTGTCTCATTCCCTTAAGTTCCGGAAAATTAAAAAATGATAGAACTTTATATTTTATTAATATTAATGATAATCGGCTCCATTATCGCTTTGGAGGTTAGAGATTTGCTTTCCAGTGTTATCCTGGTGGGGACCGTGGGTGTATGTTTATCTATAGGTTTTATTATGCTTAAAGCGCCTGATTTGGCGATGACTCAGTTAATTGTGGAAATATTGCTTGTTATTATCCTGATCAGGGCGACGATATCAAAAGATGTGAGATTTATAAGCAGTAAAAGGGAGTTTGGGATATTTATTGTGGTTATCGGCGGACTTGCAGTATTTATAAACCTTGCGGAGGAAGTTGTGAAGAATTTGCCGATTTTTGGCAAGCCGATAATGTGGGTAAGTCAGACCTATCTGAACAATGCTTTAATGAGTAAAGAGGCTGTAAATATAGTTTCCAAAATCAGCCTTGATTACCGGGTGTTTGATACATTTGGGGCAATGATCGCGCTTTTTACTGCGGTAATCGGAGTTTTGGCTATCGGCAGACAAAGGTCAAGGAAAAAAGATTAATATGCATATTGAAAAAAGAAAGTACTATTTCGATCAGTCTAAGGGCATGGGCATAATTGTTAAAACAATTACTAGGCTTACGGTGGGGATAGTTTTCTTATATGGGATAAATATGGCACTTAAAGGTCACTTAACTCCGGGCGGCGGCTTTGCAGGTGGAGGGATGATTGCTTTGGCTCTTTTGAGCCTAATCCTTGCTTTTGGCAAAGAAGCGGCCATAAAGAATATAAATCGCAAACGTATAACTATGATAGCCACATGGGCAATGATTATGTTTTTATTTCTAGGGTTCATGGGGCTTATGGGTGGAAATTTATTCTCAACAGATTTTTCAAATACAGACAGTAGATTCGCCTTGTTAGGGGATAATATTATGCCATTGTTTAATATTGCGATTTGTTTTTTAGTTGGTTCTGGTATATACACAATTTTTATTACTTTAATTATGCTTAGAGTAAGAAAAGGAGAGGATAAATGATCTATTTACTTTGCTTTGTTCTCTTTGGAGTCGGAATATACGGATTGTTGGTAAAGAAGAATATTATAAAGCTTATTATGAGCATGATGATCTCAAGTTATGCGGTGCATATTTTTCTTATTGCGTCCGGATTTCGGTGGCATGGCCGTACGCCTGTTTTGGATGCGACTAATACTATGCAGAAGATAGCTATGGTTGATCCTATGCCGCAAACACTTGTTTTGATCTCCATTATCGTAAGCGCTGCGTTTATTTCTCTGCTGTGCGTGGTGGCTATCAGGCTTTTTCAGTTGTTCGGAACATTTGATATAACAAAAATAAAGGAAAAAATAAAAAATTAACTTATGATTGAAATTCCATTATTGATTATTGTTCCATTATTAGGGGTTTTTCTAATAGTAGGAATTGCTAGAAAAAAAAGCCATATTGCCGGGATAATAAGCATTATTACCCTTTGCCTGATATTTTATTTATATAAGAACTTGTTAGGCGCAGCCGGAAACTCGGGTGTTATTGTTTATGAACTTGGCGGCTGGTCTATGCCGGAGGGGATAAATCTGGTAATAGATGGCCTGGCCGTATTTATGCTGGGTATAGTTTATTTTATCTCGTTGATCGCTTTGATCTATTCGATACCGTATGTGAAAAAGATTAATGATCAATGGAAATATTATGCGTTATTTTTACTTTTCATAACAGGCGTTAGCGGAGTGGTTGTTGCCGGAGATATTTTTACGCTTTTTGTATTTCTTGAGATCGCGGCTGTGGCCAGTTATGCGCTTGTGAGCATTAGTTTAGAAGCCGGAGCTTTATACGGTGCATTCGGCTATATGCGTATGGGGATGATATCCTCAGTTCTTATTCTTTTGGGTATTGCTATTAGTTATAATTATCTGTCAACTTTATCTATTTCTGAGGTGGCGATAAAGCTGGGGATTAGAAATCAGGCGGGGAATCTAGCCTTAGATAACAATATAGTAATAATTTTTGTAAGCTTGCTTTTTTTCATTGGCTTTGCCATGAAGTCTGGATTAGTACCGTTTCATTCCTGGGTAGTGGATGCACACGCTTTTTCTTTTGCTCCGGTAAGCATAATGCTAGCAGCGATTTGTATGCCGGTTTTGGGTATATATCCGATATTGAGAATATTTTTTAACATGATCGGGGTAACCCCAAAAATCTTATCAATTATGATGATCATAGGGATTCTTTCCATGATTCTGGGGACGGTCTTATGCCTGCGTGAAAGGGATTTTAAGAGGATTATTGGATACAATTGCATTAGTGAGCTGGGTTTTGTCATATTTGGCATCGGCATAGGTTCAAAGCTGGCAATTGCAGGTGCACTTTTACATATTATCAGCTATTCACTTTCATCTTCTTTGCTTTATGTAAGTGACGGGGCAATGGATTCTGAAAAGAAGGTCAGTAATGATCAAAACCTAAAGATTACTTTTAAAAGTAATGTGCTTACAAAAGTGGCTTCTATTATTGGTTCAATGTCTGTCGTGGGGATACCGCCTTTTAATGGCTTTTGGAGCAAAATGATAATTATTACTGCGGCCTGGATTGCAGGATATAAAGGCAATTGTATGCTGATAGTGCTTGTTCTGATACTTAATGCCGTGGTGTTTATTAAAGTTCAGACTCACGGCATGTTTAAAAGCAAACAAAGGAATAGACAATCCATTGTGGTAGAAGTGCCTTTCTTAATGCGCCTGTGCATTATAATTCTGATGGTTTTTTCTCTATTTAGCGGTGTTTTTTGGCTAAGTACCCAAAGAGAGGCTTTTCTTGATCCGGCTGTTAATATGATCTTGGAAAAAGGTAATTACACTAAGGCTATATTATGGAATTAATATGAAGAGCAAAATAGTACTATTTATTTTTTGTATGCTTATCTGGATCGGCATAAACTGGCCGGTTGATGGATATTGGTTGGGCACGGGTGCTATAGCCAGTATGTGTGTGGCAATGACCATTGGAAATATATTTGTGCATAGGCCGAATATTGTTGTGCATGCAAAGCGCTATATTTGGATAGGCTATTATCTGCTGGTTCTTTTAGTTGAGGTAATCAGAGCTAATATTGATATTATTTACCGGGTTTCTTTGGTAGATCTTCCTTTAAATCCGGGGATTGTGAAAATTAAGACGAAAATAAAAAGCGAGATCGGCTTGGCTTTGCTGGCTAATTCCATAACTTTTTCTCCGGGAGCGAGCACTGTAGATATTGACACAGACAAGGGATATATTTATGTGCATTGCCTGGATGTTGAAAGTCAGAATATAAAAGCAGCCACAGAACTTATTGCCAGTAAATTTGAAAAGATTTTAAAAAAGATATTTGAATAGTGGAATCCTTAATATGAAAAACAAAGAGTATATAAAAAAAGCTAGCTGGTTAGTAAGTGTATTGTTACTTATAGGCATTATTGTGTTGATGTTTGTTTACTATAAAACATTTATTGCCAGAGCGCTTTTTTTCCTGCTTAGCTGCTGTTTGATCTGTCTTGTGCGTATTTTTTTAGGGCCAAGCAGCGCTGATCGGGCGGTCGCACTTATGATTATTAGCATGCTTATTATTGGCTTGTGCGGAATACTTTCGATTTTTATGCAGCGGGAGTGGTATATTGATATTGCATTTGTCTGGACACTTCAGTCTTTTATTGTGACTTTAAGCCTGGCCAAATTCCTTGAGGGAAAAAGGTTTGGAGAATAGAATGGATTTGATCTTATGAATGAAATCGGAAATCTTTTTATTGTTATTGGACTTATATTTGATTTTTATGCCGTACTTAGCCTGCTGCGTATGCCTGATGTTTATACAAGGCTTCAGGCCTCTGCTAAAAGTGTGGCTCTTGGAACCTGTAGCATTATGTTTGGGGTATTTTTGCATAATCTTGGAACCGGCGCTGCGTTTAAAGCGCTGCTTGTTATCGGCTTTTTTCTTCTTATTTGCCCTGTAGCTGTGCATGCGCTGGCAAGAGGTGCGCATAAATGCGGAGTAAAGATGGTCAATGATGCTGTTTGTGACAGATATGAAGAGGATAAAAGGAAAAAGAAGATTAGCTAATAGCTAATGGCTGATGGCTGATGGCTCTTAGCAAAAAACTGAAGGATGATCCTCCTTCGCCAACCCTACTACGCCAAGGCTACGAAGGGCAATGGGGCTATGGAGGACAGGGGGACTCGCTTTGCTAGGACGAAGGACGAAAAAGCAGTCAGAAGCAAGAAAAAGCAAATAAGTTAGCGGGTTGGCGTTGACGAGTTTGCGAGTTAAAGATAGGCAATTGCCTAACGCGGTAACCCGAAAACGCTTGAACGCGTTAACTTGAAAAATGGATAAAGATTTGAGTAAAACATGTTCTTTGATTTTTAAAGGTAATCTGTTAAAATTAATTTATCTTGAGAAATTAAAAGGGGCTGTTATTAAACTTAATCAGGTTCCGGGAATGGAAATAGAAATAAGGCATATTGAAGCAATCTAATAATTACATAAAAATTCATATAAGCGCCTCAGGTATTAAAAAAAACAGTGTTGTGCTTGCAATGGGGGCAGAATTAAAGGCCAACTTTTGTATTATTAGCAGATCTTGGGCTTATGTGTATTTTGGTTACAATGATTTAAAAAATCCGCTTTTTTTTAATAAATACAGAAAAAAATTGGATGGCGTCTTAAAGAAGCTTGCAGTAAAGCCAAAGATTATTGCGCATGATTTAAATCTTTCATTTCTTAGTACAAGGCATGCCCAAGAGCTAAAAAATACAGGCCTTAAATCCAGCCGAATAATTCCCGTGCAGCATCATTCTGCCCATATTGCCGGTGCGCTGGCATCACTTGATATGTTGAATAAAGATGTTATCGGGATATCTTGTGATGGGACAGGGCTTGGAATAGATGGAAAGGTCTGGGGCTGCGAGTTTATAAACCATTGCAGGGGAATATATAAACGCGTTGGACATCTTAACAATATCGCCTTGCCGGGAGCTGATAAAGCGGTTCTTGAGCCATGGAGAGTGGCAGTGGCATTGCTATATAAGGTATATGGCAGAAAGCTGTTATCTTTGAAACTCCCCTGGATAAATAAGAAAAAGAAGATTATAAATATTTTAATTGATATGATCGAGAAAAAGGTGAATACACCGCTTGCATCAAGTGCGGGCAGGTTGTTTGACGGGGTCGCGGGAATCTGTGGAATAATTGATAGCATAGAATATGAGGCGCAGGCAGCAATAGCCTTGCAAAAGCAGGCACAGAGGTCAGGTTTAAAAGAAAATAAGACTTATCAATTCTCTATATATAAAAAGAACGGCTTTTTTGTTTTAAATACAGATGAAATGATCCGGCAGATCGTGGATGATCTTATTGAAAAGAAAAATGTTATTGATATTGCAGCCTGTTTTCATAATACATTTTCGCAAATGCTTATTGCTATGTGCGTAAAATTAAGAACTCGTGATAAAATTGATAATGTAGTTCTAACAGGTGGTGTGTTTTTTAATGATATAATTTTAAGGCAGGTAAGCAGAGGCCTTAATAAAAAAAAGTTTAATGTTCATGTGCCGGCTAAACTGTTTTTAGGCGATACGGGATTGTCTTTAGGCCAGGCGGTGATTGCGGGGAATTACAAGTAAAAAGTGAAAAGGCAAAAGTAGATTAGCTAATGGCTAATGGTCGATGGCTGATAGCTCTTAGCAAAAACTGAGGGACGAGAGACGAACGCTTCGCTAGGACGAGGGACGCAAAAATAGTTACGAATTATGAATTATGAATTATGAATGACGAAATGCAAGGTAAAAGTAAAAAGTAAAAAGTAAAAAGTAAAAAGAACAAAAACGGTCAATGGTCGATGGTCCATGGTCGATAGTAAAAAAAACGTAAAAGGTTAGCGGTGGCGATGCCCGTATCGTTTTAAAAGGTAACGGTAACGGCTAAGATCAAAAGATAGTTACGAGTTACGGGTTATGAGTTACGAATGACGAATTACAAGGAAAAAGTAAAAAGCATAAAGTGAATAGGTGCTTATTCTGTTGTCTGTTGACTGTGGACTATGGTCTTTTGTCTTGATTGGAGTTGTATATGTGTTTGGGAATACCTGTAAAAATAAAAAGCATCAAGGGGAATTCGGCTGTTGTATCAGCCGGAGGGGCCAAGCGGGCAATTGGAATAGAGCTTACGCCTGATGCTAAGGTAGGCGATTATGTTTTGCTGCATGCTGGTTTTGCGATTGAGGTCATAAGTGCAGACGATGCAAAAGAGACATTAAAGCTTCTTAATGAAATGTTTAAAGATAAATAGCGTTTAGCGATTAGGAAAAATACTGTGTTATACTGAAAAAGGTTGACAGAAAATAAGGAGTAAATAGTTCCTCAACGATGAGAGGTACGTGGTAGTAAGGTATTCAAATGATTTTACACTTAACATGATTTTTCCCGCTAAAAATAAGCGGGATCGATAAAACAACCCCAAATTTACTGCGCTCTAAGAACTCTCCCGCCGAAAGGCGGCCTTGCTTAGAAAACAGTGGAACAGGCGGGATCAGACACTTATCGCGCCCTTACGGGTGCCAGTAAATTCGTGTTTGATTTATCTAAAATCATGAATGCGCTTAAAAATCCCTTGAATACCTTAAAAGATTTGTAGCAAGAGGAATCAAAACTGTCTCTGTCACAAAGAGGCGGGACATGCAACTATATTAGGACAAGACACGGTTAATAGCTAATGGCTGATAGCTGATGGCTCATAGCTCTTAGCAAAAAACCGAAGGACGATCCTCCTTCGCTACCTACTTCGTCACCTCCTTCGCCACCTCCTTCGCCAAGGCTATGGAGGTCTTGAAGGCTATGGAGGTCTTGAAGACTACGAAGGTCAAGAAAGCTATGGAGGACAGGTGGACGATCGCCCGCTAAAGAACAGCGAGGCTGGGACGAGGGGCGCAATATAGTTACGAATTACGAATTATGAATTACGAGTGAAAAGCTGAAAAAGCATAAAGACGAGGGACGCTGATTCAAGTTAAAAATAAAAAGATAATAATATGATAACGTGCGAACATGAAAACGCGTTAACGCTATAAACTAAAAGAGAAAAAACATGAAATATGTTGATGAGTTTAGAAATAGCCATGTTGCTAAGAAGCTGATTAAGCTGATTGAAATAAAGGCGCTGAAAATTAAGAAGGATGTGGCCTTGATGGAGGTTTGCGGTACTCATACTGTGGCTATGTTTCGCTATGGTATACGTAATATCCTGCCCCGGAATATCCGAGTGATCTCAGGCCCGGGATGTCCTGTCTGCGTTACAACGCAAGAGGATATAGACAAGGCTATAGGTTTCTCAAACATAAGGGATACGATTGTTACTACCTTCGGGGATATGATGAAGGTGCCTGGGGCTAAATCCAGCCTGCAGGATTTAAAGGCAAAGGGTAGGGATATCAGGGTTGTATATTCAACGCTCGATGCTTTGCAGATTGCAAGGGATAACAAAGATAAGAGCATTATACATATTGCTATTGGCTTTGAAACTACTGTGCCGACCATAGCAGCGGCAATATTAAGGGCCAAGGATCAAAAAATTAAAAACTTTTATATTATGGCAAGCCATAAAATAATTCCG
>Ga0307992_1002683_pt1 | contig 10063 bp, 9 predicted proteins | sample EllFjometagen133_FD_203162 | JGI IMG/M metagenome (GOLD analysis project Ga0307992, IMG submission 203162) | Marine microbial communities from Ellis Fjord, Antarctic Ocean - #133 | ecosystem: Environmental > Aquatic > Marine > Unclassified | place: Southern Ocean | collected 2014-10-08
TGTAAAATATGGTGCTTCCTTTTTGACTTTTTCAATAGAAGGTTCTAATAAATCAGCAGGTCTGCATTTAATTATTTCATCTTTTTTAATTTTTGCTTTTTTAATTACTTTTGGATCAATAGTAGCTGGCGGTCGACCATAAAAACCCTTTAGATATTTTTGTACTTCTGCCGGAATCATTTTATATCGTTCTTTCAGAATAACATTTAAAGTCGCTTGAGTTCCTACAATCTGACTGGTCGGAGTAACCAAAGGAGGATAACCTAATTCTTTTCGAACTCGTGGAATCTCTTTTAGGACCTCTTCATATTTATCTTCCGCTTTTTGCTGTTTTAGCTGAACAGCTAAATTAGAAAGCATCCCTCCGGGAATTTGATAAGTTAATACTCGGGTATCTATGCCTTTAATATTAGATTCCATATCTTTGTGATTTTCTCTAACTTTACTAAAGTAATCGGCAATTTCATAGGCTAATTTTAAATCTAATTCAGTATCGCGAGGTGTCCCCCGTAAAGTTTCAACTAAAGGTTCTACGGCAGGCTGGGAAGTTTGAAGAGCTAAAGAAGAAATTGCAGTATCTACCACATCTATTCCTGCTTCTGCAGCTTTTAAATAAGCCATCATCCCCATTCCACTGGTAAAATGACAATGTAACTGAAGAGGAATAGAAATTACTTTTTTTATATCTTTGGTTAAATTGTAAGCTTCATAAGGAGAGATTAAACCAGCCATATCTTTTATACAAATCGAATTCGCTCCCATTTGTTCCATATCCAGAGCCATCTTTACAAATGCTTCATTAGTATGAACCGGACTAATAGTATAACAGATGGTTCCCTGAATATGAACACCTTCTAATTTAGCTGCTTTAAAAGCAGTTTCCATATTACGGATATCGTTTAAAGCATCAAAAATACGAATGATATCTATACCATTGGCTACTGCCCTTTTTACAAATTCTATTACCACATCATCAGGATAATGTTTATAACCTAATATATTTTGACCCCTTAATAACATTTGAAGTTTGGTATTAGGAAGATGTTTTCTTAAAATTCTTAATCTTTCCCAGGGATCTTCATCAAGATATCGCATACAACTATCAAAAGTTGCCCCTCCCCATACTTCCATAGAATAAAATCCTATGGAATCTAACTTTTCACATACAGGTACCATTTCTTTGGTAGTCATTCGAGTTGCCAGTAGTGATTGATGTGCATCACGCAAAGTTGTATCAGTAATCTTAAGGGGATTTTTCTGCTGCGATTTTTCTTTTACAAGCGCACCTTTGGGATTATTGTCTTTTTTTAAAGAAACGTTTTCCTTAAAAGCACTGTCCCCTATTATTTTTTTATCAGAATCCGCTATTCTTGTTAATGTTGCGTTTTCTCCCATAAATGTAACCAATGCCTCCCTAACTAATCTTAATCTCTATTCGATGAATAAATCGTTTTATATATAAACAACGCAGGCTGAAGCCTGCGTTGTAAAAAATTAAATTGGACCTAATCCGAATTTACTTTAACAAAGCAATTATTACTGAAGCAGCAACTGTTGTTCCGATAACTCCCGCAACATTAGGCCCCATTGCATGCATTAATATAAAATTACCGGGTTTTTCTTTTTGTGCCACTACTTGAGCAACCCTTGCAGCCATAGGAACAGCAGACAATCCAGCCCCCCCGATTAAAGGATTAAGATTTGCTCCAGTAATTTTATTTAATAATTTAGTAAATAATACTCCTCCAGCTGTACTCACCATGAATGCAACTAAGCCTAATAAAATAATTTCAATGGTTTGAAAATTTAAAAAATATCTTGCTTCCATGGTTGATCCTACACAAATCCCTAAAAAAATAGTTAAAATATTAATCAGTGAATTTTGGGCAGTATCTGATAGACGTGGAACTACCAAGCTTTCCCTGAATAAATTTCCTACCATTAACATGCCAATAATAGGTACAGATGGTGGTAACACTAAACCTACAAATACAGTACTAATAATAGGAAATAATATCCTTTCTGTTCGAGAAACTGGTCTAAGCTGTTTCATTTCAATTCTTCTTTCTGCCTTAGTTGTAAGGAATTTTAAAATTGGAGGTTGAATAACCGGAACCAAAGACATATAAGAATAAGAAACTACTGCAATAGCTCCTAGTATCCGAGGGGCCATTTTAGACGCTATATAAATCGCAATAGGTCCATCGGCTCCCCCAATAACCCCAATAGAACCGGCTTCTGGTAAATTAAAGCCTAAAACAACTCCTAATACCATAGAAAAAAATATTCCCAGCTGTGCAGCAGCTCCGATTAAAAAAGTTATAGGATTGGCTAAAAGAGGTCCAAAATCTGTCATCGCCCCAACGCCCATAAAAATTAATAAAGGGTAAATTTCATACTTCACTCCCAAACTAAGATAAAATAATAATCCCCCTGGTTCGCTAATACCAGTCAATGGTATATTTGCAATAAGTGCACCAAAAGCAATGGGTACTAATAAAAGAGGTTCATATTTTTTGGCTATAGCCAAATACAATAAAACCGCTGAAACAAGAAGCATAATAAAATTACCTATGGTAAAATCACTAAAACTAGAAGTAGCTAAAATAGTTATTATTTTTTCTGATATTCCCATTTTTATAATCCTCTCTTCATTTCTTTTCTCTAACCAATTATTACCAAAGTATCTCCTGTGTCTACCATATCATTTATTGAAACATTAATTTTTTTAATTTTACCGGATGCTTTAGCAAAAATTTCATTTTCCATTTTCATAGCCTCTAAAATTAATAAAGTATCACCATCCTTTATTGAATCTCCTTCGTTCACATTTATTCTAAGTATTTTACCAGGCATAGGTGCCACTACTTGTTCTCCGGCTACTGCTTCAGTCGATGCTTTAGCGGGAGCTGGGCTGGATGATGGTTTAGCTGCTTTCTGACTTATCGGCTCTTCTTTCACTTTAGCAGCAACCGGTTGAGGAGCAGAAATGGTTCCGGTTGATGATTCATTTGCTCCTATTTCTTCTACTTCTACTTCATATACTTTACCGTCTACTTTAATTTGATATTTTCTCATTTTATGTAAAATTCTCCTTTTCTTAATATTTAGTATTTTTCCCTAACATTAATTCTTGTCTCCCTATTACGGTCCAGGGAGCCATAACTGCTGGCTTATATTTTTTTATATTTACAATTTTAAATTCACTTTTTGGTTTTTCTAAATAAGAAGCGACAGCAGCAGTAATTACGGCTATTAATTTACCATTAAATTCTTCTTTTTCTTTTACTGTAGTTGCGTCAATTAATTGAGGGGAAATTTTATTTTCTTTAACTACTTTTTTTTCTGAAAAATTTTGTACAACCTTGCCTACAATCACCATAAGCAAAGCTAATCCACCTAACACAACAAAAATGTAAAGATAATCCAAAATAGCTAATAATATTGCTCCGCTAATTCCTTCAAACATATTTGTTCTTTTCCTCCTTCTTTAATAGTCAAGTAGTCGTTAGTGAATAGTATATAGTTAAAAGCGACATGTCGTTCCCGCGGAAGCGGGAATCTATTCTTCTTTTTTTACGATATCTGTGGGCATGATTCATTGGGCACCTTATATCTTTTTCTTTCTTTCTTGCCTCGATACTATATACCATGTACTCGGTACTGCTTTTACACCGGGAAATTACCGTGTTTCTTCGCCGGTCTAGTTTCCCTCTTTGTAGATAACATCTCAAAAGTAGTTATAAGACGTGGTCTGGTTTCCCGAGGATCAATAACCATATCAACATAACCTCGTTTGGCTGCTTCGTAGGGATTAGAAAATTTTTCTTGAAATTCATTAATCTTTTCTTGACGAACCTTTTCAGGGTTATCTGCTTTAGCTATCTCTTTTCTAAAGATAATATTTGCAGCGCCTTGAGAGCCCATTACGGCAATTTCTGCTGTAGGCCAGGCGATTACTTGATCTGCCCTTAAATCTTTTGCACACATCGCCAGGTAAGCTCCTCCGTAAGATTTACGAACGATTAAAGTTATTTTAGGAACAGTAGCCTCGGAATAAGCATATAGTAGTTTTGCTCCGTGACGAATAATCCCTCCATATTCTTGTGCACTTCCTGGTAAAAATCCCGGAACATCTACCAAAGTTAAAATAGGAATATTAAAAGCATCACAAAATCGGACAAAACGCGCTGCTTTATCAGATGCATTTATATCTAAACAACCTGCCAAAACTTTTGGTTGATTAGCAATTATACCGATTGATTGGCCATTTAATCTAGCGAATCCGGTAAGCATATTAGTAGCATAATATCTATGCGATTCAAAAAAATCTCCATCATCTACAATTAATTTTATAACATCTTTCATCTCATAAGGTTTATTAGGATCTGTAGGGACAATATTTAAAAGAGCTTCTTCCATTCGATTGGGATCATCTTTGCATTCTATAGATGGAGGGGTTTCCATATTATTAGAAGGCAGATAACCCATCATCTCTCTTACCATTTGATAGACTTCCTCTTCGTTCTCAGCGGCAAAATGAGCTACTCCACTCTCCCTATTATGAGTCATAGCTCCTCCTAATTTCTCTGAAGTAACTACTTCTCCAGTAACTGCCTTTATAACTGCTGGCCCGGTAATATGCATTATACCTACATTTTTTACCATAAATACAAAATCCATTATGGCTGGAGAATAGACTGCCCCACCGGCAGCTGGACCAACAATTATTGATATTTGGGGAATTACTCCGGATGCTATGGTGTTACGATAAAATAATTGACCGTAACCGCTCAATGAATCTACTCCTTCTTGAATACGGGCTCCACCAGAATCGTTTATTCCGATACATGGCGCACCCATTTTCATAGCCATATCCATAACCTTACATATCTTCTTAGCATGCATTTCTCCCAGTGAACCACCAATAACGGTAAAATCCTGAGCAAATACATAAATTAATCGACCATTAATCGTTCCATAACCAGTTACAACTCCCTCTCCAGGTGCCTCCACTTTATCCATACCAAAATTACTACACCTGTGTTCAACTAACATATCAAGTTCTACAAAACTATCTTTATCTAAAAGAAGATTGATTCTTTCTCGAGCAGTAAGTTTACCTTTTTCATGTTGAGCTTTTATCCTTTTCTCTCCTCCGCTTGCTTTAACTTTTTCTTCTTTTTCTCTTAAATTTTTCATTAAATCATCAATTGATTTTTTCATTTAATTTACTTCCCCCGCCTTTCTATAATCTATTTATAAGCAATTAAATATTCAGAATTCAGGAATCAGGAGTCAAAAAAATTTTTAATATGCCTTCTGGATTCTGAATTATGACTTCTGGATTCTATTTTTTTTAATCCTCTCTCTCGCATAGTTCAATAAGAATACCATTAGTGCTTTTCGGATGCAAAAAAGCTATTTTAGCTCTACCAGCCCCATATCTCGGTTTTTCGTCTATTAACCTAACACCTTCCTTTTTTAATTTTTCTAATACTTTTTCAATATTATTAACTTTAAAAGCAATATGTTGAATTCCCTCACCTTTTCTCTCAATAAATTTAGCAATAGAACCCTCAGGCGAAGTAGATTCTAACAGTTCTAATTCACAATCACCTAAAGGCAAAAAAGCAACTTTAACTTTTTGTTCTTCTACAATCTCTTCGCCAGTAACTTTCAATTCTAATATATTATTTAAAAGCTTAGTAGTTTTTTCAATACTTTTTACTGCAATTCCAATATGGTCAATCTTTTCTAACATTTTTTACACCTCCCTGTGCATAAGAATGAGTTAATATGCTTGACAATTTCTCCACTGCAGTGTAGGGGTCTTCTTCCCGCTTTACTATTTTAGTTACTATCTTATTTAAAAATCCATTATCAATAAAAGTTGAAAGTATTTCTTTCCATTGTTCCTGAATAAGGTCAAATATCTCTTTCTTGGCACTCTCCCGGCGTCTTTGTTCTAATTCTCCGCTTTCCTTTAGATAACTGATATGTCGATCAATTTCTTCTAAAAGTTTTTTAATACCGACATTGTCGGTGGCTATAGTCTTTAGAACCGGGGGATGCCATCTCTTATTTTGGTTTAAATCTAACATCATTCCTATCTCTGTAGCTAAACGTTCACAGCCTTCTTTGTCAGCTTTGTTAATTACAAAAATATCTCCTATTTCCATTATTCCGGCCTTTATAATCTGGACATCGTCTCCCATTCCCGGCATGCTTATCAATACAACTGTATCAGCTACTTTAACTATATCTACTTCTGACTGACCTACGCCAACTGTTTCAATAAATATTATATCTTTACCTAGTGCATCTAATATTTTTACCGTTGCTTGGGTAGCCTGAGAAAGTCCTCCCAGATGTCCTCGAGTACTCATACTTCTTATAAAAACACCTTTGTCTAAGCTTAAATCCTGCATGCGAATTCTATCACCCAATAACGCCCCTCCCGTAAATGGACTGGTAGGATCTATGGCAATGATTCCTACTTTCTTGCTCTTTTTTCTCAATATTTTGGTAAGTTTATCGGTAATAGTACTCTTGCCTGAACCAGGAGGACCGGTTATCCCTATTACCAGAGCATTTCCGGTATAATTATAGAGTCTTTTTAAAATCTCCTGAGCTTGGCTAAAGTTATTTTCTACTAAAGTTATTAACTTGGCAGCTGCTCTTCGGTCACCATTAATTATTTTTTCTACAATTTCTTTTTCCATTTAACTTACCCTTTTTTCGTATATCGTATATAGGATATCGTATATCGCAAGAAAAATAAATCCAGATACATAAGTTTTAAATTTTTTAGTCTTTCTAGCTATGTTTATTGCTAAATACGATTCACGAAATAGGAAATACGATTATTTGCCCTTGGCTTCTCCCTTCTTCACGACATACAAAATACGACATACAAAATACGAACCATTATTTTACTTTTTGTTTAATAAATTTGATTATATCACGAGTATCGGTCCCAGGGGTGAATATTTCTGCTATACCTATCTTTTTTAATTCAGGAATATCTTCTTCGGGAATTACTCCTCCGCCCATAACAATAATATCTTTAATATCATTTTCTTTTAGAAGTTCCATTACCTTGGGGAAAAGATGGGTATGAGCTCCCGATAAAATACTCAATCCAATAACATCTACATCTTCCTGAATGGCAGTTTCCACGATCTGCTCAGGAGTCTGCCGCAATCCGGTATAAATTACTTCCATCCCGGCATCCCTTAGAGCTCTTGCTACAACCTTTGCTCCTCGGTCATGTCCATCAAGCCCGGGCTTAGCTATTAATACTCTAATTTTTTTCCCTTCCATTTTTTCATTCCTCCACTTTTTAAAGCTTTACAGACTCTTTATATTCACCAAAGATACTTCTTAAAACATCACAAACTTCGCCCAATGTAGCATAAGATTTTACACAATCTAAAATCAAGGGCATTAAATTCGCATTTGTTTTTGCAGCCTTCTCTAATAATTTCAAATTCTCTTTTACTTTATAATTATCTCTTTGCTCTTTTAACTTTTTAAGTTCCTCAACTTGCCGGCGTCCCACTTTCGGATTAACTTTCAAAAGTCCTTTGGGCGACCCTTCTTTTATCTTAAACTTATTAACACCCACTACTATCCTTTTACTCTCTTCAATATCCTTCTGGTATTGATAAGCACTATTCTGAATCTCCTGCTGGATAAATCCTTTTTCAATGGCTTGAGTAACTCCGCCTAATTTATCAATTTTTTCAATATATTCTAAGGCTTTCTTCTCAATTTCATTAGTTAGTGTTTCTACATAGTAGGAACCGGCTAAAGGATCAACTGTTTCAGTTACTCCACTTTCATAAGCCAATACTTGTTGGGTTCTAAGAGCAATCCTTACTGAATCCTCCGCAGGTAGTGCCAGGGCTTCATCTCTTGAATTTGTATGAAGAGATTGAGTACCTCCCAATACTGCTGCCAAGGCTTGTATGGTAACTCGAGCAATATTATTATCCGCTTGCTGAGCAGTTAAAGTACAGCCGGCTGTTTGGGTATGAAATCTAAGCATTAAAGATTTTTTATTCTTGGCTTTAAATCTTTCTTTCATAATTTTAGCCCACAACCTTCGAGCTGCTCTAAATTTCGCTACTTCCTCTAATAAATCATTATGAGCATTAAAGAAAAAAGATAATCTTGGAGCAAAATCATCAACTTTCAATCCGATTTTTATTGCTGCATCGACATAAGCTATTCCATCTGCCAAAGTAAAGGCTACTTCTTGAACTGCTGTGGATCCAGCTTCTCGGATATGATATCCACTTATACTAATGGTATTCCATAGGGGCATCTCTTTAAAACAAAATTCAAAGATATTGGTAATTAATCTCATCGAGGGGATTGGAGGAAAGATATAGGTTCCCCGAGCAATGTATTCTTTTAGTATATCGTTTTGAATAGTCCCTTTTAGTTTACCGGGAGCAACTCCTTGTTTTTCTGCTACTGCAATATACATGGCTAAAAGTACGGGTGCAGGAGCATTTATGGTCATTGAAGTGCTTACTTTATCAAGGGGAATCCCATTAAATAACATCTCCATATCTTTTAAAGAATCTATGGCTACGCCTACTTTTCCTACTTCTCCCAAGGACATATCGTTATCTGAATCATAACCAATTTGCGTGGGTAGGTCAAAAGCAACGCTTAATCCGGTTTGTCCTTGATTCAGCAGATATTTATAACGCTTATTAGATTCTTCTGCTGTTCCAAAACCGGCATATTGACGCATAGTCCAAAATCGGCCTCGATACATAGTTGGTTGCACCCCGCGGGTATAAGGGTATTGTCCGGGGAAATTCAGGTCTTTATTATGGTCAGACTCCTCTAAATTTACAGGGGTGTAAAGACGCTCAACCTCTTTCCCTGAACCGGTAACAAATTTATCTTTTCTTTCAGGAAAACGTTCAAGGGTTTTTTGTACAACATTGTTTTCCCATTCTTTCTTTGATTGTTTTATTTTTTTCATTTCTTCTTTATCAAACATCTTGCACCTCTCCTAAAAATCGTATCTCGTTGTTCGTATCTTGCATCTCGTTAAAAAAAATAATTTACCTTTTTGATTACGCTCTTTAATACAAAAAATTGGTAGTCAATCTTTTATTCTTTTATCTGCTCTACGAGATACTATTCACGATTCACGAAATATGAGATTTAGTATTTCAAATTATAAACAAAAATATTTATTAAAATGACATTTATACCAGTTATATATTCTAATTCTTTTTTAAGACTTTTTTGAATTTTTAATCCAACCTGGGGGATATTTTCCCCATATTTAAGCACTAAATTAATATTTACTAAAATACCTTCTTCTTTAATACTGATTTGTGATTTACCCAATTTTACAACTTCTTTGAAATCTTTAAGTGTATAAATAATTATATCTAAAATTGCATTTTCGGAAACATATAATTTTCCAAAATAACTAAAAGGCGGCCTTACTATTGCTCTTTCGCCAATTTTCCTTTTACTATATCTTCTCTTATAAAATATCTCCAATGATTCTAAAATATTTACCGGGAATTTTCTTTGTACTTCGATTCCGGGTAAAGGTATAACATGCTTCCCTTCTTTCAATCTAACGGATTTTGCTTCCTCAATTTCTTTCTCGCTAGAAATATCTTCAATCTTTAAAATTCTTTTAGGGGGCGGCAATTCTAAAGTTTTAATAATTTTATCAATCATCCTAACCGACGTTCCAATAACTAGTATTTTCGCTGGTTTAGCTTTTTTTACTACCTCTATCACTTCGTGACTATGAGAGGGTTCCTCAAAAATAGCTGTCCTAATTGCTTGAATTCTGTTCTTATCTTTTTTTGCAGAATGTCCGGCTAATATTTTATCCTTTCTTATTAAAAGACCATCATCGATTATATAATCTATATTATATTTATGGGCAACCAACAAGGCCTTATAACTTTTACCGGTTCCACTTTCTCCTATTAAAGCAAATATCTCCACTTTTAATTACCTTCTCCCAAAATATCTCGTATCGCGTATTGCGTGGTACGTATTGCGTTTG
>Ga0307992_1002684_pt1 | contig 10063 bp, 17 predicted proteins | sample EllFjometagen133_FD_203162 | JGI IMG/M metagenome (GOLD analysis project Ga0307992, IMG submission 203162) | Marine microbial communities from Ellis Fjord, Antarctic Ocean - #133 | ecosystem: Environmental > Aquatic > Marine > Unclassified | place: Southern Ocean | collected 2014-10-08
CTGAAATCACAGATAATAACTGCGATGATATCAAGACAATTTTAGCCGAATTTTGCAAGAAGAACAAATGAATAAAAATGAACGTGACGCAAAGAGAACATTGCGAATAGTAGACGCAAGTCATAGAATTTTATATTCTAGTAATGGCGCATCGCCTTGATAGATAACATAGTTAACAGCACACATATCCCCGACAAACCACATAATAATAAAACTCCACGCCAAACCATTAGCGTGTTTTTCTCTACAACACTTAAAGGATTGTGGAATACCACAAAGCCCCAGTAATATAGAACCAATCCATCCTAAGATGTACATTTATTCGGCTTTTATGGCTAGTATGGTGAGTTGTTCAAGTAGAGACATTGTGTTGATATTATATTTAACTTTAAGGTCTAAATATTTGTCACTGCCATTTTCTTCGGTAAGCAATTGATATTCAAGGCCTTCCAAATAGTTTATACGTTCTGCTCTTATAATGTGAGCCATTTCTGGAAAATCTTCTAATAATTCGGCTTCTGCTTGGGATAGGTGCCCGACACTCAAAAGGGCGTGAAGACAATAGCCCATCTGGGCCTCCCTCATCAGAACCTCAGCTTCTGCTACATGTTTACGGCTGCACATAAGGCATGAAGGACGAGACATATTATTCTCCAACTAATCTAAATTATTTTTTATGGCATCACATAATTCATTAATTTCGAGAGGTTGTTTCATTGAGGATAACGCAATGGTTGGAATACCCGTATCAATTAACGATTCCGTTATTATTAAATTTATGTCTTTACTTATTTTATCGCAGCACGAGGCCTCTTCTGATTCTATTCCCATGCCTTTTAAAAGCTTAGAGAGTGTAGATTTAAGTCCTTGGTGATTTTCAACTATCAAAACTTTACTCATCATTGTCCTTAACGATATAGATTATTAATCTCTAATTGGATTTTAAGCAATTCGGCATTAATTATATTTGCGATTGCTATTTGCATTTCTTCCAGTTGTTGATTTTCTATATCACTACCACTATAATTCTCTTTGTGGTAGATAGATTCGATCCCATCCCAAAATTGATCAACCATTTTAAAATGAACACGGTGATTTTCTTTGTCTTTTTTATCTATATATGTAATGAAAAATTGTTCAAGATCAACCGAAAGACTATACTCTGCAAGAGATTTGTGAGATAGGGTTATTACTTCTGCGAGAGCAGTTTTTACCTTCTTTCTCACAAATTCTTTTCTATGCTCATAATCATTATTAACTATTGACCACTCGGCAAGAGATATTATTTCTTTCTTGGCCATTTCGAACTCATTTAAGATTATTTTTATACTATCGCTTTTATTAATAACATTTCGCTGCCGGTCTCTAATTTCTTCTAAAACAAGAGTTAGCTTTTTGGACCTGCCATTACTAGTTGATTCATGTTTTGAAAGTGCAGAAGACATCTTAGACATGATATCTGATAACTTAGAAAGACAACCGTCGATATGTTGGCGGCTTTTCCAATCACAATACCATTTAAAAGTATAACTAGCAGTAATAATTAAAGCAACCATTGCCACTATCCAAAGTTTGTTTTGATCCATACTATTTAATAGTTGAATAAAACTTGTCATTGTTTCTAATTCTTTGTCAGCCACGTTGATCTCCACCCAGATATGATGTTTCTTATGTATTATGTTTGGTGGAAATTATTCTCTATTTATTTGTTTAGCTAGTAATTTGGCTTTTTTAAATGCATCAACACTTTCTATTTCTAAAACATGTTCTATTGCATCACCATCAATATCTTTATCGCCCATAATGTGTAGTAAAACTACATGTTCGTTTCTTGTTTTACTAACTTCTGCTGTAAATCTCATAAGCCGCATTCCTTTATGCTATATTCATAACAAGCAGTAAATATTTCGTCTGCGTATTTTCTTTCAAACTCACCACTTTTGAATTCTTGATCATATATGTGCCAGTCGGTGACCGGCATGCCGGTATTAAACGGTTCGTTAGTGACTGTAATTGTAACATAATCACCGTGTTGAGAAATTGATACCATATTACCAAGAAGCTCCATACCATACAGACCACCATAACTCCGCATACCATATTCATACAAAATTTCTGTTACTCTGAGTACTTCTCCCAATTTTTCTACTTTTTCTATTTCATATGCTGTATTGTCCACATATGTGATGTTTTCATACATCTTTGTGCCTTTCTTTCATTCCATGTTCATAACAGATTGTAAATATTTCATCTGCATCTTTTATTGCAAACTCACCAAATTTAAATGATTTTTCATATATATCACGAATCAGCGTGTTACCAACCTTTTCATAAGCAGTAACTATAATAAGACTTTTGTCCATTAATGGAACAAAGAATCCCACCTGTGCGGGCATGGGATATTCGCACATAATTTCCTTTATCCTATATGCTTCTTTTTGTTCTGCTACCTGTTGTGCTACTTTATCTCTTATGTGCTCAACTTCATTTTCCGGAACTGCTCCACCCATCTTTGCCCCTGACATCGTATTCTGGAGAAAAAACATCTCTCTTTAAAAATTCGATATTTCTAATCTTGTGAGGAACAACTTGTGCTATTCTATCGCCAACACTTACACAGTACTTCTCTTTACTATGGTTATGTAACAGGACATAAATGTCCCCAACGTAACCAGCATCGATAGTTCCGCTACTAGCTACAATTCCCTTCATCAACATACCAGACCTTCCTTCAATGGTATAATACCATCCCGTCGGAGCCGAGATCTGCAACCCAACAGGAATACTGGCGAGCTCTCCGGGAAGTATTTCAACATTATTTACGGAACTGATATCGAATCCTGCGTCGGTTTCTCTTTTACGATACGGTACGGTTGCATTTTCATCAATTATTACAAATTCAAATATTTCTTCAGGTTTCATAATTTACTCCTATAATATAGAAAATAAGCCTAAAGGGGACGATTTATGTTTATTATTGTTTACGGTGTTCTTAGTGATGATGGTGACGATGACAAACTTTTAATTAGTGGACCATTTTTTCATATTAGTGAATCTGATTTTGCAGAAGCTGAAATACTAGCAAGAAAGCTGGCAGACCAAAAAACGAAAAACCAGATAATCCCGTGGGTTATTGAGCTAAAAGAAAACGAATCAGTTTCTGATGCTATGATTCGGATTGAAGGCGGCTGGTTCAAGAAATTTAAAAGCAGAACAATGGAAACACATAGCACTATTCAAAAAGATTTTGTGAATTCTACTTGTCCATTTGTTGACGTGGAATTCGACAAATGCGCAAAATACCTAACAGAGGAAATGGGATGAATTTGAGGCGCGTAAATGCATACCCATTGTGCCAAAAGATTAAACAAATTTGTCTATGTGAGGGTAAATAATGCGGAGATGTGGGTGGAGTGTAGCAGATTATTTAGTTCGCATTCTTGAAACAAAAGATGAAATAGAAGATATGAAACCAAGTAAAGAATTAGACAAAATGCTTATTTATTTATCTGAGCTCCAAGACGAATTGGCTGAATTAGAAAATTAATAGTCGTGATTTTGATATTCTTCGATTTCTTCGTCAATATCTCCATAAAGAAATGAAAGATGCTCGTGTAATTTAATTCTATGTTCATCCCCATATACCCATCTATATACAACTATTGTTTGTTTTTTGACCCACATTTTGGGTGAGGTTGTTAAAACCCATTTTACACCAAACATCATTATGATTCCTAAGAGAGCAATCATAACAAATATTTTCTTTTTCTTAATGTAACGGCAACGTTTATACATTTTTATCTCGGTTTTGGATTATGAGTGCAGTAAGGTCAGAAAATGGCCCAGAGAAGGCTGTGAATAGAGATCAACACGAGAACTCCTCATAATTCTTTTTAAGCAAATTTATCAATAATATTTTCGCTTTTTGTGCACTTATTAAATAATTTGCATTTATTGTCTGTGGCTGGATTTGATAACCAATTGTCAACTTGTTCCGACCCATGCATGCTTCTTGCGGCTCTACATGTTCCACCACGACAATTACATTTAACACAACTATGTAGCGAATGTTTTGATTTTATTTGTCTGGGTAATGGCGATTTGCTGCCATGCGACGGTTGTGATGGCACAATTCCAAAGATTTTCATTTCATTAATATCTGAAAGTTTCATATCCTACCTTAAGACCCGCACCATTTGAGCTATAGAGAAGCTTGGCGAGTGTGTTAGTTTATTTTTGCTTACCACCTAGAACACAACCCCAGATTTTTGGTCTGGGGTTGTAAATCCGCATTCACAGAAATTGCGGGGCCGTATCGTACCGAATCGGTTCTAATACGGGGGTATATTATTCGAGTTCAAGTTGACCATTCTTTTAAGTATTAGACTCATTATTCAAGTTCAAGTTGGCCATGTGACATTTCATTAAATCCAAATCCCTGATCTCTCAGTGATAGGCTTCTGACCTTTGCGCCTGGCCATAGTCTCATACCAAATTTTCCAGAAACTGGTGCTGCCGGAATGCTATGGTCTGTATTGCCGGAAATATCAAAATATGGATTAGAAACATCAACCGCTGGGGGTGGTAAGATTGATGCATTTTCGGCGGCACTTGGTGCGACTAACATTTCATTCCACCAAATCCAGAGCTGTCCATCTCGGCACATGAATTCCAGTTTGTTCCAAGCCTCTTCACCAAGAACATATCCGCCGGGGAATACAACAAAATTCTGCGGATTGCCAGAAGTAGTGTTGGGACCACTCCAGAAATTCTCTTGATAATACCATTGACTAACAGCATATGAGCGAGGTTTGAAATCTTTAATCAGATTATCAAGTTCTTCTTCAGTATCATTAAATGCGTATTCTTCATCCATATCAAGAATACCAACTTTAAATTGTAACTGAACACTTTCAGAACCTACTGTATCAACAACTGAAAACTCAAGACGACAACAATAGGTGTCATAATCTTCGTGAAGAATAAGACCGATCGACATTTCGCCAGCATCGGGGTCAATTCCCTCAGTCGTACTTGGAAGAGCTTCTTCACTGATGAGCATGATGTTTCCAACAGAACTATCAGTCATTGCTTTTTGGCTGTATTTCCAAACCAGACTACGACTCTTAGTCAAGAATCTGATGGTTCCTCTTTTTGGGATGTCTTTCCAATCAACACCACTAACGATCATATAGTTATTGGTACCATCAAGATCGCCTGATTCTTTGATGTCAACATAAACATCATCAAAGCTATCTATTTTAGATCTGAATAGAATATCAATTGGTGGGTAGTAAGAAGAATCAGGCTGCCCTATATATGCCTTAGCATAGAAATTATCATGATTTGTTCTGTTCCATAAATAAATTGGGCGCTCATATCTATCAACTATAGTTTCTGTGTCTTCGATATTTTCTGTGACGTGTAAACCGGGAAGATCATAATCAATAGTAGCGGCAAATAATGAATTGAATGGACCATTTATGGGGCTAAATTGACTACCGGTACCATCTGTGGTAGACACATAGTAAAGAAGATCGGGAAATGTTACAATCCCCCAATTTGTTCTTTCATATGTTCTCAAATCAGAAACTAATTGTAAATCACCGGCTGCTGTAGGATCATCTGTTTCAACTCTGGTTTCTAAGGTATCTCCAAAAGTAATTGAGTCAGAGTGGGTCCAAATAATTTCTGGAACGAGTCTCGGAGCATCAGAAAAATAACGACGAACCAAGTTTGTATTCTCGATATTGAATTCCCACAATTTTACCAAATAACCAATTTCTAATAGGCTAACTGATCTATCGAGAACAGGAGTATCAAAATCAGCACTGGTGCTACTATTATATTGCCAAACATTGGTGGCTGTAAATTCATTACCAACTGCCTGTTTACCTGTAACATCCCAATATTTGATTTTGTATTGGTTAGTAGAACCAACCGTAGAATCGTGACCAGTAATAACGCCCATTCTTCTAGTTAGTGTATGACCTTGATAAAGAATAGCACCGAGCATATCTGGACTCGATTCTGGCTTCATATCAAATCTAATAGTTCTGCCATCGTCATCTTGACCAGTATACCACACAGTTTCAGCAAGCAATGCTTGACCAGGGGTCATTGCGTGACCAACATTTGTTGTTAGATTACTATTTCTGCGTAATACAATTTCAAGTTGACCAGAATAATTAACATTATTTTCATATCTCTTGAATATTAGGGCCGGGTATTGATCTTTATTATTAAGAGTATTGAGCGGATTGGTTTGGTCCAGAATTGTTGATTCCGGGAGCAAGAAAACCTTCATTTCTCCGTAGCTATTAGTTCCTGGAAGTTTACCGCCACACGAAGGTGGTCTGATGGATTGAGTATCTGATTCGTCTGAGATCCAATAGATCTGGGCGCATTCTTCGCAATTACAATTGAGGGGGACTGGGGAATCAACAGTAAATCGCACCACATTACCCATTCTTTCAATTGAAATAAGTTCTGAACCAGCTGCAAAAATGATGGGACCTTCAAGCCACCCACCATCATCGGGAAAACCGGCACCCTGAAATCCCAAAATACCAATTTTGGTCTGAACAACTGATTCTAATTTGGCTTTGTCGTCTGCAGACATGAGGCCTGGCAAATCAATAGTAGCATTGGGAACAGGGTCTTCTGAAATATGGGTCATTCCATGAAATGAAGGGTATATTACTTGAGCATCCTTAATATACATTGTCTTGGTTTGATCATTATATTGAAAACCACTAAAAAGCCCATCGGGTCCCTGTACTGTAAAAAACTGCCCATCCTGAAGCTGACTGGATTGGGGTAATTTATAAATTGTCATGCGCTATCCTCTCTTGATAATTTTATTATCTTTGATTTATAAATTAGTACATTTAACCCATTTCGATACTTTTCCGAATACTCTTTTAGATACTAGATTATAATAATATTTATCCCCAAAATCTTCTATATTGGGTTCGCTCGTAGTCTTTTTTATGGGTCTACCATTATAATATACATAACTTGAATCTTCACTATCAAACTGCCTATCAATATCAATCCAATCAAGCTTTTTTATATATAGTATATTGTGTGCGGAATTGTAATAATATTTATCCCTGAATGTTAAAATATCGGGTTCGACATCCAACATTTGGACCATTTGTCCACCGAACAATTCGGCAAAAGTATGCGGATGACCACCACCTGTGAAGGTCTGGTCTACTTGATGTTTTTGTTTGATTTGGGTAATGACACTATCTGGCATAATATACCTTATTTACTATATATTTGAATCAGATTCTTCGGGTTCGCCTTCTTCAGAATCTGCTTCTTCTGTTTCAGTAAATAAGAAAGCCATTCTGGCAAGCGCCAGTGGTGGAACAGAAATATTTCCCAATTCTTTGATATCGATTGGAGTCACTTCTAATTCTACTTCAACCGCCAAAAGATCTTCCATATCTTTTTTAAATGCATCCAGCTTGTCTTCTGGTACTTTTCCTTTTTCTTTATCAACATGTTTCTCAAGAATTTTCATTCTATTTACTTCAAAATCAGCATGTTCGGTTTCAATTTGTCTTACGAATTTACTAATTTTCCATGATGCCTGAATCGGAATATCTTTCGTAAATAAAGCACTCAATTCTTCTTTAATGTTCAAAATCTTCATCATTGTTATTTGCATGTTTTTCTTTCCTTTAAGCTAAAAAGTTCTTCTAAAAATATAATATCGCTTGCGTTGTTTTGGACAATATCAGCCATGTTGTTTTGAAATACGTAAACAAATAAAATCTTGATTATCTGGTCTCGGACCTATTACCGCACAATCGCCATCGTTTAAAATTATTTCATCCTTGTAACCAGTGGCGGATTCGGAAATATGGACACCATCGCCTTCACTTTTACAATCAACATCACAAATCATAGCCGCCGTGCGTACCCAATCTATGTCATCGTGATTAATAACTGGCATTCCTGGATAATATTCTTTAAGTATTGTCGCCAAACCAACAGAATGACCAGTGCTATATCGAGCTTGCCTTCTTTTTCTCATGTGCCAGATAATATTGTTTCTGGTAATTGGCCACTTCTTTCTATATAGCAAATCTAATGTCACAAATAAGGCACTCTGTTTCCAATATTGGCTAATATCATGTTTTTGTAATAAAATAAATGGTCTTGCAAGTTGCGCTGTTGTGGGTTGAACTTTATATGTTTTGTCATTGACTTTGTGTCTGGTCCAATCTTGTTTATTTAGTAATTCAACAGTCTTATTAATTTCTTCTTGAGGTAGCCAAGGTTCAATATATCCTTCTTTTTCTAAATCTCTAGCAAACCGATGTAGAAATACTCTAATATTGCAAAACATATAATCTCTTACATATTTGGGTGTATATAAGAAAAATTTACCTTTTTGATCAAAATCTACATCATCTTGGTTTCTTGAGAATTGACATCGGAATTCGGGCCATCTTTTATCGAGCGGATACATCACTTTATCGGGGAGTTGATACCACCTACCCTTAAATTTCGGGACCGGTAGATCATGATAAAACCAATGTTCGATGAAACCATCATCGAACTTAATGTGCATATACTTTTCTTCTTCCAGTTTTACTTCTACAACTTCTGGTTGTTTTTGAAGAAAAAGTAATATTTTTCTAAGGGATTCCAGCCTGTAAAGTTGCATTTCGAGATCTCGGGACTATGCCATGATTAATTAACCAATTTCTAATAGTATTCGGCGCAACATTGGCTAGCTGTGCGCACTTTTTCATGGACATTTTTTGGTTTATGTAATGTTCTCTAAGCCATTTCGCATCGTTACACCCACTATGTCCACTACCCACGAATTTAGTTCTTGGGCTAGTGAGACCATATTTGTGTTTCATTTTAACTATAATAGCCCTAGATAACCCAGTCATTTTAGCTATTTTGGCAACTCCGTATTTTTTATATAGCTCTTCAAATTCTTCTTTATTTCTTGGAAGTTGAATGGGATCTACTTTAGGTTGTTCTGACCTTGTTTTATACTTCTTTACACCATGTTTTTTTAAGGCTCTATTAAATGCTAAAACACTAACCCCCAAAACAACACACGCTTCTGAAGTAGAATAATTTTTATAATTGACCCAAACTTTAAATAATTTATCGTTAATATTTACAACATCACAATAAACCATCCACTCTTGAATCTTTGCGACTGATATGCCAGATAATCTAGCTAAATTTATGGTTGAATATTGCCTATGCTCAAGAAGCCATGTTCTGAGCGTAATATAATCTTGCTTTTTGGGTAGTTTTACTCTAGCCATTAATTTAATCCAGTATTCTCTAAAGCATCACTTAGAGCCATATCAATATTATTTTCAAGATCCATTGGATCCCTTGGCTGCTCTGGTTTTAGCTCTGATTTTACTGGTCTTGGCTCTGGTCTTGGCTCTGGTCTTGGCTCTGGTCTTGGCTCTGGTCTTGGCTCTGGTCTTGGCTCTGCTGGCCTTGTTAAATCTATCTTTGGTTTTAACTTTGGTTCTTCTTTTTTCTTTAGTGGCTCTAATTTTGGTTCTGTCTTTGGTTCTGTTTTTTCTATTTCTTGTTTGACTCTTTTGGCAATTGCGCGATCAACATCTGGTGTAAATTCAATCTCTTTCTTTGCTGTTGGTTCTTTACTTATTGGTGGCTCAAATTCTTCTGGTTCTGGTTCTGGTTCTGGTTCTGGTTCTGGTTCTGGTTCTGGTTCTGGTTCTGGTTCTGGTTCTGGTTCTGGTTCTGGTTCTGGTTCTGGTTCGAGCTCAAACTTAGAACTAATTTCAACTTCGGGCTCTGGCTCTGTAATTTCAACTTCGGATTCCGGCTCCGGCTTTATTTGCGGTTCTTCATCGACAAAATCAGTATCAACATTATCGTCTGGCTCACCATATAAAATATCATTCGGTTCTAATTTTATGACCTCATCGGATTCACTGGCTTTTCTTAAATAATCATCGCCAAGATTTTCAAATGTATATTCTTCATCAGCATTACTAAGTTGGTTAAGAACATTCCTAAACCGATTGAGATCAAATAT
>Ga0307992_1002685_pt1 | contig 10060 bp, 8 predicted proteins | sample EllFjometagen133_FD_203162 | JGI IMG/M metagenome (GOLD analysis project Ga0307992, IMG submission 203162) | Marine microbial communities from Ellis Fjord, Antarctic Ocean - #133 | ecosystem: Environmental > Aquatic > Marine > Unclassified | place: Southern Ocean | collected 2014-10-08
CTGCTTGTAATAAATTAACTGCAACTCTCATATCCCCTTCACAAACTTCATTAATTGCTTTAATTGCATCATCAGTAATATTTAAGTTTTCTTTTTCAACAATATATTTTATTCTTTCTTCAATTTCTAAATTCTTTAAAGGTTTAAATTTAAATAAAGAACATCTACTTTGAATAGGTCCAATTAATTTTGAAGAATAATTTGCATTTAAAATAAATCTCACAGTATGAGTATATTTTTCCATAGTTCTTCTTAACGCTTGTTGAGCTTCAGTAGTTAAAGCATCAGCTTCATCTAAAAATATTATTTTAAAATCTGCACTTAAAGGAATTGTTCTGGCAAAATCTTTAATAGCCCCTCTTACAACACCAATACCTCTTTCATCAGAAGCATTTAATTCTAAAAAATCTTGATTAAATCCATCTTTAAATAATTCTTTAGCAAGTGCAACAGCACAACAAGTCTTTCCTACACCAGGTGGACCTGCAAATAGTAAATTTGGTAAACCTCTATTTTCAACATATTTATTTAATTTTGGTAAAATATGTTTTTGACCAATAATTTCTGATAATATTTGAGGTCTATATTTTTCAGTCCAAGGATAAGAATTATTTAGTTTACTCATGGTTAATCATTATAAATTATATTTTAAAAATTTTTAGATTATTATGTTTATAATAAATTATACTTATAATTATATGTATACAGATATTATATAAGATTACCAACATATTTATAATTATATCTGGTATTAATATTAAAAAAGGGAAAAATATGAAAATTAATAAAAATTTAATAATTGGATTTATAGTAAGTTATGTACTATCCCAAATAATAATATATTTACTTTCAAAAAACAATTTTTTTAAAAGTCCAATGTATATTTTACTACCAATATTTGCATATTTTGCATTATATTTGATAACACCTATGATAAACAAATATATCAAAAGCAATAATATCGCTACAAGTATAGCTTTTCTAATTATTTGTGTAGTAAGTTTTTATATAGTCTTATATATATTTCATTGGAATACATTAGGAATACTTAATAATATAACTATTGAATTCAATTATTTTAAAATACTTTTAGATTCTGCATTTTTAGAATTTACTTTAGCAGGAATTATAGGGATTTTATTTTCTAAAAAATAATGTTCTTATTATAAATTACTTATATTTTAAAAATTTAAATGTATTATTATAGATATATATTTATATAAGTTAAGTATCTTAATATATAACACATAATTAATAAACAATATTAACTAAATTTATGAAAAAGTATGGATTTATTATTAACCTTTAAAAAATATTTTTTGAATATAAAATTTGTATTATTAACAAGTGTTTTATTTATATTTACTTTATTTGCTATAAATCCTTTATTTAAAATAACTGGTGGTAGTTTAGATATTTCTTACAATTTATTTTTAGAAAATCCTATAAGTATAATAATAACATTAATTGCAATTACTACTTTTATTTTAATATTTACATTATTACAAGTTATATTAATATACAGGGTAGAAGATTCTTACGCTTTTGAAAAATATCCTATTTCTGACATTAGAAAAAGCTTTATAGAATTATTTCAATTTAATATTATTTATTACTTAATTATAGTATTACTTAGTTCTTTTTTATATGAAATTGGATTATTAGATAATATCTTCACAAATTTGATATTATTTATAATAAGTATATTATTTTGGTTCATACCACAAATAATTGTTTTAGAAAAAGAAAAAGCAATTCATGCACTAGTAATTAATTTTAATTATATTAAAAGAAATTATTTATACTTAATATATTTATTTATTAGTTGCTTTATATTAGTTCTAATTACATATGTAATAGATGTAATATTTGGAGTTTTTGGAGGTACAATTATATCTAACATATTTTTTGTATTATTTGTAATTCCTTTTATTGAAATTTTAAAAACTGAAATATATTTAGATAAATATAATTTATTAAAACCACAAAATAAATAAAATTAAAAAAAATAAAAATGGTGTTTACTATGCATGTTATAGACAAAATTGACAAATATATACTTGAACAATTAACTATTAATGGAAGGACATCTTTTGCAAATATTGCAAAAGAAATAAATTTAACAGATGTTGCAATTAAAAAAAGATTAGATAGGTTATTTCAAAGAGGAATAATGAAAGCAATATCTGCAGAAATTGATTATGAAGTATTAGGATTTAATGAAAAAGCAGAATTATTAATATCTATAGATCCTTCTAAAAGAAAAGAAATTCTAAAAAAATTAAGTGAAAATGAAGATATAAAAGAAATATTAGAAGTTACTGGAGAATATAATATTATTATTAAAATAATGGCTTTAGATAAAAACGATCTTAAGATACTTTTAGATAATATTTTCAAAACAGATGGTATTACTAAAATTAGTATACTTACAGTTCTCGAAGAACATAAAAAAAGTAAAAACTTACCTAGAAAAATATTACAAACGACATTTTAAATATTTGAATTTAAATCTACTAAATGGATAATTTATGAATCTTATAATTTCTGAAAAAGCAATTGCTGGTAAAAGAATTGCTACCATTTTATCTAATAACACATTAGAAATAAAAAATCGTGATGGTATAAATTGTTTTCAATTTAAAAAAGATAAGGAAGATTACTTAGTTATACCTTTAAGAGGTCATATTAACACAGTTGACTTTTCTGGAGAAAATAAATACTGGTCTATTTTTGGTTTAGATACTTTAGTTAAAGAAAAATTACTTTATATACCTGTTGAAAAAAAAATTATAGCTCAATTAAAAAAAGAAAGAAAAGATCTTAAAACTGTTATTATTGCAACAGATGCTGATAGAGAAGGTGAAGCTATAGGTGTAGAAGCTCAAGAGTATGTCTGTAAAAAAAATAAAAACTTTATACTTAAAAGAGCTTATTTTAGTGCACTTACTAAAAGTGAAATTGAAAATGCTTTTAAAAAATTAAAAGATGTAGATTTTAATTATGCAAATTCTGTATTTGCAAGACAAGAAATTGATTTACTATGGGGTGCAATTCTTACAAGATATTTATCTGTAATTGCTAATAGAAAAGGAAAAAGATTTTTATCAGCTGGAAGAGTACAAACACCATTATTAAATTTTATAGTTTTAAGAGAACTTGAAAGAAAGGCTTTTATTTCTGAACCTTTTAATATTTTAAAAATAATTTTTGAAAAAAATAAAATTAAATTTGAAGGACTTCATAAACTTGGAAAAATATTTGATTTAAGTAAAGCTAAAGAAATATTTGATAATATAAAAAATCAAACTGAAGGTATTGTAAAATCTGTTTCTAAAACTAAAAAAACTATTCAAAAAATAGCACCTTTTAATACAACTAGTTTTTTAAGAGCTGCCAGTAGTATGAATATTAATACTAGTCATGCAATGAATATAGCAGAAAGTTTATATCAACAAGGTTTAATTAGTTATCCTAGAACTGATAATACAGTATATCCTAACAGTTTAGATTTTAAAGAAATTTTAAATAAATTAAGTTCTGATAAAATTTATAGTCAGTTTATTAAAGACATTCTATCACAACCTATTAGTGCCTCAAGAGGTAAAAAAGAAACTACAGATCATCCACCAATACACCCAGTAGATTATAATGCTAATCTAAATGGGTTAGAACTTAAAATTTATGATTTAATTGTAAGAAGATTTTTAGCTACACTTTCTAAAGATGCAAAAACAGAAAATATATCTGCAACAATTAATGTTAATAAAGAACCATTTATAGTTACTGGACAAAGAATTTTAGAATTAGGTTGGAAAGAAATATATATATTTTCTAAATTAAATGAAATTATTTTACCAGAACTTAAAAAAGATGATTTAGTTAAAATAATTGAACCAATAAAAGAAGATAAACAGACAACACCTCCAAATCATTATACTGAAGGTGGATTAATTAAACTAATGGAAGATCAAAACTTAGGCACTAAATCTACTAGACCTGCTATTATTAAAAAGCTAAGAGATAGGGGTTATATTGAAGGTACTAAACAAATTAGTGCTAAAGATATTGCTATATCAGTTTGTGGTGTTTTAGGTAAACACTGTCCACTAATAACTAAACCTAAACTTACTTCTCAAACTGAAAAAGAAATGGATGAAATTGCTGCTGGTAAAAAAAATAAAACAGAAGTTGTTGATGAAAATAGAAATTACTTAAAAACAATAATTAAAATTTTAAAAGATGAAAGAAATAAAATTGCAGAAGAATTAAGAGCTGCTGCAAGATCTGATGATATAATTGGTATTTGCCAAAAATGTGGCAAACCTTTACTTATAAGAATTAGTAGAAATAATAAACAGTTTGTAGGTTGTAGTGGCTATCCTAAATGTAAAAACACATTTCCTCTTCCACAAAATAAAAAAATTCTAAAAACAGATAAAATTTGTGAATTTTGTAATAACCCTATTATCAAAGTGTTAAATGGTAGAAAAACTTATGAAATGTGTTTGAACCATAAGTGTAAAAGTAAAGAAGATTACTTTAATGCTATTAAAGAAAAAGAGAAATCTAAAAAAGAAGAAGAAGATACTAAAAATAAATATTCTAAAAAAAGTTAATTTAATATTCTAAAAAGCAAAATTTGATATCTCTTTTTCCAAAAAACTTAAAACCCTTTTTCTACAAAATTATATTATTATTAATTTTTAATAACTTGCCTTTGTAAAATATAAAGATGATTATTATGGAAAAAGCATATTTGAATGTAAAAGAAATTGATATTTCTGAAGTTGGTAAGGGGATAGCTAAAATAGACCCTCTTGTTTTTAAAAAATTTAAATTAAGTACTGGTGACACTATTCAAATAACTGGAAGTAAAAGTAAAAAAAAAACTATTGCTTACGCTATAAAAGGTAAAATAAATGATGGTGGTACAAATATTATTAGATTTGATGCTTCTATTAGATATAATACAAACTCAACAATAGATGAAGAAGTATATATAGAAAAAATAGACTGTCAAATTTCTAAAAATATACATCTTGCACCAATTGTTAGCGAAGAATTAAATAATAAAGAAAACATACAAGCAATACTTAAGGGACTTAATAGATCTGACATACTTGGTTATATAAAAAACACATTATTACATAAAAATTTTCTTGAAAATAATATTGTTAGAATTCCAAGAATTGGAATTCCTACTAAAGATGGAAGAACTAAAGACCTTCAATTAATCATTACACAAACAAATCCTAAAGGACCGGTAAGAATTACTGAACAAACAAATATAACAATTGCAGAAAAAATGCAAACTGGTTTTATTGGTATTACTTATGATGACATAGGTGGTTTAAAAAAAGAAATTGAACAAATCAGAGAAATGATAGAATTACCATTAAAAAGACCAGGAGTATTTATTAGACTAGGTATAACTCCACCTAAAGGTGTTTTACTTTATGGAGCTCCAGGAACTGGTAAAACTCTTTTAGCTAAAGCTATAGCTAATGAAACTGAAGCAAACTTTATTACAATTAATGGCCCTGAAATAGTAAGTGGAGTTTATGGTAAAAGTGAAGAAAATTTAAGAAATATATTTAAAGAAGCTGAAGAAAAAGCACCATCTATTATTTTTATAGATGAAATAGATGCTATTGCTCCAAAAAGAGATGATACTCATGGAGATACAGAAAAAAGAATAGTTGCTCAATTATTAACTTTAATGGATGGATTAAGTTCTAGAAGTAATGTTATAGTTATGGCAACAACTAATAGACCAAATTCAATAGATGAAGCACTTAGAAGACCAGGAAGATTTGATAGAGAAATTGAGTTTGGAATACCAAATAAAGTTGGACGTTTAGAAATATTGAAAGTTCACACCAGAGGTATGAGATTAGATGATACAATAAACTTAAATAAAATTGTTGAATACACTAATGGCTTTTCTGGAGCTGACTTAAATATGCTTTGTAAAGAGGCTGCTCTAAAAACTATAAAAAGATTAAAACCTAAAATTGACAAAGAAATTAATAACACACTTTCAAAAACAATACTTGATGAATTAATAATAAATCAAAATGATTTTGATGATGCTCTACATATAATTGAACCAAGTGCAATTAGAGAAGTACAAGTACAAATCCCAAATACAAAATGGGATGATATTGGTGGCTTAGATAAGCAAAAACAAGAATTAAAAGAAATAATTGAATGGCCTATTAAATATAAAAATATTTTTGAAAAAACTGGTATTAATGCACCAAGTGGAATTTTACTTTATGGACCTTCTGGAACTGGCAAAACTCTTCTAGCTAAAGCTATAGCAAATGAATCTAATGCAAATTTTATTTCTGTAAAAGGACCAGAAATATTTAATAAATGGGTTGGAGAAAGTGAACGAAAAATAAGAGAACTTTTTAAAAAAGCTAGACAACTAGCACCAAGTATAATTTTCTTTGATGAAATTGATGCTATTACTGGTAATCGTAAAAATACAAGTGTAAGTAGTGGTACTAATAATAATGTTACAGCACAACTATTAACAGAAATTGATGACGTTTCAAGATTAAAAGATGTAATTATAATTGGAGCTACTAATAGAATAGATATTATTGATGATGCTTTCTTAAGACCTGGAAGATTTGATAAATTACTATATATTCCTTTACCTGATGAAAAATCAATAGAAAAAATATTTGCAGTTTATTTAAAAAAAATAAATGTAGACAAAAATATAAAAATAAAAGAGCTTTCAAAATTAATATTTAAACAAGAAAATAAAAATAAATTTTCTGGTGCTGATATCGAAGCAATTTGTAATGAAGCAGCAATGATAACTATTAGAACAATAGTTAAAAAGAAAAAACAAAATGAAAAAAACCACAAAATAGAAATTCCAAAAATTACAATCAAAGAATTTAAAGAAGCTATAGAAAAGATTTCAAAAATCAAAAAAAGAAATCACATTTGTTTAGATAAAACAAATAAAGAAGACAATTCTATGGTTCATTAATTTTTAAAAAATAATTATAAGCTTTTTCTGAATTCAGGATTATTTGTTGAAAATAAAGTTGAGTTTACTTTTGTTTTTGGAAAAAATCCTACGTTATTATATTCATAACTTTTTATAATAAGATTTTTAATATCACTAATAGAATTATCCTTTGTAACATATGTATTTATATTACAAATACCATCACAATATTTTTCAAAAGAATGTTGTAACTTTAAATAAAACTCTGCTTTTATATCTTTATAAGTTACAAATAATTTTTTAAGATTAGGACTTAGCTTTTCTTCTAATTCTTCAGTAGTAATATTTTTATCAACATCATTTAAATTTAATAATAAATCAGAATTTATTTTTGTGAATTCAGTTTTACTTATATCATAACTATATTTTAATTTTTCTAAAGGATTAATTGAATTAGTAGAATCATTAGCAACACTAAATAAATCTGAAAAAATAACACTATATGTTGTTGCATTTCTAATACCATACTTTTTAATATTATTTTTTAATTCATCCCAATCAACAATAGCTTTATTTGCTAATAACTTTTTTGCAAGTTTCTGATCAGAAAATAAAGTTTTTTGAATTGGATAAGTATCAAAAGAAAAATTCATAGAATCATACTTGCTTTTAATGTATTTTAAAAATGGACCTTTTTGTTTTGAAAGTAACATAGATTTATATTTAGAATAATAACTTATAAATTCAGAAATCTTTTCTCCAAATAAAAGAGCATCAGAACTATTATATGGTATATTTAATTTACTTAAAAGAGTTGCAAAACCTGTAATTGACAAATAAATATTTCTTGTATTTTTAATATTATTTTCAAAATTATCATCAATAAACGAAGATATATCGATGATATTATCTAAAAATTTAATAGAATCCATAATTACTTTTTTAAATTTATTCCAATCAAATAATCTTATAGATCCCATTTTATTTACAAATTTAGAAAGATCTATTACACCACTAACAAAACCATTGTTTTCAAAAATGAGCTGATTACCTATTGGAGATATTTCTGTATTTTTATAATTTAAAAAACAACTTTTTTCTTTAAGTTTATCTATAAATATAATATTTATGTTATTAGAATTATAAATATTTGTTGCTAAAAAATCGATTATTGCATTTGGATCTACAATATAATTTGAATCACAATTCTTTTCTTCAACGTTATCTAAATTCATCTTTTTTTGTACAGTATTATTATTAGTATTACTATTTTGTGAGAAACTATATACTTTTTGTGCTAATAAATTTTTCATAAATCTATTAGTTATCAATATACTAAAATTAAAATTAGTAGACTCTCCACTTTTCTTAATAAAATCAAATATATCTGGATGTTCTATATTTATATAAAATAAATTATTAGAATTCATTGTAGAATTATAATTTATTAAATTATGTGCAGATATAAATAAATCTATTACTTTTATAGGTCCGCAAGCATTTTTATTAATTGAGTTTACAATTTCTTTTTTAGATCTTATATCAGATAAATTTATAGAAGTATTAACTGTTTTTTTTTCAATAGTTGCTGACATACTTAATTTTGAAAATATACTTTCAAGAGTATCTTGTATTTTTAAATTATAAGAGCTAAATAAATTATTAGAATTAGAGTTAAGATTTACTAAAATATTAGTAGAAGGATAAAATAAACCTTCATTAATATATTTAAATATCAAAGTATACAAATTTTTATTATTAGGATCTTTAGTTATTAATTTATTTCTAATAAGGTACAAATAATTATCAACTTTATCTGAAGAATCTAAATTAAACATATTTTGTAATAATTTATATTTTAAATCTAAATCTACATTTAATTTATTACTAGAATCATCTTTTCTTAAAATAAATGCTTGTAATAATTCAGAATGCTTTTCTTTTAAAATTTCTTTAATAATTAATTCTAAATCATTAGTTGTAATTTCAGAAATATTTTCGGAATATAAATTATCGTTTATTGTAGAAGCCAATTTTTCAGCCAATTTTAAATTAGGATCACCTATATAACACATAAGTTCAAATAGATGAATTGTAATCTTTTCTTTAGAAAAATCTGTTAATATATTATCTTTATCTTTAACTTTAATAGTCATAAATACCACATACTAATTATCTAAGAATATATTTACTAGAATTAACATCTAATTTAGAAAATATAGTTTTAGGATTATCATAATTTTTAATTGTATTTTTGTTTAAAAAATTCTGTACAAAAATCTTTTGTCCATTTGCTAAATCTATAATTTTATTAAAATCGTCTAAATTTAATTCAGGATGAGTTGTAATTCTAAATTCATGAAGTATATTCGTATTTTTAACAATATTAAAAGATTGTTCTATATCTTTTGGAGATATATTAGTAAATAAATTATATTTTGGAAATACTTGTTTAAGATCCATTGCAATATAATCCACTAATTTATTTGAAATTATTTTTTTAAGAATATTAGGATTAGAACCATTTGAATCTAATTTTACTAAAAAACCTTTTTCTTTAATTTTTTTAATTAAATTTATAAGTTCTTCACCATAAATAGTTGGTTCACCACCAGTTATTACAACACCATCTAACTTTCCTTTTCTAGAATCTAAAAATTTAAAAAATTCCTCTGAAGGCATATCTGGAGTTTCATCTAATAACTCTGGTAAAACAAAATTTTTATTATAACAAAAACCACATCTAAAATTACAACCTTTTAAAAATAATATACAACTAAGTTTAGAAGGATAATCCAATGTTGAAAATTTTTGTAAGTAACCTATTTTTAAGTTCATAAATTAAACATTTTTATTTATTATTATTCTATTTTAAATAATTTTCTATCTTTAAATTCTGCTTGTTTACCATAGTTCCATTGTCTTACAGGTCTAACATAACCTACAACTCTACTATAAACATCACATTTAGTTCTTTTTTCTTCCAATTCAGTTCTATTCAAAATCATCAACCTCTTTTTTATTTTTTATAATTTTATTTTTTTCTTCTAATTCTATTTTTTCAAGTTCTTTTTTATAATTTAT
>Ga0307992_1002686_pt1 | contig 10060 bp, 18 predicted proteins | sample EllFjometagen133_FD_203162 | JGI IMG/M metagenome (GOLD analysis project Ga0307992, IMG submission 203162) | Marine microbial communities from Ellis Fjord, Antarctic Ocean - #133 | ecosystem: Environmental > Aquatic > Marine > Unclassified | place: Southern Ocean | collected 2014-10-08
AATCTATCTAATATGTTTGCCAATTTTATTACCTCTTTTGTTTATTTGCTGCTTTTATTTTATTTTCTTCCTCCTGCATTAGTTTTTGTTTTTCTTCTTCTAATTCAGATTTCCATTTAATTTCATTTAAAAATCTTTTAACTGGCATAAGCATTATATCAAGATAGCCTTGTTTCATTAATTCTTTTAATGAAAAAATATTTTCTTCAAGAATTTTTCTATAGCGCATGATTTCCTCATGATGTGTAGACCATACGAAAAAAGTTCTCCACCAAATCAATATCCACTATATCTTCAGTACCACAATGTTGACAAAATACTTGCATCTTTAATTCAATACCGTATTTCCCAAATTCTTCGTTGAATCTTTCATAAATTGCTCTTTTATCTTTTGCAGGAAGACTTCTATATGCATCAATAACATCTATTCTTTCATTTATAACCAATGGTTCATTTTTTTCCTCAATGTCTTGTTCAAACTTTTCAATAATTAAAGTTTCTGTAATTATATCCATTGTTGATCCAGGTCTAGAAGACATACTTTGTATAGCTTCCATTTCATCTTGTAAAGTTGGTTGTTTAATATAAGCAGAAACACCAGGTGATTTTGGTAATTCAACTTTAATTCTTTTTATTAGAATATCTTCGTTTGGATATGGTATAAAATTAAATGTGTCAGATGCAGAAACCGTAACAGAAAAATCTTTCTTACAATTTTTGCACCTAACATCATAATCTCTTATATCTTCATATGTTATATGGTAAAGTCCATATAATAATGAGTCTCTATCCTTTAATGTAACCAATTTTAAAAAATCTTTAAATTCTTTAATTGAATCTGGTTTTTGAACAATTGTTTCATATAAACATTTATTTAAATGTTCTGTAATTTTTGTTGGTGACATTAATGACCCTTTTAGTTTTTCTTCATCCTGAACATTCATAGTCCTTACAGTAAAAGATAAATGAGTCTGTGGAGTTATTACCTCGTATTCCGGATACTTTAAATTAAAACCTGTAAATGGCATTTTTTAATCTCCTTTCTTTTTTACTTTCTATTTTTTAACTATAATATGCTTCGACTTTATTTTTTGAATCAGTAAATTCTGTTCTAAAACTCTCACATTTTGCTAATACCCATGGTTCCCTCCAAGCATAATCAACATGAAAAGGAATTTCAACATCTAATCTTCCTATCGTTTCTATATCACTTCCATATAAATCTGCAGGATCTTTAGTTGGAAACACACCATCGTAGCATGCAAAAAACTCAATTGTATATGCATCTGGCGCAGTGGTCCAATAATACAACAAACCTGCGTATGTTTCTTTTGAATATCCTGATCCATCTGGAAGATCAATTAAGTCTGTTGTTCCAGTTCTATAATCTCTAATCATTTTAACCCATCCTGACATAATATCAAGAACAGGAGTTTTATTAAATTCTAAGAACTTAATAGAAACTTCATTACCATATTCTATAGCACCAGGAACAGACCATTTAACACCACCTAGTCCTGCGAATTCTACTTTACTTAGAGTTCCACCAGGAGGTGTTACACTCAAACAAGACGCGGCCAAAACCTTCTGAATGTCGCTATTACTAGTAAGACCACTATTAAAGTTTCTTGTATATAATGGTAATTTTGCAGGTAATATATCAAGCCAAATAAAATGATAACCAGTTAAATATGGATCAGCAACTCCAAATTGTGTCCCTCCAAATTTTCTTGTTAAAATATTCTCGCCTAAAGCAGAGAATGAATGTTTCATACCCATTGTATAGCCTCCTATTTAGTACATTTTATATTTGTTCTAATTATTTTTTAATCTTAGTTCAATATCATTAATCATATTTTGATCCCATTTTCCTTTAAAGAATATACCTCGGTCATCAATATATAATATAGCAGGAAGTTTTTCTGAAGTTATTCCATCAACTTTAATTCCATATTTATCTAACCATTCTTGAATCATTCTTTTTTGCTCAATAACTTTTTCTCCATTAAAAGATTTACTCAATCTTGATGTTAATATGAATATTTCATAACCTTCTTTTTTTAATTTAGAAATATATTCTTTTATACCATCAAATGGTACATCATAAATACTTCCGTCTTTATAACCTTCAGAATATTTATGAATAGTTGCATCAAAATCAATCATAATTCTTTTTGGATCAATTGGTTCTTCTATTTTTTCTGGAATAACTAATGGTTTTTTACTTAATTGTGGTGAATCTATTGGAAAAATAGATTCTTCTAAATCATCATTTTCATCTAACCAGTTTAGATATTTCTCCAAGATCATTTTATTAAAACCTCCACTATTTATAATTTGTTCTAAAAAATTTGGAAGTTGAAAAAACTTTTTAAGAACTTCCGAAATTATTTTTTGGTTTTAACATGATTTACTATATATATTAATTATTGAAAATAAATCTATTATTGAAAGGATGAAAACAAATGATAACCAATGAAGACATTGATAAATTAGACAAAGAAAAAATTTTAAATTTTGTTTCTAATATGTATGGTTATAAAAAAATAAAAGTTCCATCTAGTTTTTTTGGAAAACTAAACCATTTTTTTAAATATAATGGTCCAACTAAAGATATTTATTTTAATGAAAAAACTAAAAAATGGTGTAATGAACAAACATTTTCAAATTATTTTTTAAACATAGAGTTTGCTATTTCTTTAATAGAAATTATAAGAGATAGTCAAAAGATTTGTTGCTTAAAAATAGAATCTGATTATAATTATCGTTGGTCAATATCTTTAACATTTGAAGGGAATAAAAACCACGAACCAGCATTTGTTGTTCATGATGAAGATCTTATTTTAGCAATTTTTAAAACATCAATTCTTTTTTTAAATGAAACTATAAAAATTGATGAAACGTTATTAAAACCAAAAGAGGAGAAATAATGAAAGAATCTGATTGCATAACTATTTTATTAAAAATAAAAAAAGCAAGAATAAATCAAATAAAAAATATAATAAAAAGATTATCGGATAAAATGGGCGAGAATGTCGATAAATATTTCTTATTTACTCATATAAGCAATCTTAGAATTGAAGAAGAACTATTAGGAACAGAAATTGACACATTAGAAGAACTTATAGAAAAATTGAAAAAAACATATGAGGAATAAATAATGAGACCAGAGGAGATAGTTTCAAAGCTTCAAGACAATGGTTTTGAAGCTTATTTTGTTGGGGGTTGTGTAAGAGATATGATTTTGAATATTCCATTTAAAGACATTGACATATCTACAAATGCAACACCAGATGAAATAATTAAAATATTCAATGATAATAAAATTAAAACTTTTGGAAAAAGCTTTCTTGTTACTTTAGTTGATGGATATGAAATTTCAACATTTAGAATAGATAAATACAATGGTTTTAGTGATAAGGATGTAGAAATAAAAGCAACAAAATCTGCAAAAGAAGATGCTATAAGAAGAGATTTAACTATTAATTCTATTTTTTATGATCCAATTACAAAAAAGATTATTGACTATGTAAATGGTCAAGATGATCTTCAAAAAAGAATTATAAGATTTAATGGAAATCCAATTGATAGGATTAGAGAAGATCCAAATAGAATAATAAGAGCATGCAGATTTTTAGCAAAAATAGATGGTGATTTTGATGATAAAACTTTTGAAGTTTTAAAAACTTATTCTGATTATATTGAAACATATGTAACTAAAGATAGAATTAGATTAGAAATTTTAAAAGCAATGTCAATTAAAAATGCTTCTCTATTTTTTAGAGAGTTATATAATATTGGAGCATTAAAATATATTTTTCCAAGTTTGAATAATACATATCTTGAAGATGGTGGTCCATACCATGAAGAATATGTATTTGATCATTGTATGATGTCTGGAGATCATTGTTCAGTTAAATATCCTTTGATTAAATTAGCTGCATATTTACATGACGTTGGAAAATCAATATCTAAAAGAATAAACCCTAAAACAAATAAAGTTTGGTTTGAAGGTCATGAAGAAACAGGTTGTGATATTATTAAAATTGAATTAGAAGATTTAAGGTTTTCTAATGAAGAGATTAATTTAATCTCTAATTTAATATTATTACATATGAGAATATCACACGAAAGAACTTCTCCAAAAGGAGTCAGAAGAACACTAACAAAATTAAATGATTATAATATTCCATACCGAGATTTATTAAGAATTGCAGTTTGTGATAAAATGGGAAATTATAAATCTAGAAAATATTATACAATTAGAAATGTTTATGATTTAGCTAAATCTTTTAAAGAACAAGTAAATAGTAAAAATCCAGTAAATCAGTTTTCTGATTTAAAAATTAATGGTTATGATGTAATGTCAATAACTGGATTAAAACCTGGAAAAGAAGTTGGTGAAGTTTTGAAGCATTTATTTGATTTAACTATTGATGATCCTGAGTTAAATGAGAAAGAAAAATTAATTGAGATAATGAAAGGATTAAACAATGAAGAAAAGAATAAGGTATAAATATAAAATTGTTACATTATTATTTAGAAATAGTATTTTTGCAACTCGTCTTTTAAAATATAACCTAGTTTATAAAAAAGGTGAAATTGTAAAAGCTTTAGAAGGAACTCTTGGTATCTTTTGTTTTAAACGAAGATACGAAGCCGAAGACTTTATAATAAATAGTTGTTTAAATAAGTATAGACCATATGAAATTATTAGAGTAATCCCAGTAGGAAGAGGGTTTTGTCCTAAAAAAATTTCAATAGTTAGTACTGAAGAATATTTTGATTCATTTTATAAAGATGGAGGGAAGCGGAAATTCAGCCCATCTAGAAAAACACCACCTCAAGGAACAATTTGTTATAAAGAAGTTTATGTTGTGGATTAAATATAAGAAAGGATTAATTAATGAATATAGATAAAATGTTACATAGGGTAATGAGTTATTCAAAAATATTAGAAAAATTTAAATATATTAAAGAAGGAAGAGGTTTAAAACCTTATTCAATAAAACATATAAACTTAGATGAAACAGTAATAGAAATAAGATTTTCTGAATGGACATATTATGACAAAGATAATAATGTTATTAAAACAGGTCCTGACCCAGAGACTTTGGAAATTTACCTACAAGAAAAGGATAAATTAAATGGAAAAACAATTTGAAATTAAAACAAAACCGTGTGTGGGTTGTGGATTTTGTTGTATTAACTCAAGATGTATAGCATCACAAAGATTATATAAATCAGCTGATATATGCCCAGCATTAATTTGGTCAGATGTTGATAATAGATACTACTGTAATTTAATGATGATAGAAGGAAGTGTAGTGCATATAGACAAGAATTATATGCAGGCGCAGGGTGTTGTTCAGGTTTAAATAATTGGAGAAATGATGTTAAAAATAGAACTAAAATTGAGAAAGTAAATATTGAAAATCAAATTGATCCATTATTTCAAAAATTCCTACAACAAATGGGTAAAAATTTTATATCATCAGTTACAATAAAGATGTGTTTGCTTGGAATGAAAAATGACTTGTTGAAGAACGGTATTAATAAAATTGAAGCAGATCAAATTACAAAAATGATTTTCCATAATTATGAAAGCTCACAATCATCATTTATGAAAGATTTTATGGGGTAATATTTATGAAAGAATATCCAAAAATTAATTCTCTTTTCAAAAGAGATAAATCTAAAAAAATAATAGTTGGAGATTATTCTATTCCAGAATTTAAGTATTTAGAAGATAATATATGGACATTTACAGAAAAAATAAATGGAACAAATATTTGTATAAAATGGAATGGTAAAACGACAGGATTTGGAAATGCAGGTTCACAAATCCCTTCTTCATTAATTAATTTTTGTATTAATAATGACCTGTTAAATATTGAAAAATACAAAAATGTTTTTGGCGATAGTAAAGCTGATATATATTTTGAAGGATATGGCAAAGGTATTCAAGAAACAGATGGTTCAAAATATGATAAAGAGTGTGTATGGTTATCATTAATAGAAATAAATATTGAAGGTTGGTGGTTGTCAAGAGAAAATTGCGAAGATGTTTATTCAAAATTAGGATATTTCTTTGGATTGGTTCCTATTATTGGACGAGGAAATCTTCATGATTTAACAAGTTTAGTTAGACAAGGATTTAAATCAGAAATTGGAAATTTAATAGCAGAAGGAATTGTTGCAAAACCTTTGGTTGAGATGCAAACTCGTAAAGGTGAAAGAATAATAACAAAATTAAAATATTTAGATTTTCCAGTTGATCAAAGAGGTAAAGTTGAATTAGAAAAATAAAAACAAAGGATATAATTATGTGTAGTATAATTCAAGAATTTGATGATTACCCTGTAACATTTGGAGACATTACGGTATATCCAGAATATTATATAAATGGAGATAATATATGTGATATATTACCTGAAGAAAACGGCAAACTAATAATTGCTGGAATAGGAAAAACTGGAAGATCAGGATATACATCAGTGGTAGTTGGAAGAAATGGTGGTATATTTGGAACCAGGGAAAAAATCTCAATATTTACAGGAGAAGATAGTTTAATATCTCCAATGTTAAATGCAATAGATTATAAAGATTTAAGGATTGGAATTGTTATATGCAAAGAAGTATTACACACTTGTATTGCTGAAGTGTATAGAATGATGAACGTAAATTTTTTAGCATGTTGTATAGGCGGCGGTTCTTTTTGGGGACTACAAAGAGAATCTTGGATAGACCAAATGATTTTATTTTCTGATATTGTTAAGGCGCCAATGGTTGTATGTTCAGGTGCATCAAAAATTGATGGTGGTATAAATATGATAATTAATAAATAAAGGATATAATTATGGATGAAATTACTGTAGGATTTATTAAAAAGAATTTTAATTTTATAACTTATCTTGATTTTAATATTATGTTAAAGCATTCAAAAATCTTATCAAATATTTTTGATGAAAGGAATAAAACAGTTTGTAAATATTGTAATTGTAGTTATGATTCTAATATTCCTGGTTCATATAAATATGAAATTAAAAATGGAAAAAGAAAAAGAGTTTACATAACTAATATGGGATGTTGTTCACGTTGTTGGGATAGAAGAGGTTTTTTTAATAAAAATATAGAATCGGATTTTACTAATGAAAATTTACAAAAAATTTTTGAATTATTTGAATTTGATGAAGAAAAAAATGGATTTTTTGATGAAGGAAAAATGTGCTGTAAATTACCAAGAATGCTTAGATCAAATATTTGTTTAAATCATATATGCGATAGATTAAAACTTTCACAAGAAGAACATGGTATTGTTTATCAATCTGTTAGAATATTAAATCTTATTAAAAAAGAAAATAATTTACCAATTTAGGAAGGAGATTTAATGATTAAAGTTCCGAAGACATTTAAAATGATCTTCGAATGTATAGCTGGATCTAATCTATATGGTACGAATACACCTCTGTCAGATATTGACAAAAGAGGTGTATTCATTCCAGATGAGAGATATTTTTATGGATTTTTAAACCGGATTGAACAATTCGAAGATAAAACAAATGATATAACATATTTTGAAATTAGAAAATTTATGCAACTTGCAATGGATAACAATCCAAATATATTAGAACTATTATTTATACCAAAAGATAAATGGTTACAATATACAGATGACTGGGAACTAATTTATAAAAATAGAGATTTATTTGTATCAAAGAAATGTAAATTTACTTTTTCTGGTTATGCTCATTCACAATTTAATAGAATTAAACTTCACAGAGGTTGGTTATTAAATCCTCCAAAGAAAAAACCAGAAAGAAAAGATTTTGGATTATCAGAACATAGATCAAATTTAACCAAAGATCAAATTGGTGCTTTTAATGTATTACTTGCTTTAAAACTTCAAAATCTAAAAGAATTTCATCCTTTAAAAGAAGCATTAGAAAATATGCAAGAAACAAGAGATTTTAAAGGATTATGTCAACAATTTAGAGAAGTTGATAAAGATGCAACACAATTAATTATTCCAATCTCAGATCAATTTATTGATATATTACAAAAAGAAAATTCTTATGCTCAATCAGAAAGATATTATAATCAATATGAAAATTGGAAAAAGAATAGAAATCCTGAAAGAGCAGAAATGGAAAGAAAATTTGGCTATGATTTAAAACATGCCTCACATTTATGCAGGTTAATTTCAGAATCTGAAGAATTACTTTTAAAGGGAACAATTACATTTCCAAGACCAGATGCAAAGTTCTTATTAGAAATTAAGAATGGTTTGTATAAGTATGATGATCTTTCTAAACTAATTGAAAGTTATGATTTAAAATTTGAAGAATTATATAAAATATCACCATTACCATATTCGCCAAATAAAGTAGCTATTGATGAGCTTTGTCGAAAAATCACTAAAAGATTTTTAAGAGAAGGGGAAAATTAATAAATGGAAATATATAATGAAAAAAGTATTTCGAGAAGAAAATTTTTTGAAGCTCTTTTAAATAATTTAGATACAAATTTTATTTTTGATTTTAGCAACTTACATTATCATCAAAACTTAATGATGGAAGAATTAATAATAGAAGATAATTGTTTTATGAGAGAAAATTAATAGAGGTATAAATAATGTGTATAGATAATAATACAATCAAAGAAAAAACAGCAAATAGAAATATTCCGGTTTATAAAGTTTTTATAACTCCATTTAACAATTATGAAGATTTTCTTAATTATTCATTACCATTTAAACATGTAAACAATTCGTCTTATCAAAATAAACTATTGAACGTAATTTCAACTATTTCTGATAAACCTGGTTATCATTGTTTTGGATCTAAAGAATTAGCAAAAAAATATTTAGAAATATTAGGAAATCGTTGGCATGCTACTTATTTTAAGCATAAAATTATAAAAATGATTATACCTAAAGGAACAGTATATCAAAAAGGAAAAATTGGTGAAGTACATTATGGTAATGGTATGAAAGTTATTACAACACCAAAATTAATAAATCCAGTTTTAATAGAAGAGGAGTAATATAAAAAATGATTTTTACAAAGAAAATTGAAACTGATAAGTATATAATTTTATTTAATGGAATAACTGGGGTTGAAATATTAACTGGTATTAATAAAAATCCTGATCCATTTGTTCTTGATTCTCCAAGTATGATTGATGTTGGAGTTATGGGTCATTGTTATAATAATTGTGAAATTTGTTATCAGGGTAATCTTAATATTCCAAATATGAAATTAGAAGATTTTAAATCTATTATTGATCAATGTAAAGGTCATCTTAATCAAGTTGCTCTTGGCGGAAAAGGTGATCCCAATAAACATGAAAATTTTAAAGAAATTTTGGAATATTGTAGGGAAAATAATGTTGCTCCAAATTATACAACTTCTGGAATTTATCTGACAGATGAAGAAGTTGAAGTAAGTAAAATATGTGGAGCAGTTGCTGTGTCAGCGTACGATAAGGATTTCACATATTCAGCTCTAGATAAATTTATAAATTCAGGAATGAAAACAAATATACATTTTGTACTTACTTCAGAAAGTTTCCCACTTGCAATTAAAATATTAAAAGGTGAAGATATTTGGGATAGAAAAGTAGATTTAGATAAATTAAATGCTGTTGTTTTTCTATTATTTAAACCTCAGGGTAATGGTAAAGATAAAAAGTATTTATGTTTAAGAAAAGATCAAATTAAAGAATTTTCAGAACTTATTTTAAGCCCAAAAAGTAAATTTAAAATTGGATGTGATTCTTGTTTAATAAATAAAATTAGTCAAGTTCGTCAACTAAGTGAACAAGAAAAAACATGTGTTGATACATGTGAAGCTTCAAGAATGAGTTGTTATATATCTCCTGATATGAAATTTTTACCTTGTTCGTTCGGTAATAAAGATATTTATGGAACACAAATAACAAAAAATGATACAATTCAAAAAATATGGGATCATGGTGTTCCTTTTAAAATGTTTAGAAATATCCTTCATAAAAATCCAATGTCATGTCCTTATGAATTATAGGAAGTAATATTATGAGA
>Ga0307992_1002687_pt1 | contig 10060 bp, 8 predicted proteins | sample EllFjometagen133_FD_203162 | JGI IMG/M metagenome (GOLD analysis project Ga0307992, IMG submission 203162) | Marine microbial communities from Ellis Fjord, Antarctic Ocean - #133 | ecosystem: Environmental > Aquatic > Marine > Unclassified | place: Southern Ocean | collected 2014-10-08
CAATAATTATTTATTATTAAGATAATTAAAACTATGACTCTTATTCCTACTATTATTGAGAAAAAAGGCCAAAGAGAGCGAGCTTATGACATTTATTCCCGGCTTTTAGAAGATAGAATTATATTCTTAGCCGGTCCAGTGAGCGATGCTATGTCGAATTCCATTGTTGCCCAGATTTTGTTTTTAGCCAGCAAGGACCCAAAAAAGGACATAAAGCTCTATATTAATAGCCCAGGCGGTTCTGTAACTGCCGGACTTGCTATCTATGACACAATGGAGTATGTTGCTTGTCCTATTTCTACGGTCTGTGTAGGTATGGCTGCATCTATGGCGGCACTGCTTTTAGCGGCCGGAGAAAAAGGGAAAAGGTTTGCTTTGCCCAATAGTGAGATTTTACTTCATCAGGTAGCAGGAGGTGTGAGCGGTGAGGCCATAGCTGTTGAAATTACCGCTAAACAGATAATAAAATTGAGAGACAAAATTAATAAAATTCTGGCAGAGCATACAGGCCAGACATTAAAAAAAGTAAAGGAAGATACTGATAGAGATTTTTATCTTTCTGCGCTTGATGCTAAAAATTACGGAGTTATTGATGTGGTTATTCAATCCAAGAAAGAGAAGGAAAAGAGCAAACAGGCATAAAATAGCTAAAACCCTTTACTTTTGGCTTTAGTTTGCTATAATCAAGCATAGTTTAAGTAATTAAGCTTGGAATTCAGTTAATTTCATAAATATGATTTGGCAGTTTTCCAAAAAGAAATATGATTACCCAACTTACCTATTTGGTAATAGGAGCTGTTGGGGTTGTATTGGGTTCAATTTTGGGCTATTTCGCTAGGCAATCAATCGCCAAGAAGCAGATAGGAACATTAGAAGAGAGAATTGAAAAAAGAACTACACGGGCAAAAGAAGAGGCAGGAAATTTAATTACTAAAGCAAGACGAGATTCTTCACAGATACTTGAGAAAGCTAGAAAGGAAGAAGGGGAAAGAAACTCGGCAGTGTTGAAAGCAGAAAAGCTTCTTTTGAACAAAGAATTAGGGATTCAGCAGGGATTGAAAGATTTAGAAGAGAATAAGAAGGAAATTTTTGAGAAAGCAGAAAAGATAAAAGAGCTTAAGGAAAATTTAAACCAACTTATTAAACAGGAGATTGATAAACTGGAAAAGATTGCAGGATTAGGCAAAGAACAGGCGAAAGAAGTGTTGCTTGAAAAAGTAGAGCAGGATTGTCAAAAAGATATTTTAGCGAGAATGATAAAATTAGAACAGCAAGGAAAGGAAAAGTTGGACGAAAAAGCAAAAGAGATGATTGCTTTGGCAATCCAGAGGTATGCCCTACCTCAATCCCAAGACACAACCACAACAACCATAACGTTGCCCTCTGATAAAATTAAGGGAAGAATTATAGGAAAAGAAGGCCGAAATATTAAGGCATTTGAAAAAGCTACCGGAGTAGAGGTTTTAGTTGACGAAACTCCAGAGGTTATCACCATCTCCAGCTTTAATCCTTTTAGAAGATATGTGGCACAGACATCAATGGAAAAATTGATAGAAGATGGTCGTATTCAGCCGGCTCGAATTGAGGAGATAGTGAAGAAGATGGAGGAAGAAGCACTCGAGAAAGCGAAAAAAGCAGGAGAGACAGCGGTATATGAGACAGGAGTGCTTGATTTGCCTCCGAAAATGGTAGAACTTTTAGGTCGGCTTCGTTTTAGAACCAGCTTCGGTCAAAATGTTTTACTTCATTCAATAGAGGTTTCTCTTTTGAGCGGGATGCTGGCTGAAGAAATTGGAGCTAACGTAAAAGTAGCTAAAAAGGCAGGGCTTTTGCACGATATTGGCAAGGCCGTTGACCATCAAGTTCAGGGCTCTCATGTGGACATTGGAATCAAGATTTTGGAAAAATTCGCTATTGAGCAGGAAGTGATTGATGCGATGAAGTCACACCATGAGGAATATCCTTATTCCACACTTGAATCTAGAATTATTCAGACCGCTGACCAGATATCAGGAGCCAGACCTGGTGCCAGAAAGGATACTTTAGAAAATTATCTTAAACGACTGGAAAATTTAGAAAATGTGGCAACCTCTTTTGAGGGAGTAAAAAAAGCATATGCTATTCAAGCAGGCAGGGAATTAAGGGTTTTTGTAAGTCCGGAAACAATAGATGATTTTACAGCCCATAAACTGGCCAGAGAAATTTCCAAGAGAGTTGCCGAAGAGTTAAATTATCCTGGAGAGATAAAAATTGTTGTCATAAGAGAAAAAAGGGTGATAGAATATGCTAGATAGCTTAATTTAGAAAAAATTAAAGGTCGAGAAAAAAATAATTATTATCAAAAATTATGACAAAACAAGAACTTATTGACGCTTTAGCCCAAAAGGCAGGCGTTTCAAAAGTAGTTGCAGGAGAGTGTTTAAATATTATTTTAGATGAGATTGGTAAGACCTTGTCAAAAGGTCAAGAAGTGGTTCTCACAGGTTTCGGTAAATTTTTAGCTTCAAAAAGAAAAGCTAGGATGGGCAGAAATCCACAGACTGGAGCATCTCTTAAAATTCCCGCCACTACCGTTCCAAGATTTAAAGCTGGAAAGGCATTAAAAGATATAGTTAGGTAAATCGACCTCTTTTTATAACCCAAAAACTACCCCCTAAGGGGTGGTTTTTGGTTATGAAAGCGGGTGAGCGGATTCGAACCGCCCTCGGCTCCTTGGAAGGGAGCTATAATAGCCACTATACGACACCCGCAATATGGCCCAGCGGGACTTGCCCCGCTTTATTAGGTGGCAATACTGATGTGCTACTATATACACTACGGGCCCAGGTTCATATAACTATCGTAAAGCAAAAAGAGCCCTTTTGCAAGGAACTTTTTTTGTGCCACCCGATTTTGGCTCGTAGTGCAAACCACTATCAGTGTTTATTGTAGTATAGCAAATTCGAAAATCTTTTGCAGGGGATAATAAATTTTAAAATATCAATGTCGGGGCACCCAGACTCGAACTGGGATTAAATCCTCCCAAAGGACTCGTGCTGCCATTGCACTATGCCCCGATAGGAATATTGTAGTGCAAAATTGTGTTTTTGTATAGAGTTTTACACTTTTCTCTTTTTTTTTAATTATGTTAAACTTAAATAAGTAATTAAAATTTCTATGGATTTTAAGTTATCTCAATTTAATATTTTTGCCCAGTGCAGAAAATACAAGATACCTTTATGGCAGTGTCCCCAATTTCTCTTTACTGTGATGGGCTTATTTATAATGATTTCCAGTATTGTATTTTATGCCATTGGTGAACGCTATATTTTTGACCCGCGCATGGTAGCCTTAGTCGTGATATTAGTGGCAATAATTTTGTTAATTATTGCTTTTATTATCACTCATAGTTTTGAAAACTTAGCAGAGGCCAATAGAATGAAAACAGAGTTTGTAAATATTGTTTCCCATCAATTAAGGGCGCCTTTAACGAATTTAAGATGGGCAACCCAGTTTTTGCTTTCAAAAGAATTTCAGGATTCAGATCAGAGCGAGAAATTAGATTATTTTGATATTATCAAAGAAAATGGCAACAGAATGGAGGGATTGATTGACGACTTGCTTACTATCACAAGATTAAAAGAGGGAAAATTAGACAGTAAGAGATCCAGTTTTGCGCTTGAAGATTTGATTGAAGAAGTAATGAACGAGTATAAACCATTTTTTGAGGCAAATAATATAAAGGTTGATTTTTCTCCAGCTAAAGATCTACCCAAATCTTTTGCTAGCTATCCTTTAATAAGAATTGTTTTAGAAAACCTTATAGGTAATGCTGTTAATTACAGTCAAGGGGCGAAAAAGATTGATATAGGGCTTAAATGTCAAAAAGATAGAATTATTTTTACTATTAAAGATAGAGGTATGGGCATTCCTCAAGAAGATCAGAAATATATTTTTGAGAAATTTTTTAGAGCAAAGAACGCAGTCCGCACAGAGGTGCTCGGTACTGGATTAGGTCTTTTTATCGTCAAGCTTATTTTAGACGGCATGAATGGAAAGATTTGGTTTAGCTCCAAAGTAGGAAAAGGCAGTGTTTTCAATTTTTCTCTGGCAATAAAAAATTAATAAATGATTGTTGGTTATTCGTTAATTGTTTTACGATTTTCAATATTCAATGATTATATAAATTATGAAGAGAATTTTATTCGTAGAAGATGAATCCGCTATTCAGAAGACATTAGGCGAATCATTAAGAAATAAGGGTTATGAAGTTCAGGCTGCTATGGATGGAGAGGTCGGTCTTCGTTTGGCAAAGAGCGAGAAGCCAGACCTAATTCTTTTAGATCTTATTCTGCCCAAACTACACGGTTTAGATCTTTTAGAAGAAATTAGAAAAGACAAAGAAACAAAAAATATTCCGGTAATTATTTTAACTAATCTTGAAAATATAGGAGAGGTGGAAAAAGCATTAACGCTTGGAGCAACTACTTATCTTGTCAAGGCCAATTACAGTTTGGAAGAAGTTGTGGCAAAAGTTAAAAAAGCCATGGGAGATAAATAGAATTTATGAAAATTGAGTCCATTAGCCTTAAAAAATTTCTTTTAGATGCTGACCTTATCTCTATTCGTAGATTTAAAGCGGCAGAGAAAAAGGCAAAAAATCTAAAGAGACCAATAGAGGAGGTTTTACTTTTGGAAAAATTGATATCTGAGAGTGATTTAGCTCGGTTAAGGGCATATATCGCTGGCATCCCTTTTATTAATTTAGACACTGCCTTAGTAGGGCATGATGTTTTAGAGATTATTCCTGAAGCAATAGCCACCTCTCATAATATAGTGGCTTTTAAGAAAGACAAAACCTCTCTGGAAGTAGCGATGCTTGACCCTGAAGATTTACAGACAATAGATTTTATCAAGAGAAAATCTAATCTTAAGATACTCCCCCGCTTAACGACCGAATCAGGTATTAAAAATATTTTAGCTCAATATCGCAAAACCTTAAAAGCGGAGTTTAAAGATTTTATTAAGAAAGAAGCCAAAGGTATTACTTCTATTAGAAGAATTAAAACAAAGAAGGAGTCCCTAAAAAAAGTTGCCCAAAGGATTCCAGTAATAAGGATTGTTGATACTCTCTTAAAACATGCAGTAATAGATAGAGCTTCTGATATTCATATTGAGCCAAGCGAAAAGGAGATAGTAGTTCGTTATAGGGTGGATGGCATTCTCCGAGACGCTATGACTTTGCCCAAGCAAGTGGCCCTAGGTATTGTCGCTCGAATTAAAGTTTTGTCCAATTTAAAATTAGACGAGCATCGCTTGCCTCAAGACGGCAGGTTTAGGTTTAAAAAAGACCAGAGTAAATTTTCAGTCAGAGTTTCGGTTCTTCCCGTATTAGACGGAGAAAAAATTGTAATGCGTCTTTTGGCAGAGGGGGCAAAGGGTTATGGTTTGGAGGAATTAGGGCTTTTTAGCGATGTTTTAGAGGGAGTAGTGAAAGCAATAAAGCGACCTACGGGCATGCTTTTAGTGACCGGGCCAACAGGTTCAGGCAAAACCACCACTCTTTATTCCATACTTGAGATTTTAAATACTCCAGAGGTGAATATTTCTACGGTTGAGGATCCAGTAGAATATCGTATTCCCAGGATTAATCAGACCCAAGTTAATCCAAAAATTGGATTGACTTTTTCTAATGGTCTTCGTTCCCTTTTGCGCCAAGACCCGGATATTATAATGGTGGGGGAAATAAGAGACAAGGAAACCGCTTCTTTGGCGGTAAATGCTGCCTTAACCGGACATTTAGTTTTATCAACTCTTCATACAAATAGCGCAGCCGGAGCCATACCACGGTTGATTGACATGAAAGTAGAGCCATTTTTGATTGCCTCTACTTTAAATTTGGTTGTTGCTCAGCGACTAGTCCGTCGTTTATGTGAAAAAAAACAGGAATATAAACTAAAGGATTCTGATATTAAAAATCTGTCCCATTTTTGTTCCCAAGAAAGTTTATTAAAAGCATTAAGACAGGAAAAACTTTTGAGACCAGGCCAGGACTTAGAAAAGATAATATTTAATAAAGCTAAAAAAAGTAAGGGTTGTATTGACGGTTACAAGGGAAGGATTGGAATTTACGAAGCTCTTCCTATCACAGAGACGATTAAGGCACTAATAACAGAGGAGGTCTTTACTTCTCGAATCGAAGAAAGGGCTAAAAAAGATGGTATGAGAACAATGGTAGAAGACGGCTTAGTCAAAGCAGCGCAAGGATTTACTACAATTGAGGAAGTATTGAGAGTTACTAGAGAATAAGGAAATCATTAATGATTAGTGATAAGCCCTATGCCTTTATATAATTTTACTGCTAAGGCATTAAATAACGAGACGAAGAGAGGAAAAAGACAGGCAAGCAATAGGAAAGATTTAGCCCAAGAGTTGAAACAGGAGGGCTGTTTTTTAATATCAGCCACTGTTGATAAACCAAAAACCAAGTTTAAAAAATTTTTACCTAAAATTAAGCATGTTACACTCAAAGAGAAACTTTTAGTTACACGTAATCTTCAAGTAATGATAGCGGCAGGGGTTTCTCTGCCACGGGCTCTTGAGGTTTTGTCGCGACAGACAAAAAGTAAATATTTTAAGAGCTGTTTAATGGAAATGAGAGAAAAGATTTTAAAAGGTACTCCTCTTTCTGAAGCAGTGACCGAATTCCCAAAAGTTTTTTCAGAAATTTATACGAGTATGATAAAAGTTGGCGAAAAAACAGGAGAATTAGAAAAAGTTTTAGGGATTTTAGCTCAACAACTTGAAAGGAATTATCGCCTCCGTTCCAGAGTGAGGGGGGCGATGCTCTACCCCGCGATTATTGTTTCAACTATGTTTTTTATAGGTATTATTATGATGATTAAGGTAGTACCTCAAATCAGCGAAACATTTGAGGAGCTAAGGATAGAATTACCGCTCGCAACAAGAATTGTGATAGCAATAGGCAACGGTCTTGCCACGTATTGGTATTTTCTAATTTTAGGTATAATTGTTTTGTTTCTATTTTTTTATTTTTCTATGAAAAGCAAAAAAGGCAAAAAAGTATTTCATAAAATAATTTTAAAAATTCCTATTTTATCTCCTTTGACAAAAAAAATTAATTCCGCTTATACTGCTTTATCTTTGAGTGCATTAGTAAGAGGAGGAGTGCCTATAGTTTCAGCTATTAATATTGCTTCTGATTCTGTAAATAATGTTTTTTATAAAAATGCGCTCGAGAAAACAGCTAAGCAGGTTGAGAAAGGGAAAAAAATGTCTAAGGTAATGGCTCAATATACTGAACTTTATTCCCCTTTATTTATTCAGATGTTGTTAGTTGGAGAAGAAACAGGTCAGACATCAGAAATGCTTGAGAAATTAGCTGAGTTTTTAGAAGAAGAGGTAGACAATAGAACAAAAAACTTATCAACTATTATTGAACCCATACTTTTGCTTATAATCGGTGGGGTAGTAGCCCTGTTTGCTATTTCCTTTATTCAGCCGATTTATTCTATAATGCAAGGGATGTGAGTGTAGATGTTTTATATCTACGTTTATTGATTATTGATTATTAATCATTGATCATTTTAATTTTCGCCCCCCGCCTTCCCTACTAGAGAGGGTGAGGTGTGGTTCGGGAAAAGGAAAAAAAGCAAAAAATATATGGACAGAGATTTTAAAAGTAAAAATATTAATAAAAGACAAAAAGGATTTACTTTGATGGAAGTTTTGATTTCTGTTTTCTTGACCAGTATTGTTTTTTTAGGAATTTTTGGTGGCTTTCAGTTAGCTATAAAAGTAATTTCTCAAACAAAAATAAAAACACAAGCACTTTATGTTGCTAGTCAAAGAATTGAACAAATCAGGGGTTTTAAGTTTCAAGATATTGAAACGGGTCAAAAAAATATTGTTTTAAATAATATTACTTATGATGTTCAGACAATAGTGGAAATATATGATGATTGTTTTGATGGCACAGTAGAAGGGTTTAATTGTCAAGGTAATCCAGTAGAAGCGGATTCAGCTCCAGATGATTATAAAAGAATTAAAGTTTTAGTTTCATGGGGAGAGCTTTGGGGTGGGGAAATTTCTTTAAGCACGATTGTTGCGTCAAAGAGTATAGAAACAGGAGAAGGAAAGGGTGCTCTAAAGCTTACAATAAGCTCCATGTTTGGAGAATTAATTGAAATATCCTGTCAAGACCAACTGTCACCTTGTCCAGAAACCGCTATTCAGATTATTAATGAGAATTTGGGTATTGATCAGTGCTATGGCACCAGTATAAATATTCCTGGCATTCGGATTTTAACTCTTGATGCTTCAATCGTTTCCGATGACTACAAAATTATTGTTCAAAAACAGGGTTATAGTAGAACAGAAACCTTTAAATCAGGTGATGTTTATAATTCTCAAACAATTATTACTCCGTTTCGGAAGAACCCAACACTAAATGAAGGCGCGCTTTATCCCCTTACTTTGACAATTGATGAATTGGGAGATTTGAATATCCGCATCTTAGCTCCAGGCAATGGGGATAGGTTTTTTGATGGATTTTTTGATGATTCAAAGATTGAAGAGATTGAGGATTTGAAGTTATTGGAAAAATCAATTGTTTTAGCTACCAGTTCACCGCTTATTTATAAGCAAAATGGTTACCTTCTTTCAACTACAAAAAGCCCTTCTTATATTACTCAATGGGATAGATTCAGCTTTTCTGATTTCGAAGAATTTGAGACAGATATAAAGTATCAAATTTATTATGCCACAAGTAGCCAATGGTTTTTGGTGCCAAATATTGATTTATCTGGAAATAGCTCTGGCTTTGATACTTCGCCAGTTGATTTGTCTTCTCTTTCAGAAAGTGAATATCCGAAATTGAGAATTAAAGGAAATTTTTCTACCAGCGATTTAACCAAAAGCCCTGTACTTTATGAGTGGCAGATTTCTTATAAAACCAGTCAAGACACATCTATTTCCAGCGTTAATTTTGATATTAGGGGAGAAGAAATTGTGGGAACTGATTTAGAAGAAAATCCAATTTATAAATATGCAGAGAGTTATATAACCAATACTGATGGACAAAAACAATTGCCAGCGATTGATTCGGATAATTATTATCTTTCTAAATTCAGCAGTATTGGACAGGCCCTGGATTTAAATGCTGAATTGACTGAAATGCCTATAATAGTGACTCCTGGACAGGCAAGCACAAGCTTAATTTATTTAGAGAGTGGCGATTCTTTATTTGTTAAAGTAAAAGACGCTGAGAGCGATAATCCAATATCAGGAGCTGAATTGGAATTAAGCTCAGTTAGTTTAGAGTACAATGAGCTTCAAACTACAAATCTCCAGGGCGACGGACTATTTTTGCTTTTACGGGCAGCCAGCGATTATCATTTTAGAATAAGGGCAGACGACTATTTAGAAGAAGAATATGATTTACAGATTTGGTCGTCGGAAAATCAATACATAAATCTTGAGAGAATTGAATAATATGATTAAAAGTTTTAATTACCAAGGAATGACTTTGCTGGAAACATTGATTGCGATAGCTATTTTTGGAATTATCACTGTAGCTGTTTTTGGTGGGATATCGCATATTTATAGGACCTATCATTTTGGCTGGCAAGCAGTGGAGGCGATAGCAGAAGCCAGAAGAGGTATCAAAGTAATGTTAAGGGAAGTAAGAGCAGCTGACAGTGGAGAAAATGGCTCTTTCGTTATAGAAAAAGCGTCAGCCACAGAGTTTATTTTTTACAGCGACATTGATTTGGACGGAGAGACAGAAAGAGTGCGTTATTTTTTAGGCACTAACTCAAGTGGAGAGCAGAATCAGGAATGTGTGAGTTTTTCAAGAGGCGGATCCTGTTCTGTTAATTTTTCTGATTTTTTTACTGGAGAAATAGAACAAGCTCAAATTCAGATAGGAGTTGAGGGCGACTTGGGTTGGCCCGGATTAGAAGTTGCAGACATATTTGTTGATGGAATTAAGTTAGATACAATGTGCTTTGATTGGGGAGAATGTAGTGATTGTCCTAGAGAATGGCAAGATTTAACAATT
>Ga0307992_1002688_pt1 | contig 10057 bp, 7 predicted proteins | sample EllFjometagen133_FD_203162 | JGI IMG/M metagenome (GOLD analysis project Ga0307992, IMG submission 203162) | Marine microbial communities from Ellis Fjord, Antarctic Ocean - #133 | ecosystem: Environmental > Aquatic > Marine > Unclassified | place: Southern Ocean | collected 2014-10-08
ATGTCCTTCAGCCTCGCCTTTGACGGCGCCGTTCAGGGTAGTGGTTATGCCGGTCCTGCCAACGGCAACCGATGCCGCGTTAGTGGCGCCAATCGAAACATCACCAGCAGTTCCGCCATCACCCGCGTCGATAAACACGTTTCCGCCGTCGCCAACCGTTCCACTGGCCGATGCGCCGCCGCTTCCGGCGGTCATCGAGACGCTAGCACCGTCGCCGCCTGTTGATGCCGCGTTATCGGCTGTGCCACCGTCGCCGCCAGTGATCTGTAGACTACCGGCTGCGCCGCCAGTACATGCGCTCGCGTGGTCGGCGTCGCCACCGTTTCCAGTTGCGATACTCACCCCGCCTGATGCGCCGCCTGTGCTTGTGTCGCCAGAAGCCGCACCGCCAGCGGAGGAATAAATGTCGATATCTCCACTGGCGCCGCCTATCCCGGTTGTCGCCGTACCAGCCTCCCCAGTTATTATTGAATATTTGCCGGATGCGCCGCCTGTCCCGGTCGTATGTGCTGCGCCCGCACCGGTAGAAGAGGTAATCGCGCCGCCCGCGTAGCCAGCGCCGTCGCCAACACCGCCTTCAAATGCCACAATACCGCCGTTACTGGAGGAACCGGCAAGTCCGGAGATTCCAAGGGAACCATCACTTCCTGTAATCGAGGCGAATGTCGCTCCAGTAGTACAGACGATACTATTAGCGGTCAACGCCCCATCTGTGGTCAGGGCTCCGTCAAACTGCCCAACTCCAGCGGTGGAGATCGTTGCTCCAGTCGGATTGTACCCGCCGCCGAACGTCGCGCCTTCCGTGCAAACGATGCTATCGGCAGTCAGAACGCCGTCGGTAGTCAATGCTCCATTGAACTGGCCCACGCCATTGGTCGATATATTTGCGCCATCCGAACCATATCCGCCGCCGAATGAACCTGCGGCAGTGCAGGCAAGGGACGCCAAGGCAGCCGCTCCGCTCGAACTCACGGTCGAGAATGATGCATCGCGAGGGGTGGACCCGCCGATAATTCCGTCAAGTGTTGCATTGGTCAGCGTCTTGTTCGTCATCGTCTGCGTACCGGCCAGCATGACAATCTCGTCCGGGCCAGCCTGATCGAGGAATGTAACGGTCGAATCCTGCGACAACCCAGTGCTGTCGAAGGTGACCCCGTTGCCGTCGCTATTGACCTCGAACGTATTGTTCGTAGTGCCTGTTGACGCGGAAATGGTGATTGTCCCGCCAGTGCTTGCGCTAGCGTGCGTGTGATTGGCGTTCGCCCACCCTGCCGCGGCAATCGTCGGGGTCACAAGAGTCTTGTTTGAGAGGGTTTCGGCGATGGTCTTGCAGACAATGGTGTCTCCAACACTGGCTGTATCGGGCAAGAGGAAAGTCGCATCCCCTATCGTTACTGTCGCCGCCGCCGAGATCCATTGCGTGAAATTACCGCTCCCGCCCGAACTGCCGGTGATGCCGATTGACGGTTCGTTCGTACCATTGTAGGCCTCGAATGAGATATTTGTCGTGCCGGTCAAGGCGCCGCCAATCGTGATGGTGCCGCCTGAGCCGTCGTCGGTATGATCGTGTATCGCGATGGATTCGCCGCCGCCGAGGTCGATGGCGATTACGCCCGCTGTGGCCAGCGAGGCCACCGTGCCGACCTTGACTATAACATCAGTTCCAGTCGCCGGTTCGGTCAGAGAAATCAAGCCTTCTGTTTCCGACAAGTACACCGCATCGCCCAAAGTCGCCCCACTGGTGTTGAGCGCGCTGGTGTAAACGCCCGTCTTGCGGGCGTACCCGGTATCTCCTGCTGTAACCGCGTTGGGAGACCACCATAGGCCCATTGACGTAGCCGCCGCATCCGCGTCCGCCTTGTCGAGCTTTATAAGCCCGGTGGTTGCGTCGTAATCCGTCACCGCGCAGATGTCGCCAGCAGCAATGCCGCCGGTGTCGGCGATAAACGAAATCGCAACAGAGGTCGGGCCTTGATACGCTCCGTTGGCGTCAAGGTACTGGAGCCGCTGACCCATGCCCACCTGCCTGAAAATCTTGGTTGTGCGGTTGACGTGGTCCAGCCATCTGCGGTCATCCGCGAGTAGTCCTTGGTAAATTGGGGGTATTCTTTCAGACATTTTCCTGTCTCCTACTGTAGTCGCGGCAGCGCATGTACCGCCAGGTTATCGTTCTTTGGTTTCGTTGATCTTGATAATCGTGTCGCCCACTTTCCAGTCTGCGCCTTGGTCGGTGGTGGATGAGTATTCCACGGCAAACATCCTGCCGTGGGCTGATGCGTCGAAAGTCATTGCAACGCCAGTGTCCAAACGAGTTTCTTTTGGCTCCACTGAAGCCTTGGGTATTGTTTTTGATACGCCTGTGGCGGTTGCCGCGGTCGCGGCGGTCTGTACGCCAGCCACAGTGAGGGTTATCCCGGCGGCGGGAACCGATTCCATACTGCTCAAAATCTGCTCGAACGTAAGCATGTCCGCCCGCTTCTCCTGCCCGAACAGCCCGCGCCAGTTACATGCATAGGCGGTCGATCCGTCGGTATAGGCCGAACCGGGCCAGCTTAGAATGACGCCTGTATCGAGAGCGATGAGCATTATCGGAGATTGGGTCGGGTGCGACAGTTCGACCATCGCCTTGATACCCGCCGTGCTAAGGTTGGCCGGGTCAAACTTGGCCACAAGCTCCTGCTTCTGTTCGTCCCAGATCAGGATTCTTTGGGCTTTCGTACCGCCCGCCTTGGCCACAGCGAACCATACTTCGTTCCGATGCGAGTAATAGCCGCCGACCGTCGCTGAGATACCGCCGTCAGGGATGGCCTGCATTGTCGGCGTAAACTGCTGATACGCAATGTTTTGTATTCCTTCGCCGATCCTGAGCCAACCATCCTTGCCAACCGCATGGACTGCCGAGCCGGTGGAAACCACCGGGCAATACCCGATCGCTCCGTGGGTCGAGTCGGCAAGCTGGGGCTTCATATTCCCCGAACTATTGGGCGTCATCAGATAGGTTGACGAGTTGGTGAAGGCCACGAACGAACCGCCCACGTACCCGCAGCCGGTCACAAGCCCCTGTATCCCGGACGCTATTTCGTGCGAACCGCCCGAGGGGACGACATTTTTCTTGTCAATGCCGTCACCACCGGGTATTGCCTCGATATGCTCTTGCGGGACCATCGCCGGGAAGCCGGGCACCGAGTACATCATAACGCCCGGAGCCTTGACGCCCGCCGTCAGGAAGGTTCCGAGAGCCGACCACTTTGCTTTTGGGTACACCTCGAGGTAGATAGCCTGAGAGCCGTTCCAGCACCCGTATTTGGCGCCAGGAGGCTGACCGCCCTTGTTGGAGAGCATCGGGCGGCTGGCCATAATCTGATCCATGCGGAATAACCCGTTGAATATAGCCATTGGCCAAATCTTGGCGGTCCGGACTACTTCTTCGAGGTACAACTGGTAGGAATACTGAGCAACCCCGTCTCCAAGCCCTATGCGTTCGGTGTTCCCGAGCGTGCAATATACGTTGTGGGCGTCGAACTCGAAGGCGAGATCCCATATCAAATCACTGACGCCAGCACCCAAACCCTGCCAGTTGGATATCGCCATCCCGCCATTTTCGCTACTCAACCGAGTTTCGGCCTCGCCGCCGGTCTGCATACCGCTGGTTACGCTTTCCTCGCCAGTTTTGGTGTTCTTGTGCGTTACGGCAACGTGGTAGTAGCCTTCCTTGCCGCCCCCGTTGGCGGTGGTGAGAAGCGGGCTAAGAGAGTTTTCAATCCCAGCCTTCCACGAAATTGTCGTTCTCGACGGATGCCATTTCGTCCCGCCCTTGCTGTCGACATAATACACCCTGTCCGCCCACATGTAGAACCAGCCGCGCTCGGTAGTACTATGGCCCGCCGGCCAGAGGTCCTGAATCACGGTCCACGTTGCGGTAGTTGGGTAGAGCTTTCGCTGCCAGAGTTGGCCTTTATCCGGGGTGCCGGAGGTGCCGGAAACGATGCGTTTGGTGATGATGTAAACGCTGCCGTCAGAGAAGGTTGCGATAAACATGTTCAATATGTTGCCGTGCGAGCCGACGTTGTTGTCGTACACGTCGAACCCGAGACGTCCGGAGAGTGTGGAATTGCCGTCTATCACGGTGTTCAGCGTGTCAAGACAGGTTCCGCTCGGAGAGTTGCTTGCGGGTAACTCCTCTTGCAGTCCTCTGAATTGTGCTTTGATAGTCGGCATGGTTTAGTAGTAAGCTCCTATCCAGTTCGAGGAGGCCAGGGCCGCAAGGTCTCCGTTTGAATCGATATCGGACACGTCGGCCCGCATCGCCTCATCCTTATCGCTGATGGCGTCGGCCTTCCAGAATTTGTAGTCGGCCTTAATGTCCTTCCACGAATCGTCGGTCTTGAACGCTCGCGCAACCCGATAGTGGGCCAGAAGCTCCCAGCCGCGGTAAAACGGTCGCGGCCACAAGACAACGCCGCCTACCGCAAGATCGGGTGCGGTCCTGAGATAGACGTAAGGGTACGTGTACGCCTTGTCCGGCGTCGGATATACCCTGATCCGCCACGCGAATTTCTCCGTGTCGGAGGTGTCGGGCTCCAGCAACGCGATACATGGCGTGCCGGGCGTGTCTGATTGGAGATCGAGGCGATCCTGGAAGTACTGCACGTTTTGCGTGAATTTCAGAACGCCCTCGTGGTTATTCTCCTTGAGCCATTGCATGTCCAACTTCGCAAAATCAGCGGCAAGGTCGGCGGCTACGGTCGACGCGGTAAGCGTAAGCGTGGCCAGCTTCTTTCTGAACATCCAATCGGACGCCTCCCACACGTCGTAATACGCACGGGTGACAATATTCGTCATGCGGGCCGGAACGGTTCCGCCAGCCGCATTAGGATCGAAGTTCAACTGCCCAACAAGGTGGGCTGTCAACGACGTTATTGTCCATGTATGGATAGCCATTTTATCTCAGCGTCTCCCAGACCATTTTGCCGTTGACGAGTCGCCCTCTCTTGTTCGGCCTGAGCCCAACGGCTATCGCGTGGCCTGTTCCTTGTTTGAGCCTGTAGCTGCCAAGCACTTCGTTTCTGCCCTCTTCGAGCGACTCGTGGAATCGCTGCACTTTGGGCGTTCGAGCCTCGCCTTTCTTGTCGTAATGGTCGATGAGGTCTTTGTTCAGTATGTGTGCCATATTTTTCCTTTAACAACGGCCCCCCGGCGGGCGACCATGAACACCCGCCGGGAAACCAGTTGTGCTATACGGAGGATTTAACGCCGTGGATGCCATACATCAGTTGGGGCTGGTTGCAGAACAGGCATTCGGTGACAAACGCCGATGCCTGGAGTTCCTTGGTCAGCCGACCTGTGTCCGGGTCGATGACAACATGCCATGTCGGTCCGCCCGGAGCCTTGATGAACCTGGGCCTGGGCCCGCCAAGACGAATCCATTCCAGGCATTCCGGCATGAATATCCGGATCTTGTTGGCTGGGGCCAACGGTTCGCTCTGGAGGGCGATGGGCGGTACTGACTCGCTGTGGAGAACCGAACCGTTCCAACCCGCGACACTGACCAGAGGTTGTTCGCCGCCAGCGAAGTCAGCCGCGATTTTCCTCTGGAACTGGGCAGTACCGTCGCCCGCTCCACGCGCCACGTCGGCAACGAGGTCAGGCTGCGCCTGGGCGATAATCGCCTTGGTCAGCTTGAACCCTTTACTCTCGCGGTATTGCCGCGACTTGCTGAACACCATTCCCAGAATGTTGCTCATTTCGCCGAAGTGCGTGTCGACGTTCAACGTCTGGTTCGCACCGTCAACCGCGTAGTCTCGCCCGTATGGTACGAGGTAGTGGTTGCCTATATCTGTTCGGGTCATCCCGAAGTAATCACCTGGGGTTGCACCGAGGTCGATGAGTGAACTGAACGAAGATGGATAGCCGTCATTGTCGATTTCGCCGTGTGAGACAATCTCATCACCGTCGACGATGGAGGTCAGGTTGTCATCGACTGCCCCACCAGCATCGCCAAGGGTCGAACTCGCGTATGCCTCGGCAGCAGTGTCAATTTCCAGAGTAAGGCCAGGCCCGACCTTGTTGCCGAACAGGTGCGTACTGTGGATAACGTCCTTAACCGTTGCTGTTGTTCGGATAACGGCTGACGACGCGACGCGGATGTCGATTATTTCGCCCGGATGGAAGGCCGAGATGCTTCCGTTGTCGATCTTGACAAAACCAAGCTTATTGGAGCTGTTGCCGTAGGTGGTTCCGTCCTCGTCGTACAGCGCCGCGACCAGCGCCTTGACCATATTGGCGTCCTGGTTGAGCATCTGGTTCCGCTTTTCGCCAACCGATTGCTGGGATTGGCGGGCGAGTTCTTCGGCAAGATTGATGGCCGCGTGTTCCCCCTTGAGTTCTAGGCCCGCCATAATGCCGTACTTCAGGGTGAATGTAAGCTGACGCAGATCGCTTTCGTCGATTTCAACGTCCGTCAGGTTGATGCGGTATGCATCAGGGGCCGATGCTTCGAGGTTCTGGTTGGCGCGAGCGCCGGTGAATATCATCGTCTCGAACTTCTTGTGCATCTTGCCGCCGACAAAATCGGTTTCGCGTTTGATGTGTTGGGCGGTCAAGCCAAACCGATTATCGAGCGGTATGATCCCGAGATCGTACACCTCGTCCATCATCGCTGTGGCCTGGGCCAGCAGCATTGTTAATTGTCCGTCTGCCATTGTTCTGATTTCCTATTCTATGGCGACTTACAATACTTTCTTTCCGGGATTCTTCGCCTGCCAGCGTTGTTCGGCAAGTGCCCTCAGATCACCCCTCGACATATCCTTCGTCGGGGTCTGAGGTCTGCCGCCTGTTCCGCCAGCATCGAGTGAACCGCCGGGTAAGTTGAGAGCCGCCTGTGTATCCGCTTGTTGCTCAAGGTCGCCCTGCGCTTGCGCGGCGAGATGCGGCTTGAGTTCGTTCGCGGCGGTTGTGATTTCCGCCCGCGTGTACGGCGCGTTGATTAGCGCCGCCCGGCCTGGTCTGTCTGGGTGAATGCTCTGTTCTCTGGCCTGTTTGATAAGAGCCTCTAGCGGAGCCTGGACGCGCCAACTACGATCAGCCTTGTCCTCGCCCCAGCCTAGCGACGCCATCGCCTCGCCCATATGCGTGTTCTCAGCCGCCATTGCGGCCTCGTGCGAGTTTCGATTGCGTTCCGTTTGCATTTCGGTCGCGCGCTCAAGCCTCGCCGCCGCAAGGAATTCCTCTTTCGAGTAACCCTGCTGTTCGGCTACTTCGGAGGCTGGCTGGCCTCGCTGAACCTGTTCGGCTGTCGGTTCTTCGGCGGGCGCCTGTCCCTGTTCCGCAAGGATGCGCCGTATCTCGAAAGCGCTAAGCTCATTATCGTGGAGATACGTTCCGAGTTCCGCCACGCCGTTCTGCTGAGACTCGCGCCACTGCTGGGCGTCGTGGATGGCGTTGTTAATGTCGCCCACATTCTTCAGCTTGTCGTTTTCGACCAGCGTGTGTGTGCCTGGGTCGTAGGTCTGGCCGACCGGAGGCTGGCCATCCCCTTCAATCACAGGAATCTGTCCGCTAACGTCTGGTAAACTACTCATCATACACCTGCTCCGACGCCCATCGGTGCGCTGGGAATAAGACTTTCTAACCCCTGGCCGATTCCAGGAGGTAACTCGCTGGGCGAACCCTGGCCCGACAGTGCAAGTTGAGGCTGCGCTATCTGAAGCGGTGGCTGTTGCCCGACAAGATCGCTTGTAGGTTGTTGCTGAACTGGTTGTTCAGGTTGTGCTTCTGAGAATACTTCCGGATTTTCCAACGATGCTCCGACTTGGGCGAGCATCTGCATCGCCTCGTCATGGAGGCGGTCGTGTTCGTTGATCGCGTCCCTCTGATCGTCGGTGTACTGCGCCCACCTTGGATCGTCCATTTCAAGTGATATAATCCATTTGTGGGCCTCGTGATACTGGCCCGGATAAACATCGACCTGTTCGCCCATGAGCATCGAGGCGAGTTCCTGCTGTTGGGTCTGCATTGCCCGAGATTCACGCTCGTCTATGGCGATACCCTCTCTAATCCACAATGTCCGCCTCGCTTCAACAGGGTCGAGCATTTCCGAGCCGATTGCAGCCGCGGCATCCTCCCGTGCCTCCTGCGGCGTTCGGGGCCTGAGTTTGTCCACGTCAACCTCGATGCCCGCCAGCAGCTTGGTCGAATCCTGCTGCTTGAGCACCTTGATCTGATCTTCGGTGAATTCGTGACTCAATCTGTTTATCATCACCTCGACAGATTCGGTCTTTATGATATCGTGTATGGTCCCGTGCAGGAGATCCTGCATAATAAGCCTATCGCCGTCGATTATGGCGGTAAGCGGGGTATCAGCGGCGTCCCTGCGGACCTCATATGCTTTTGCAGCCTCGCCTCTTGCGACAGCCTTGCCCGATTGTACTGGCGCCATCGTCAGCATTTCATCGAGCCAGTCGCCTGTTTTGGCCAGCATCTCCGCGGTAGTCGAGTCGAGCGGAGCCGACGGTATACGCGTAGGCGGCTGCATCCCGGTATGATATTCAATCGGGTGGTCTGGATTGTTCGCCAGCGCAACGTGCAGCGGTTCGGTAAGCGAATTGGCCTCAACGGTCCATCTCGGGTTTCCGTGGGCTATCATCGTCTTCAATGCCGACACAAACGCCAAGTTTGACGCATCCTGTGCGGGTATCGTGAGTTCCGGGACCCCAGCCGACCAAGGGCATGTAGGTTTCGGGTCGTACTCGAAATGGTGCAGAGGGAGCCCGAAATAAGGGTTCTTGCCGAATTGCAGTACGTGAAGAGAGCGTTCGTCCGGGTTTTCCCCGCAAGTATCCCGGTAGGCTATCATATGCCAGGGCCAGGGATTCGCCGAACTCGAGCTGTCGTCTTTGAACCACCATTCGGACACCATCACGGCTGGCAACTTGGAGTCGGTCTGCTTTCTGGTCAGTTGCGTATCGCCGATAGCCGAGTTCAGGAATCGCTGGCATTCGAGCAGTTGGCCCATGTCCGCCTTTGATTCAACGGTTTTGCCGAACTTCCTTTGTACCCAGCCGGTTGTCCGCGCCTTTTCGTGACCGATAATCTCTTCGTCGTCGAAACATGCGGTTGTTGCTGATGGATCGCGGATAAACTCGTATGGCGGGCATACCGCCCAATTGTTCGAGTATGTCTTTATCTTACGCTCGCGTCCGGTTCGGTCGAGCGAAACTTCGCCAGACGCGTCCCTTACCATGATCGACGGTCCAACTTGGTTGATACTCCGACGGACAACGACGCTGCCAAGCACCACACGCCAAAGGTACGCTCTGCGCAGAGCCCCGACCGCCTGAGTGCTCTTGATCTGCTGTTTGAGCCTCGCATCGGCCACGAGAGCGGCTATCGAATCGTTCGACGCCCTTGAGGAGGGTTTTACGGTATACGGTATTCTTCGGGGCATCAGGCGCGAGTTGACCTTGCGTATGCGGCCCCGAATGAAGTTCATCGCGAATCGTACTTTGGTGCTGTTCGGCCTGATATATGATTTGAGTTGTTGCAGAGCATAGCCGCCCCGCCCGGCCCCCGGTGTGATATTGGCCCACTGCGTACCATATGCGTAGCACATATGCAATCCGCACTCGGCTTCATATCGTGCTCTTGACTGGTCCGACGTTTCCAACGTCCGAACCGCCTTCGCCAGAGCTTGTTGTTGGGTCATAGCCATTTTTACGCTCGGTTAGCCTCGTTCTCCGACTTCGACCATATCATCTGATGCCATTTCGACATCCTGGTCTATGCTCTCGCCGGGGTTTGCCCAATCGGGTGTTATCGCTTCGGGGATTGTCTGCACCTTCGATTCCAGTATCGCCACCCTGCTCTCCAGCTTGATGACATTCTTAATTCCGTGTACCGACTGTTCGACGATCCAATACGGCTTGCGGGTCACCATCTTGACAACCGAGTCCAGCCGCCTGCTCAACTCGAATATTATGTAGCCCGCGAGGACTAAACTCCCAATAACTGCGTATTCCATTTGTGCTCTCCCGTTGGGTCTGAGTTTTTCGGCGGGTGC
>Ga0307992_1002690_pt1 | contig 10052 bp, 6 predicted proteins | sample EllFjometagen133_FD_203162 | JGI IMG/M metagenome (GOLD analysis project Ga0307992, IMG submission 203162) | Marine microbial communities from Ellis Fjord, Antarctic Ocean - #133 | ecosystem: Environmental > Aquatic > Marine > Unclassified | place: Southern Ocean | collected 2014-10-08
CCAAAGACCACCCCCCTCCTCAATAAGCATGAGTCCATCTAGTAAGAGTCCAGTACCAGGAAGAAAACGTAAATTGGTTGTTGCTACAGCTCTTACATCCTTACCGATCCTTAACTCCCCTTTAGATACAGGGTCAATCCACGGCGTAATTAAGTCAGGGTTGCCGTCCATATTACTAAGATGAAAAGTAAACACCCCGCTATTTATTCCCCCACTGATGCCAGTTGCATTGATACCGACAAAATGAGTCGAATCGCGAAAGATCAAGCTGGCATTGTTCAGCAACATCGTCCCAGCTATCGGATTAAATACCAGAGAAGTCTTTGTGGTATCCGCAATACCAGCAGTTGTGGCATCTTCGGCAATCCTTAATTCCCCATTCTGAACAAGCCCCCAGGACTCCGGCTGATCGAATCCTTTGGAAGCTAACAGAAATTTAGGAATCCCTTCGTTGACACCGTACACTCCATATGTATTAATCCCGCAACCATCATAACCCAAAAGTCCCGCTTTAGTGAAATCGATTGTTCCAGCATGATGCCAATCGTCAGCAGGTTTCGTAATTGTCACGATTTTCCCAACTCTATCGGCAGGAGATTCGGGAACAATCGGGTTAAATGAAGACTCTTTTATAGGAGTGCTTGTCGGTGATGATAAGTCAATAGCCATTTAAATCCCCATAGGTTTTATGTGTGATGTCCAGCCATAAGTGTCAAACCCTACAGGAGCATCCCAGACAATGCGGTTAATCGCAAACCAGCAGTTTGAAATCTGAGGAAGACCCTGGATGGTAAAATAAAGATCGCCATTTTTATCTCTTTTTATCTCTCCGGCCCATTCTATCGTTGGAGCCCACACCGCCGTATAGACTCCGTTCGGTCTGCCCGAAATATCCTGATAAGCTAAGTTAATTGTAAAATCTCCAGAAGGTGGCACTAACAACCCAGCAGATACAAAACTGTCAGATGTAACCAGCTCAATTTTCCCTACAATATTATCTTTGCTGTAAACTGGCCTGAACTTATCAATCCCTACTTGCACCATGCCCGCAAAACTGGAGCTTCCGACTATCGCGTCGGTTGCAATGTTAAATCTGTAAATACTGTCACAAGTTAATTGTCTGGCATCAGTAATAACTTCGACTTCTTCTTCAAAGCCAAAATACCTGACCGGGAAAAATCCTTTATGCGCGTTGTAAACAGAAACCCCCGAAGAATGAGCAACGCCAATTGTAAATTTTCTTGTCAAATCGTCAGCATCAAAATAAGACGGATGGCCAAGAGTCAAGGTAGTGGTCACAGCTGAGTGAACATAAACCAGATCTTTGTCGTCAATAACTATTAACCCTGGAATCGTTAACCCAGACACCGACGAGACTGTTATCGTTGATGCCCCAGCAAGACAATCAGCTCCTAAAGTAATTCCCGTTGGCCCGAACCAAGTTAAAACATCATCTGAGTCGTTCGTTCTAACCCAGAAAGAATATCCCTCAGACGAATCTCGATAACGCCAATTATCAGGATCAGTTAAAAATACTGTAATATCGCACAGGGTATCATTCACGGCATTTTCTGTGACCAGGTACCCATCCGAATGATCAGCATGGGTGCTCAACGCCGGGAGAGGCAAGTATTCATAAACCGACCATGAAAAATCTACTCCAGAATCGACGTCGGCATTGCCAGAACCAGTAAAATTGCTGCACCATGAGAGAGGGATGACCGCAGGAGATCCGTTATAATCAAAAACCGATAGAACCTTATAAAAGTAATGTGACCCCGGCGAAAGTCCTTTGTCAGTGTAAGGAGATGCCTCTGTTTCTGTGACGAGTTCAAACGAACCCGAAGAGCCCCGCCGACGCCACACTTGGTACTTTAGAACACCGATACTTTCCATGTCTTCATTACTACTGATAGCCATGGCCACATTGTTAGCCAGCGTCTGTATTAGCCCCGACCCAGCAATAACTATGTCTGCATCACCATCGCCTGCAAACCCAGTGGTGATAGTATACTCATTAAGATCCCCCGCAAAAGTAATCTTATCACCGACAAGGATTGTCCCTGTTCCAGTATCAATGTGGAGTGCGTTTGTGCCGATTGCGTACTCTGAACCATAATCCGTTAAGTATCCAGACCCAGTACCCACGGCCCCGACAGCCAAAGGCGGCAACCATGCAATCTCAACTTCAGTTTCAGCAAGATCAGCCGTCAGAGTGATGTTTCTTGGGCAAAAGTTTTCTTTGGTGATACCCGGCACACTGGCCGCTGTAATTGTAAACATACCACTGTCAAGAGATGACTGCTCGATATATTGCAATGCTTCAATCGATACCGAAAAATCACCATGGACATCTACAGTTGAGGCAATGTATTGACCAAAAGCATCAACGCCAACGCCAAAGATAAATGAATCTTTGGCCGCATGAGATGAAAGCCCGGTATCAGCCGTGAGGGTAAGAATAGTTGTGGTTCCGGTATTATCCCAGCTGGCGACAGTCCATGTTGCGATTGTATCCGTAGCTCTGGCCCTGAGCATTAGAAACTTAGTGCCGGTCGGCTCAGTAAACAATCTATCAAGAGTTACTTTTTTATTTACAGAATCAACGGCTGTAACAAACCCACCGGCATCTTCAGTGCCCCACCGGACAAACTCGTTCTCGACTACTATAAGGTCGCCAACTCCACAATTTAAAGCTGAAGTCCAGGTCTCAAATTTACAAGATTTCTTAATTGTGTCTGTTTTATTTAATTTATACTGGATAGCCCTTAACGCCCGGTGGCGATTAGTGACACCAGAAAGCTCAACAGAAACAGTTTTAAGTGGATCCCCTGAAGGATGAATCCATGTAATTGCTGTTTTCTCGTCTGTGTCTTCATCGATAAACGAGCCATTAATGGCCTCGGCTGAATCAACAGTGTTGACATAAGACTCAGAAAATGACCCCTCTTTCATGGTCGCGCTGTTGAATACCTGGATAACCGTTGTCTGGTCTTCTTCCCAGTAAACACTAATCTTGGGGCCGTCGAAATAAGGTCTCCCATTGGCAACCGCGCAAACTTCCGTCAGGACATCCCAAAAAGGCCTCTGAGAATCAAGAAGACCATTGTAAATATAATTCGGCTCACCTGCAAGATCATCGGTTGTTACTGCAGTGTCAGCACAGAAAACAGCAAAGGCCGCGAATTTTACAAGGTCAACTGCTTCCGCGATAGCCACTTGTTTTGCCGTCACGACGTCTTCATCTTCAGAGTCCGAAGCTCCACCAATACCGGCACCCCACAAAGAACTATAACAGAACCCAGTTGCAAGCTGGGCCGGGTTTTTAGTATGACCTTCGGTCCAGTCGGTACCATCCCAATAATTAACAGTATAATCATAGTTGGCTACAACGACAGGCATCTGACCACCTGACACAGGAGTGGAGTTCATTACTATCGCGAGCAGTGCCTGATTTGGGTAGCGTAAGACCTCACCGTAATCAAGTTCTTTAATTCGATATAATCTGGTCTCGTAATTATCAGTTGAACCACCGGGGTCATTGGGCCCGATGGTTGAATAAAACATGCCACCTTTGCGACCCTCAGCCCCATGTCCGTGAATCCTTAGTTTTATCTGATATTTATGACCAGTCGGCAGATAGCCATCACCATCAAGCGCAAGTTGAGTTCCGGAAGGAGTTGTAAATAATGCGGGGAAATCAGCATAAGCAGCGACTATATCAGTTGCTTTAATACTAAATGTATGAGCGTGGCTGTAAGAGCCATAAGTCATAAAGGCTCTTGGCATTCCAGGTGAAGCTGTTTTATACGCTGCAATAATGCTTAACGAGCTACCATCATCAGGAGGCGTAAAAAGTATATCTTTTTCTACCTCACTGGTCGAAGCGTCAAGTTGCAAGACATGAAATGCGTAAGTCTCCCAGCGTGGTAATTTAGCCCCCGCGGCATGGCCAGAATGCGATCCACCGTAGGCAAGATAAAGACCTCTAGGCAAAACAAATTGCATCTCTAAATCTTCAATTGCACTTAAAGTAGAAGTATAAGCCGTCCATGAAGCATCTGCTAAATAATGATACTGATCCCAAACATCAGTTCCGCTCAACGTTACTGTATATGTTTTTTCGCTTCTTGATATTGCCGGAGAGAAATAAACTAAATCGGCGATACTCCAGGCTTGCGGCAGTTCTCTTGTTCCGCTTACTGTTAAAGTTAGATATTGATAATCACCAGTCACCCCGCCGTCTACAATATTGCTGACCAATATCCACTCAGTTGTTGTCAGGTAATTACCTAAATCGGTAACAGTTAATGCAACATAGCAAGGAGTTGTGAAACCCGTAAAATCGCCAACTGCAACTCCACTATCAGTTTTATAGTAGGCATAGATGGTGCTATCAGTTTTTACTACGGCCACCCTTAAACTTGCTGTCAATAATGGATGATCAGGATTTTCTTGATGCGAGTATCCGACGAAAACAGACCCACTTTCAACATAATCTACAATATGGTCAGGGGCTACAAGTTCAGTGTTCAAAAGAGTCTCGACTGATAGCGCAGGGAATAGCGGGCCCGAACTGGCCGGAGCAATTGGATCAGCGGTAAGAAATGACGTTGAATCAGTAGTCAGCGCGGCTTGAGCATTTGACCCGTCGGTATAAAAAATAGAGATGTCGTCATCAGCAAAAGTTGATGCATCCATTCCGTTAATAGTTACCGAGTTTAAAGTAGCAATCTTATTGTTCACGCAAGAATAAAGGAGATAGAGCGTTTCTTGGATTGAATACCCAGCTTTTTCGACATTGAAACTTTCAGTCCGGCTGGCAACTAAATTACCTCTCACAGAAAATGTTCCCAGGCCAACAGGTTTAGTTATCATTTCCTGTGCTGAGTTTGTTATCGCGCCCCACTGATGAGCCTTGGATGTGTCCGCCCCAGATGCATGGCCTATATTTGGTTTATCAGGAGCTAACAAAGAATTAACTAACAGCATCCCACCGGCATACACCCCAATAGCTACCGCCCAACCTACTGCTCCTGCAACTGTCCCACTTACCCCAACTGCAACTAAAGCGCCCTTAATCGTGGTAGCAATATATCCTAACACCGCTGCAACATCGACGCCATACCCAAGATCGCTAACAATAAGCAAACCATCGTCAGGGGTCACAATAACATCAAGCGATTCTGGTTTTAAAAGATTAACATAAACCTCCACCATCTCAGGGTGATCAAAATTGGCAACAACGTATCGGCGCAGCGTCCAGCCCTCGTGATACTCAAATTCTCGTAGTTCGATCCCATAATTAGGAGCAAACGGATCACTAGTGACTCCTGCCTTAATTACTTCCATTATACCGATAAACCTTTTTTATCGTAGCTGAAAAAATATCTTTGCTGAACTTCCCAATAACTACACCTGTCTCAGGGCGAGTGTGAATAAACCTACTTTTATCAAGCACCATCCCGACATGAGTATTCATGTTCCTTGACGTCGCAAACAGTAAAACATCCATCCATTTTCTATCTGCATATTGTACTTGTTGCCAAGAATTAGTCCTTTCTCTGATTTCTTTCGCAAAATCCCTGACACACCAAACGACTTCACTTCGTGTCTGAAGGTTTATTTTTTCATTTTTGTAAATCCACCAGATTAAAGACCAACAATCAAACCCAGTCCCGTCGTAACAATCTCTGACGTAAGGTTTGCCAATGAGATCACCGATAGACATAAGATCCTTTCCCGATGTTTGGCTGGCCACCAAAACCTATACCTGACCCTGGTCGGCTCTGATCGTTGTAATGAGCACTACAATTAGTATAAGTATTGTTACAAGTATTCGCGATACCGATAGCCGTATAGTCTCGCATCCAACAATAATCGCCTTGAAAAACAAAGTCGCACCAGTCTTTATGATAAAGCCCAGCAGGGCAAGATCTTCTTAAATAATTTGGGGTGCCAAGGACAAAAGAAATTCTGTCCCGCTCCGGCCTGCAATCAATAATTACAAAGCTGTGACGCAACGGGTAATCTGTCGATGATTCGGCAATTGACCAAACGCTTCCAGACTTAGTCGCATAGATCAGATTGACAATAACCCCATAACCCATCAATCCATCATTTTCGCCAACATATTCTGCCATTTCAACAGTATTAAAAACTGTTACGGCAACTTCTGGCAATTCGCCGGTTGATCTTCCTGGAATAGTTCCAAAATTAAACCAAAACGGGCTATAAGATTGTCCTGACCATTCCAAAGCTTCATTATTATTGACGATATACTCAGTTCCCCCCGGAACAGATATTTCAGCAGCTACCAACCACGGTTGCCTGTTGTTCATATTGTTCTTCTGAGCAATCAAAGAATTTGTAAAAACTTTAGCCATTAAATATCTCGCAACTTAAAAGAAATTCTTGACCTGTCTATATACGGATTCTTAAAATTAGGCCGCTGAGAGAACCGCACTGTCTTTTCAGCGCCACTTATTGGGTGAGTCCAGTAAAACCATTCAGACCCACCGCAGGCGGTGTCAACAGCTTCTATTTTAGTTCTGTCAGCATCAGTTAAAGCCCCATAGACAACGGTGTATTCATAAAGGTCACGAGTTACCCTCGAAAGGGTCATTTCGTACCCGCCACCGTCAGCTTTAGATGCAACAGTATCATCAATAATATCTTCAGAAAAAGCACTTCGACTCGGGCCACGATCTAATAAATATTCAGTAGTAGCCTGCAATTTGAAAGTATAAGCCATTTATGCCATTCCTAATTGTCTCGCCGCGGGAGAGCCTTTGCGTTGACCAGTTAATAAAATATCCCAAACCATCTGCCCCATATCCATCCGTGGGCCGGAAACTTCAGCATCAACGGCAGCCCCTTTATTCACAATATTAATGCTGATGGCAGGCACTGCAGCACCACCCTCTGGGATTACGTGTTCACCTTTTTTTAAAATAGCTGTAAATTCATCACCAGCCAAACCATTATGGAAACGTCGCGCACCATCAAATATAGATGGATCAACTGCGCGGGTTGCTGGAGGAGATTCGTTCCCTACATGCCAGCCCGAATGAGCGACAGGAGTTGTGAATATATTGCCAATTGCACTGAGCCCCGCACCCACCACACCACCAGCAACTTTCTTACCTGAAGTTAAAGTCGTAAAAAACAACCATTCAGTAACCATCTGAGCAACTGACCTGGAAAAAGACTCAACAATCATATTGCCAAATTCTTTCATTGCAGAGCCCATATCATCAAGACCATTCACAAACAGGTTAGATAAGCCAGTTTCAAAAGAATCAGCCATTGCAGTGTTCATATTTGTCCAATTTTCTGAAATCGCGTTAGTGGCTTCTTCCGACTTATAAACTATAGCATCTAAACTATTCCCATATTCCAAGCTGAGTGGTAACCCAGAGAACACCCCGGATGATTGTTTAGCATAATCAGGTCCAGCCGCGCCTGAAAATAAACCTGACGGCGTATCAGATAGAAACGATTTGGGGGACATTGGGGTTGTAGCTATTACTTGTTTTAATTCTTTAGCTGATACTATTAATTCATCAAGAGCACCCGTAACCGGGTTAATCAACCCTGGACCATTAGCAAACGCATTTGAAAATTCGTCAGCTCCTTCTTTTATTTCTGCACTCCAATTGCCCCCACTGGCTAAATGGAAAAATCCCACAACTGCTTCTGAAAATCGATTTAAAAACCCAGTTGCTTTAGGCAACCCTGGGAGGAGAGGCTTCCCCATATTTTTTTGCATTTTTTCAAGCGCATCACTAAGTGTTGCAGCAGCGAATAATGTTATTCCGATTTGCGGCCCAAATAGTTTATATCCTATGTAACCGCCAGCCATGTTACCGATATTGATAGTGTCCAAAAAACCCACCAATGATTTAACTGATGTTGTGATGCCACCTATATATTCTGGTATTTTTTGTTTGATTAAATCATCATTTTCGCCTACCCAATCTCTGAAATCTGTAGTAAGTCCAACAATCTCAGGAGCTAATTCTGCCCCTATTTTACCTGCAATCTGATCAATAACATTTGTAGTTAATTTCATTTGAGAGGCAAAACTTTTTGAGGCTTTGAGTGCCTCTATATCCAAAGCAGTAGCGTTTTTTGTTTCCTTAGCGACAAGCCTTAGAGATTCTGCAAGAATATCACTTCTATTCGCCATAGTAGGTAGAACTTTTAAAAGCTCTTCTCCACCAAGCCCGAATTTTTTAAGCGCTGTCTTAGCAGTATCAGACCCTTTTACCATCCTGCCTATACCGCTTAACCACCGTTGGAAAACTATAGTCGCATTCGTATCGAACGTCTTACGCAATTGTTCTTCGGTCATTTGCGTTGTGGTCATCATTAGTTGCATTGACGCACCACCAGCATTGATAGCGTCTTCAATTGAACGCATTGCCCGCCCGACTACTGAACCACCAAGTTCTGATCTTACGCCAAGAGATTTCATCGCCGCAGCCAACCCAGCAGCCTCTTTCGATGTTACTGCGAAAGTTGATGTGGATTGCCCTATTTCTGTTGCAAGAGAGAGTATCTCAGCTTCAGTCGCGGCTGAATCATTACCGAGAGCGACAAAGACAGAACCTAAAGTAACAATTTCCGACATTGCTTCGCCAGTCACGTTTAACAACCGAGCAAGTTTTTTTGCCCCCTCTTCCCCGATTATGTCAGTTGCCAACTCAAGTTTGCCAAGGGTTTTAGTAAATGCTGTAATGTCCTTGACACCCTTAACACCCATCTGCCCAGCGGCGGCGGCTATATCTAACAAATGTTTTGTACTTACAGGTATGGTGGAAGCCATCTTCTTGATTGAGGCTTCCATTATTTTAAGCTCTTTGTCAGTCATGTTCGTGGTTTTCTGGACAGCTATCAACCCAGAATCCATTACTGAAAAAGCTGCCAATGATTTTTTGGCAAGCAGTTGCACCCCGTAAGCACCGGCCAAAGCACCAACCACACCATACATTTTAGAAAGTCCGGCTCTCGCCGAATCAGTCCGCGCCGTCATTGTCTTTAGCGCACCCGAATAGTTACCAGTTTTGGCTTGTAATCTAGCAGTTTCTATTCGGGTAAGTTTTAGGGAAGATCTAAGGTGGTCGACAGCGACTTTTGCTTTTTCAGCTCCCATGCCACGATGCAACCGGGACTCAAGTTTTTTAAACTCTTTCTCATCGGTGTCGGCTGAGTGACCCAGAAGTTTCAATTCCTGGCGCAATAGTTTTGACGATCTTTGCGCGTCGGCGGTGCTTATTGTAAATTTCATTCCAGCCATCTTGACAACCTAATTTTTAGAGGAAAAAGCCTTTTCAATAATTGGATAAACTATATTTTCAATAATTAGCATTTTTTCAAAATCAAGCGTTTCTGTTTGATATCTACCATGAAAGCAGATTGCAATCATATCTGCCGTTTTAAGCCGGTCTAAATTAGCTCCAGAGAAGTGGGCAGTGTATCCCCTCTGCATATTGCAGAGCCCCCATAATTTGTACGATAAAATATTTGCATATAAAAGACCTCTGGGCTTCTTGCACTTATCACAAGGGGGGTCACCATCATAAGTTTCACTACACTCTTCGCAATCGTCAGCGCCGGGTGAGTGCTCCCAAGAAACCCAGTCTTTTAGTTTTTTAACTCTTCCTCTTCTTTTTTCGTGATCCCGTCAGCAATTATTTCAGCCTTATCCATTACTTGATTGATAACGACAGAATTAAGCAGCCACGCTGTTGCTTTATTTGCGTCAGTACATTCAATTTCTTCGCCATCAGGCCCTTTTATATCCCACGATTTAATTGTTTTCTGTACTTTCTCAATCGTCATCTCGGAATAACAAGGGCTTTTTTCAGTACATTGATTATTTTTCCATTTACGTTGCGGGGTGTGTTTGTCAAGAATTGCCTCTGTCTCTTGCGGAGTACGAGGGTCGACCTCAAATGTTCCAGTTTCACCCTCATGATCAACTGTTACCGTATGCGTTGTCCGTTCCATTCGTAAATTCATATTGTCCCCATAATAGGCCCCCGAAA
>Ga0307992_1002691_pt1 | contig 10051 bp, 9 predicted proteins | sample EllFjometagen133_FD_203162 | JGI IMG/M metagenome (GOLD analysis project Ga0307992, IMG submission 203162) | Marine microbial communities from Ellis Fjord, Antarctic Ocean - #133 | ecosystem: Environmental > Aquatic > Marine > Unclassified | place: Southern Ocean | collected 2014-10-08
TGTATAAATAAATTACTTTTTATTTTCATAATTATTTGAAAATTTAGATATTCTTTAATTAATAACAATTAAATTGAGTATTCATCATAATTGAAAGAAAAATTTAATGCAAACGTCTTGGGGTGTTCAACACCCCAAGATGAATTATGAATCAAGAATTATGAATTATTTTCTTGCAAATATATTTTTGTATGCGATAATTAAATTAGGGATTATAACCTCATTATCTGCTATAAATTATCTGTTAAATGATTATAACTTACCAAGGTGACAATTATTTTAAATTTCAGTCGGGCAATACAACCATTCTTACTGACCCTACCGACCAGCGTTCTTTCCGTGGCGCCGATATTATTTTAAACTCCCAATACCCGGCTCCCGTTGGAAATAAAATTTCTAACAGGATTAAGAAACCCTCGCCTGAGAGCCGGGTTTTTTGGATTAACCATGCTGGTGAATATGAGATAGGTGGTGTTCGTATTCAAGGTTGGCAATCAACCTCGCTAAATTCGGAATCTTCAACAAAGTCAAACTTAAGTGATATTGAAAGAACTATATACCGCCTTGATTTTGATGATTTCAGAATAGCGCTTTTCGGTTTTTTGGAGGGTGTTCCCAAAGATGAATTTCAAAAACACCTAATTGGTATTGACATAGTGATTGCTCCGGCCAGCAACGGTGATTTTATGAAAGTATCGGATATGGTTAAATTCATCCGTCAGCTTGAACCGTCTTTAATTATTCTTCCTTTCACTAAAAACTTTAAAAACCTTTTGAAAGAATTCAACAAAGAAAAATGCGAAAAAGAAGAGAAGATTGTTCTTCGGAAAAATGATCTGGCTGAAAGTGAAATGGAAATTCGTTGTCTTAAATCCATTTAATCATGAATCCCGTTAGAAACTATCCAAGGTTTAAAAATATGGATTATCAAATAACACAAGTCAAAAGGTTATTTTCAAGACAAACTAATAATACACGGTTGTCTTCAGACAACCTGTTTCTAACGGGATGAATTTCTTTGAATCTATTAAGAAAGGCGCAAAAGCAGTTAGCGGGAAAATAAAGAGGATTCGCCGCTCCGATGAAAGAACGAAAAGAAATTGGCTCATAGGCAGCACCATCATTATGATGATAGTGGTTATCACCCTTTGGGTTGGATATCTAAACTTTACTCTCCCCGGCATTGCTCCGTCTGAAACCTCAACCAGCACTGTAGTTACCCAAATTCAAGAAACCGATAAAAGTGATTCTGTTTTTTCAGTTTTCGCTCGAGGTTTCAGAATTACCATTAAATCAATTTCTGAAAACTTTAGCGGGACAACGGGTAAAATTTCCGACTTGATTTTTCGAACCAAACAGCGGTTGAAAAATGTTCATGAATATATACCCGATAATATTTCAAATTAATATAGTAAGGTTCGCTTCGCTCACGAATTATGAATTAGGAATTAAGAATAAAGAGTTGTGAGTTTTGAGCTATCTATAACCTATAACCTATTATCTATAACCTATTATCTATAACCTATTATCTATAACCTATTATCTATAACCTATTATCTATAACCTATTATCTAACTTATGGCGACCCCGAACATAATACGCGAGTGAGATAACAGCAATCCGCTTCGCCCAAAACGGGAAGTTGCTATTCGCAACACGCGGATTGCCCTGTAATAATAAATAAAGTCAATTAATATAAATTAGATTAGCAAGTGATGGCGCATAAAGTACGGGGTGCTCATTTTTATAGCTAATCGCTTCACTCTTAGATAAAAATGGCAAAGGAGAATAAAGATAATGAAAAACCGACGGCCGAAAATATAAGGCCGGTCCGGATAACCGACGAGCTCCAAGAATCATACATTGACTATGCTATGTCGGTGATTGTTTCTCGCGCCATTCCTGATATTCGAGACGGTTTAAAACCGGTCCAGCGCCGAATTCTCTGGGCAATGTGGGATATGAATCTCAAATCGGGCGCGAAGTTTGTAAAATCGGCCAGAATTGTGGGTGACTGCTTTGTAAAGGATACATTGATTTCAACAGAGAAAGGATTGGTTCCTATTCAAAATATTAAGGTTGATGATAGGGTACATACTCAATTTGGCCTTAGAAAGGTCACTCAACTATATGGAATGCCGCCGAAAAATTTATTGAAGGTTACCCTTGAAAACGGAATAGAAAATATAGTAACACCGTCTCAAGAATTTAAAATTCTAAAACCTAATCTGACATTTGAATGGAAAAAAGCCAAGGATTTAACCCTCGATGATTATTTGGTTCTCAAATCAGCCAGAACCAAAGTAAAACATAATCCGGTCCTACAATCTATAAATAAAACTTTCCCATCTTCTATGTCCCCGTCACTGGCCTATGTGTTAGGAGCATTTATTTCTGATGGGTGGATTTCAAAAGATTACGGTTATAATCCGACATGGAGACTTGGTTTTTCCTCAGGGGATGAGGAAGTAATGAAAGAGGTCCAGAAGATATTTAAAAAGGAGTTTAATTACAACCCTAAAATAGAAATTAGAAAATACACATTACAAAGTGACCCAAACACAGTAAGAAATATATATTCACTGCGGATTAACAGAAAAGAAATAAATGAGTTCTTTGTTGATAATTTCGGCGTAGACGGAAAGAACGCTTACACGAAATTTATTCCGGATATAGTTCTACGATCCTCCGATCGCGTGGTGAGTGCGTTACTCTCCGGGTTGCTTGATGGCGACGGTTCTATTCATATAAATAGGAATCAAATTTGTTACAGCTCTGTTTCGAATAAACTTATTCAGCAACTTTCGGCTCTTTTGTTTTCTTACAACATAATTGCAAGAATTTATGAAATTGATGTTAAAAATCGAAAACCGTCGGAAGTAAACGGTAGAAAAATAAAAGGGACTGTCAATTCCTATAATTTGGAAGTAACAGGCACGGATGCCATTTCATTAGCAAAAATAGTTTCTCTTTCAAGCCCGAAAAAAAGGAAACGGGCAGAAAAGATGATAGAGCAGTTTGATAATATAGAAAATAATAAGGGCCGGCATGATAAGTTTAGAGTTGTTCCATATGCAGGCAAAGTTCTTTTTCAGGAATTTAGCGATAAGCATTTGGGAGGCGGATGGTATGAGGATAGTGATAGTAATAAGTTTAGACAAGGAATAAAGTATCCCTCTGGAATAAAAATTAGATACTCATTTGACCTTCGCGATAAAAATGTCAATAAGACACAAATTGTGGATCTTGGAATAAGGAAAAAACTAAAAAGAATGGATTCTACATTTTTTGAGTTTGCTGATAATCTTATAAAAAACGATTTATCATTTATTAAAACCAGTAGCGTGAAATCAGCAGGGATGACTGAAACATACGATATTCAAGTTGAAGAAAAGCACGAGTTTATAGCGAATGGGGTTGTTTCTCACAACTGCCTTGGAAAATATCATCCGCACGGCGACTCTGCCGTATATGACGCCCTTGTCAGAATGGCTCAGGATTTTTCCTTGCGATACCCGCTGATTCACGGTCAAGGAAATTTTGGTTCAATCGATTCGGATCCCGCGGCGGCTCAACGTTACACAGAAGCGAAGCTTACCAAAATTGCCGAAGAACTGCTAATTGACATTGAAAAAGACACCGTTGACTGGGGTCCCAATTATGATAATACCCGTCAAGAACCGAAGTTTCTTCCGGCCAAATTTCCTGCTAATTTGCTTCTAAACGGCACTATGGGAATTGCAGTCGGAATGGCGACGAGTATTCCGCCTCACAACTTGGGAGAAATAATTGATGCCACCACCTATTTAGTTAATAACCCGGAAGCTACTATTAGAAATCTTATGAAATTTTTGCCCGGTCCCGATTTTCCAACCGGCGGAATTATATATGACGCCGGTTCTCTTGAAAAAGCGTACACAACCGGCAGGGGATCGGTTACTACCAGGGCTGCAGTTGATATTGAAAAACGTGATAGTTATATGAGTATTGTAATTAATGAGATCCCGTACCAGGTTAATAAAGCAAGCTTAGTTGAAAAAATGGCTAAGCTCGTTCAGGACAAAAAAGTTGAAGGAATTAAAGATATTCGCGACGAATCCGGCCGGGAAGGATTAAGGATTGTTATTGACTTAAAACAAGACGTTAATCCGGAACGGATTTTGAATCAACTTTTTAAGCACACCGAACTTCAAAAAAACTTCTACTTTAATATGGTAGCCCTCGTTAACGGCATTCAACCTCAAGTAGTTTCCTTAAAAGACATCCTTTCTGAATATATCAAACACCGTAGAAAAGTAATCGTTTGTAGAATAAAGTATGACCTAAAAAAGGCTGAGGACCGGGCTCATATTCTTGAAGGTTTGGTTATCGCCCTAAAAAGCATTGACGCCGTAATCGCCACCATTAAAAAGTCTGAAGACCGAGCCGATGCCCATAAAAATCTTGTTAAGAAATTTAATCTTTCCGATATTCAAAGCGATGCTATTCTTGACATGAAACTTCAATCCTTGGTTGCGCTTGAAAGTCAGAAATTAGAAGATGAACTTAAAGAGAAAAAGAAACTTATAAAAGAATTTAAGATTATTCTAAAAAATGAGAAGAAAATTCTTGGTATCGTTACCGATGAACTGGATGAAATAAAAAAGGAATATGCGGACGAACGGCGGACTAGAATGATTGAAGGCGCTTTGAAGGAATTTAAGGATGAAGATTTTATTCCTAAACAAGAAGCTGTGATTATTCTAACGAGCGACGGATATATTAAAAGAATGTTGCCTGATTCTTTTAAGATCCAAGGGCGGGGAGGCCAGGGTCTTCATAGTTTTAATCTCAGGGAAGAAGATAAAGTTTCCAAGCTTCTAGTGGCTCAAACTCACAACAGCATCCTTTTCTTTACTGATTCCGGCAAGGTTTTTAAAACCCGAGTTTATGAAATTCCCAAATCAAACCGGACCGCCAAAGGCAAACTAGTCCATACTTTCCTTGGGCTTTCCGACAAGGAAAAAATAACTGCAATTCTCGCGTATAACGGGAAGGATAAAAGCGTACAGGATAAATATTTTGTAATGGCTACTGAAAACGGCATGGTTAAGAAAACCAAAGTTCCGGAGCTTGATAATGTTCGAAGTACCGGCATTGTTGCTATTAACTTAAAAGGAAGCGATATTTTAAAATGGGTTGATATTTCAACCGGCAGTGATGATTTTATGGTTGTTACCAAGAAAGGCCAAGCGGTTCGTTTTCGTGAAAGCGAGGTTCGTCCGATGGGCCGGTCTGCCGGAGGTGTTAAAGCTATAAATCTGAAGAATAAGGATAAAGTAACCGGTTTTATAATTATAGAAAATAATAAAGACGAAAAGAATAGGAAACTCCTTATAATTACCGAAAATGGGTATGGTAAACAAACCCCGATTAAGAAATATAAAACCCAGCGCCGCGGTGGTCGGGGAATAGCCACTGCTAAAGTAACTAAGAAAACCGGTCTTTTGACCGCCGCTCGTTTGATAAATGGCAAACTTGAAGAAGTGATTGCCTTTTCAGCCGGAGGTCTTGTGATTAGAACCGAACTGAAAGATATCCGAACTGCCGGCCGCGCAACTCAAGGAGTGAAAATTATGAGAATTGATAAGGATGATTCGGTGGTTGGCGTGGTATGCTTATAAGTTAGGTTATAGATAATAGGTTATAGATAATAGGTTATAGGTGATAGGTTATAGATAATAGGTTATAGATAATAGGTTATAGATAATAGGTTATAGGTGATAGGTTATAGGTGATAGGTGATAGGTGATAGATTATAGATAATAGATGTTGGGTATTGTATAATTAAGATATGAGTCCCGTTAGAAACTATCCAAGATTTGAAAACATGGATTACCAAATAATACAGATTAAAAGGTCATTTTTTAGGCAAACTGATAATATACGGTTGTCTAAAGACAACCTGTTTCTAACGGGATGAATAAGAATAAAAATAAACTTCTCATATTTGGAGTTCTGGGTGGAATCGTAATCCTTATTCTTATTTTTGTCTTTGGTTTTCTTTTGAAAGGCGGCGGTAATAAAGATTCAATTTATAATACTCAAGCCACTCTTTTTTTCTGGGGTGTTGAGGATCAGTCCTTGGTTTATCAAACCGCCATTAACCGGTTTAATCAAGTTTATCCAAACGTAAAAATAAATTATCGCCGCTTTAATAATATTGATGAATACGAAGGTGTTCTTCTTGATGCCCTGGCTGCCGGCGAAGGTCCGGACATTTTTGTAATAAGGAATAATGACCTTCCTAGAAAGTTTAATAAAATATTCCCCCTTCCTACTACCAAATATTCTGTAAACCAGCTGAAAACCGATTTTCCAGAAACAGTCAAACAGGACTTCGCTCCGTATAATGAAATATACGCTCTTCCGGCTTCAGTTGATACCCTGGCCCTTATATATAATGAAGACCTTTTCAATAGAGCTGCTGTTGTTTTTCCGCCTAAGACCTGGCGGGAGTTTGAAAATACGATTCCCAAGCTTACAAAATTTGGTGACGCCGGCGAGATTTCTTGCGCCGGAGCGGCAATTGGCACCACCAACAATATAGAAAACGCCAAAGAATTAGTTTCCCTTCTTATGATGCAATCGGGCGCCGAGATGGTAAATAAAGAGTACACCCGGGCCGTTTTTGATACTTTTGATAGCAGGGAAGCCCTTAATTTCTATATTGGGTTTTCAAATCCAAATTCTCGGAGCTATACTTGGGACACTTATCTTCCGGACTCTATTGAAGCCTTCAGTCGGGAGAAAGCTGCCATTATTTTTGGAACTTCCCAAATTATTAGTGAGGTAGAAAGCAGAAATTCTCTTCTTAAAACCGAAGTGGCCGAAATACCTCAAATTGAAGATTCTAACCGAACCCTTGCTTTTGCCCGCTATTTTGGCTACACCGTTTCCCGCCAGACTAGACATCCCGGCATTGCTTGGGATTTTGTTCTGACTTTAACGACTGATGAAATCAGCGCTGAGGAATATCTTAAAAACACCAGCCGCCCTCCAGCTTTGAAAACACTAATTAATAAATATAAAAATGATCCGGAACTCGGCGTTTTTGCCCGTCAAGCCCTTATTGCTCGTTCCTGGCGGGAGCCGGATATAGAAAAGGTTGACGAAATTTTCGGAAAAATGATTAGCGCTGTCCGGACCGGGGACACAAGAGTCGGGGAAGCAATAAGCGAAGCCGCCGGTCAAGTTACTAATCTTATGAAATAATTAAAGTTAGTGAGTGTCTAAATCTTCAAGCGAAGCGCTGAAGATTTAGGAAACACGAACTACCCCCTCACTCAAAAATTTTCTTCCAGAAAACCTTTGAGTGAGGGGGTGCTCAATGTTGTGACTAAATTTATTTCGTTTATACTAAACTCATAAATTAAGACAAATTTAGCATGAATCCCGATAGTGTTAATCTAGACTTTATAAAAAATGGAAGCTTTAACTAATAATAGGTCGTATAATAAACATCTAACTACCTATTACGGGTATGCCCTAACGGGGCACACCCTAACACTATCGGGATGAAAATAATTTTAACAATTATAGTTTTACTCACTCTCTTTTTTGTCAGCTTTTCTCCGGTTCTGGCTACCGGTATTTGGGATGATGTCACTTGTCATGAAGACGCAGAGGCTACCTGCAAAGCCTGTAATTTATACCAAGTTATTAATAATGTAATTCAAATGCTGGCTGAACTGACCTTTGCCATTGGCGCCCTGATGATTGTAGCCGGTGGTGTGATGATGATGGTAAGCGCGGGGAATGAGGAAAGGTTTAGTCAAGGCAAAAAGTTTATTACCAATGCTGTCATTGGTATAGTTATTGCCGTAAGTGCGTGGGTAATCGTTAGTGAGCTTTTCCATCTTATAACCGGCGGCGGTCTTGATCTTCCCTGGGAGACCATTCCGTGTTAGAATAAAAATATGAAATATTTAGTTTACACTCTATTGTTTTTCGTAGTTTTTGCCATTGCTTTTGGATTATTTACCAACCCCTCTTTTGCTCATGAAACCCAGCCAAGTAATGGAAATGGTATTGAAACACAGCCAGGAGGAATAACCCTCCACAATCCTGCCGGCAGTGATACAATATCAGGGCTAATTAATAATATTACTCATGGTTTGGTCACTATTGCCACTCCAATTGTGGCTATAATGGTTTTAATTGGCGCTTTTCAGATACTTTTTGCCGCCGGCGACCCCGAAAAATTCAAGCGGGGCAAGAAAACTATTCTATACACAATAATAGGATATGCTATAATATTAGTAGCAAGCGGGATTACCAGTATTATTAAGAATTTGCTAAGTTCGTCAGGGAACTAATCAATTAAATTAAAAAGGTCGCTCTCACTTAGAAAAATTGAAAAAAATAAATTATGAATAAATTATATAAAGTAGGAATCATCATTCCTCTACTCGCTGTTATAATCATTCCAATGATGGGAGTGATAGCTAATGCTGCTCAAGAGGCGCCTCTTGCTGAGCCTCCGATCAAAGATCTTGCAGGCGTAGAATCTCTGCTTACTGCAATTCTTGGTTGGATCAATACTTTCTTTTACATTATAGCCTCTGTCTTTATTTTATTTGCCGCTTTTCAGTATCTTACCGCCGCCGGTGATGAGGAAAAAGTTAAGAAGGCAAAGAATATGTTGATATACGCCGTTATTGCAATTGCAATCGCTCTCTTTGCTGGTGGCCTTGATGTTCTTATTGAAAACATTATTACAACGACATAAGAGTTTAAGTGTATATCGTAAAAACCCCATCAAAAGATGGGGTTTTGTTCAGGTGTAAATAAAAGACCCCGTCTCATCTTCGAGACGGGGTTTTATTTTCCTACTTATAAAGTTCCTTGTTAATAGGTTCATTACTAGCTTGAATTATTGCTATTTGATTCCCTATTCCTAAAGGTGTTTTCAATCTGTAGATCGAATAACCTTTATTTTTTGGAAGCAACTTGATTTTTCCTCCTGGTTTAACAGTAAGTGAATCACCATTGCTAAACAATTGCTTTATACCATAATCGCTAGTGTGAGGGTATGAATAGACCTTACTAGCATCAATCCATGGACTCCATTCCTTATCATTTATTTCTAAGGTAATGTTTTTACCCGGCTTCAGTACAATCACCTTCTGAGTTTTTACCTTCGCGTTCGAAGTACCAATCTTTTCTGATTTTGTTGATTTCTTATTAGTAAGTACTCCAGTCTTGGTAAATATTCCAGCTGCAACGAAGACGGCAACTATCCACCATGTCCATGAGGGCACGGTCTTTCTTTTGTTACCCTTGTTGTTCATCATTTACCTCCTTTCTTGTTAAAAATCATATCCAGCGTTTCCTTGCCGAGCTTTTCAAAGAGCTGCCTACTTTCGGGAGAAATATTCAACTTCTTCTCATCTATTGATTTATTAACCTTTCCCCGTTCCGTCTGCAGGATTTCAAGCGCTTGTTCGGGACTGTAACCTGTTTCCTTAAGACGTTTTATCTGCGTTAACAGATGCCCGACCTCTAACGCTTCCGCTTTCAGTTCCTCCTGTTCTTTCGCTTCTTGATCGGCTGCCTCTGCTGTTCTTCCCAATACTTCAATATTACTTACATTAAGACGTTCAAGAATCACGCCTAAATCATCAAGCTCAATCTTAGTATCGCCAGAACGAAGATCATTAATAACTCTCCTCCTTTTTTTAACCGCTTCTTTTACCTCTTTCTTTTTTGCGTCATTAAGATTATCAATAACCTCTCGAACTTTTTCCCAATCTTCATCTGCCCATGCTTTCTCATTTTCAGAGAATTCCTCATTAGGCCATTTTTTCCCCACTGGTCGCTCTTTAGAATAGAATTTCAATAAGATTGAAGTTGGTATTTCCTGGACCTCATCGGGAATTTCGGCAAGTTTGTCCATTTTTTTCTTTCCAGCAATACGTCTAATTAAAATACTTATCGCTTCTAATCTCGCTTGATATAATTCAGGCCAGTTTTTAGGACCTTCTTCTTCCCCTTCAACCCAACCACGGAT
>Ga0307992_1002692_pt1 | contig 10050 bp, 10 predicted proteins | sample EllFjometagen133_FD_203162 | JGI IMG/M metagenome (GOLD analysis project Ga0307992, IMG submission 203162) | Marine microbial communities from Ellis Fjord, Antarctic Ocean - #133 | ecosystem: Environmental > Aquatic > Marine > Unclassified | place: Southern Ocean | collected 2014-10-08
CTGGAGAGCAACGACGCCTCCAGCGGCGTCCAGACCAGCGATCACATGGAGGCCGTTGACGGCGTAGTCCATGGTGTCGCCGTCGCCGTCGGTCAGATGCGCACTCTGGTCCGTGCCGTCAGGGGCCGTCCAGGTCCAGGTCGCAGCTCCGGGGTCGGCGGTGGTGAACGCGGCGGGCCAGTCCTGTTGCGTTGCCTGTGGCGTCACTGCAGCAGCGCCGCCGCCGCCAATCTCGGGAATCGTGGTGGGGTAGACGACGCTCACGGCTACACCGACGTGACGTCGAGGTCGAGGGCCGCAACGGTCGTGCCCGCGTCCGGAACCACGTAGACGTCGATCTGCCCGTCAGCGTTAGCGAGGATGAGGCGCGGCATGATGGGTGTCGCGTTGATCTGATCCGCGATGGCGGTAGCCGTGCTGGTCACCTTGGCGTCAGCCGGAAGGTCGCCCACCTCGCACAGGTAAGCGGTCCTGGTCGTGCAACCGCCGCCTCCACCACCGGCGGTCACCGTGAAGGCTTCCACCCGCACGTAGCCGGCCCCATCGCGGACGGTGAGCAGCTTCGCGGCGCCGCCGGTCCAGGCGGCCCAGGCCGGGATGCTCTTCCGTGATGGGGCGCCCTTGGCGCCGATGGCGGCCAGCAGCGCGTTGCCGGCTGTGACCAACCCGGCGACGGTGCCTTGGTTTCCTGTGACCGCCGTGAACCCCGCGGCCACGGCGGCGGCGAATAGCACCAGGACGTCATGGGTGTAGCGGATGATCATCCGAGTAGTCGTGGAACCTGTGATCGGGCCTGCCATGGCTGCGTCTCCGTGCATGGCGTTGAGCGCCGTCGCGCGCAGGATACCCCGAAACACGGCGCATGTTCAAGGGCGCCGGCGCCCGGCCATCAGAACGGAAGGAACGCGTGGGCCAGGTGCAGCCGCCGCGGAAGCCACGGATCCGAGGGTTCAATGGGATCGATCCCCACCACCCTGACGTAATCGTATTCGTTCTGGTAACCTGCAGCGGGGGGCTCAACAGGCGCGCTCCACAGCACCACCACTGCGTGCCTTCGCCGCAGGAATTCAAGCACCAGGGCGGCTGTTCCGCGGCCGACGAACGGGGCGTTGGATTCGTTGCCGGGGATGATCAGGCGGTTCCAGCGCAGCGGCACATACTTGTTCCAATGCCGGAAGTTTTGATCCCGCCGCAGCAGCGCGTTCCATGCGGCCCGCGCAGTGGTGACCTGGAATGCGGTCCGCTTCCCCCGGGCCTTCGCGCCGAGGCGGAGGCCCCTGGACAGCCACAGCGCTTGCTGCTGCAGGTCCACGTTTGACAAACTGTCATCAAGGGGGTTGGCGTAGAAGATATCGACGTTGGGCATGATGACTCCGGGTGTGGGCTACGTATCCAGCCAGCGCAGGCCGCTGCTGGGCTCGGCCGTCAGCAGGGTCCCCATGAATTCGCCGGCCATTTCGCGCCGCAACGTGGCGCCAGCTTCACGGGCATCCTGGGCGCGGACGCGCACCATGAAGGCGTCGTGGAACTGGCCGCACAGGCCTGTCCCTTCGCGGAAGTCGAATGGGATGGCGTCGCGGACGCGTACGCCGGACTGGTTCATGTGGCCCGCTGCGCTGGACTGGACTTCGTAGTTGAGCAGGTGGGGATCGATCCCTGACTTCTTGGGCTGGGCGCCGTCCAAGAAGTATCGACGGCGGCCGGTGATGGGGTCGGCAAGGTAGCCCTGGGCGGCGTACTTGCGCATGATGTCGTCCCACCAGCCGGTGATCTCCGGCACGCCGTGCTTCCAGTCCCCCACCATCTTCCGGACCTTGCGCAGGGGCAACTCGGCGTAGATCAGGACGCCCTTCTTGTCTTCGGCGCTGGTGATGACGCGGTGCACGGTGGGGGGGTCAGCGCCGTACTGGGAGGCGTACTGCACCCGCTTGGCGAGGTCCCGGTATTTCTTGTAGGTTCCGCTGCCCTTGTCCCAAATGCCGTTGTGGCACACGGGCTGGCCGTCGCAGGTCTTCACGGCGGTCTCGCCAAAGACCGTGATCATGGTCACGCGGTGGGGGTCGCCCAAGGGATGCCCGGGGGCCAGCTTCATGCCGCGTTCGAACACCTCGAGGTACTTGCGGCACCCGGACAGCGCTGCAATCAAGCGCAGCTCGATCTGGTCCAGGTCGGCGCCCACGTAGACGTACCGCGGATCCTGGCCGGTGATGGCGGCCCGCAGGTCGGCGACCACCATAGAGCGCAGGGCATAGCGCCAGTTCTGGACGTTGGGGCTCGAGGTCAGGCGCCCTGTAACGGCGGCGCCGCCATCGCCGGAGCCCTTGCCCGTAGCGTTCCAGAACGGGTGCAGGTAGCCATCCTGCAGCAGGCTACAGCCCTTGGCGCCCGGCTCGTAGCGGACGGCCTTGACGTAGCCCAAGAGCTTCGTGGCGCGCCTGGCCTTGCGGATCTCGTCGATGAACAGGCGCGCGATGTGGGGCACGGTGGCGTCGACTCGCAACGTCCGCAGGACCGCATCCCCCGTCGATGCGGCGCCCGTCGTCTTCGTCAGCTCCACTACGCCCAGGCGCCAGGGACGGCCGACGAACAAAACTTCGCGCAGCTGGTTGGGGCTGTTCGGGTTGAAGCTGCTGACGGTCTCGAGCGTGGCTTCATCGACGTTCCCGAAGTCGTCGGTGTAGTCGTCGCGCTCCACGCCCGGATCGAATTCTCGTGCCAGGGCGTGTTCGCCAGCGCGGGCCAGGATGCGCCGGGCATTCGTGACGGCCTCGATGCGCTCGGCCTCGAGCTTGACGTGCCAGTGGCTCCGGCCGAACAGACTCAGGTCAGGCACGGGCTTTCCGGTATCCTTGTCGACCACCACCTGGCCGGTCTTGTCCAGCTTCATCGGCGTGGGCCGCACCTGCCCGCTCTTCTCACCTGTGAGCCCCTGGTCCACGGCCAGGCCGAGGCGGTGCATGCCGACACAGACATCCTGCATTTGGGCGTCGAGCTTGTAGACGGCCTGCTGTTCGGTGCGCTTGACCTGGTCCACGCAAGCCTGGGTGACCCGGGCGTTGACCACGACGTCGGTGAGGTTGTAGACCCACAGCTGCCGGTCGTTCTCCGGCCTGGTGGCGGTGTGCCCGGCCTTCCAGGCGCGCACGTCGGTCAGGGTGGAGCCCAGGAAGCCCAGGGAGTGCTGCAGCTCTGCCCACATGCCCAGGCGGTGGAGCAGCAGCGTGTCCAGCAGCGGCTTCGGTGTGACGCCCAGGAACTGCTCGACGGCGATGCGGTCGTAGAACCCTGCGTTGTGGCCCGCCTTGCGGTGCTTCGGGCTCGTGAAAAACCACCGCAGGACATCCTTCATTTCCCGCGTGTCGCTGTCGCTGTAGAAGGTGGTGTGCCCGTCGATGCTCAGGAAGGGGATCACCACGCCGCCGTCGCTGTCGCCGATCCCAATGCACCGCATGTTCGCGGTCATGGGCTCGAGGCCGTCGGTCTCGACGTCGTACAGCCACAGCCGCTTTTCCTGACTCAGGTAGCGCTTGACCTGGGTCACAGACGGAAACAGGCCCGTCATGTCCGGATCAGTCCACCGGAGGCCGTCGTGGAAGTAGCGGACGGCGCGGCCCCAGTCGATGCGGAAGGCGTAGCGGTTCCGCATGGCCCGGGCGACGTGGGCAGGGTGGAAGGTGGGCAGGGCCAGGGCCTCGCGGCCGAACCGCCGGGTCACGTGCATGGTGCCGCGGTTGTCCATGATCCCCGTGCGGGTCGCGAGGATATCCTTCAGCGCCGTGGTCCCCATCGGGACGATGCAGTCGAAGTGGCTAACCAGGTGGGCGAGCCGGGGGAAGCAGCAGGTGACGGGGTCCGGCTTCTCTTCCATGCCGGCCTTTTTCAGCTCCTTGTTACGGTTCCGCCATTCCGCCATGACGAGGGCCAGCTTGTTTTTCGGTGGCCGACATCCGAGGCAGTTGGCCAGGGTTACGTCGTGGCGCTTCAGGCCCACGCGGTTCAGGCCGTGCTTCTCGAGCACGATCCACGACGGGCCGGAGGCGAAGGGGCGGCCCTCCTTGACCTCGGTCTCCCCCGGCGCCTCACCTACGACGATGATCTTCGAGCCCGGATGCAGCTCAGGCGGGACCGGCGGCCCCGCCCGCATTTCGCGCAGTATGCAGTTGTCGCAGTCGGCCCCCCACTCCCGCGGATCGTACTCGAGATCATCGATCCGGGGAGGGAGGGGCTGGTTCCGGAGCCAGGTAGGGACCTTGGCGAGCGCCTCAGCTACATCGAACTGGGGCGCTCCCAAGGTCCTGTCCGCCTCAGCCCATCAGCTCGTCGAGTTCGGCCGCACCGTCGCTGGCCGCCGCACCGGCACCGGCGCCGCTGGGGGCCGCCGCGGGGGCGTCGTCCAGGGGGTCGTCCTCGAGGTCGGCGGCGGAGGTTCCCGTACCCACGGAGCTGCCCGCGCTGGCGCCGGCACCGGCGGTGGGCTTGTTGCGCAGCTTGATGGTGGAATCGCCCTTGACCACGTCGTCGTACATGGCCTTGTCGAGGAAGTTGGTGTAGCTCTTGGAGCCCTCGCCCTGGTAGGCCTCGTAGTACAGGTAGCCCTCGCGGGGGGCGCCGTCCTTGCCGATGTAGATGCCGGCGCCGAAGTCGAAGTTGTCCTTCTTGAGGCTGGCGATCTTTTCGGGGTTGAAGCCCACGGAGATCATGAAGGCCTTGGCGCCACCTTCGACCCACTCGGGCCCGTCGGCGCGGCCGATCTTGGCCGGGGTCTTGCCGGGCTGGTAGGGCTCCATCCAGGCCGTGATCTTCTTGCCGATGTTGGCGGCGTTCTGCGGGGCATCGATGACCTGCAGCACGAGCTTGTGGGACAGGGCCCCGGACTCGGAGGTGCTGCCGTCGGTCACCTCGAAGATCCGGAACTTGTAGGGGCCGGTGTCGGGCTGGGTACCACCGACGCTGCGGGGTGCGACGCCGGTGAAACGGGCCGCGATGGGGGTCGCCTTGAAGACGGACATTTTTCCTTCCTTGGGTGTGGCCAGCTGGCCGGGATCCGCCTGGAACTACTCCAGGTCGGAAGTCGAGTTCGTTGCAGGGCTCGCGGCGTCGGCGCCGTCAGGCGCGTCATCCTCGAGGTCTGTGACTGCTCCATCCGTAGCGGCAACGTGCACCACGGGCGGAAGATACATGGGGTCGGAGAGGATCGGGTCGGTGTAGATGGAGCGCGCGAAGCCGTCCTCGACGGCCCAGCGGACGTGCCGCATATCGAACCGGCCGCGGAGCGCGTTGGCGGCCCACTCCCACACCGCACGTGGGTCCTGGCCGGCCAGCAGGCGCGCAGCCACCTTGTCGGCCACCGCATCTTGCCAGGCCAACCCTGGCGCACGGCCGAGGTCCTGGCCTGCAGCACGCAGGTACTCGCGCAGGTTGGCCGGCGCGGCCTTGCGGCCCTTGTGGAACACGTCGTAGCGGTCCTTGCTGACCCAGTCCTCGTCAGTGGGCCCGGGCACGTAGAATTCGGCGTGGAGCAGCTGGGCGGCCGGCGCCGCCTCTGAGCTGACCTTGCGCACCTGGGCGCAAAAATCGAAGGCGTAGGGCAGGATCGTCATGACCTTGTTGCCCTTGAGGTCCGGGCCCCCCGGGTGCCACGTTCCTTCGCGGTCACGGTTCCCCACGCGGACATGGGCGCCTGCGATGCCGAGGAAGCCGTTTCCCCGCACGGCGTTGCCCAGGGCGCGCACGCGGCGGGCCAGCTCCATGTAGCGGTCGGCCACCTTGGGGTGCGTGAGCACCAGGTCATCCAGCTCGTTGCCGGCCATGATGGAGATATCGTCCAGGCCGACGCGGGTAAAACCCCTGGCCTTGAGCTTCGGCAGCGCAGCTGCGCCCCAAGACAACGTGGGCCGATTATGACAGAACGTTCGGGGGGCCAGGTTCGGGAGCTTGAGCGCCTTCGCGCCGGTGGACAACCCACCGCGGCCGGCCAGATAGGCCGTCTGCGCGGGGTCCGAGCCTTCGAGCGCCGCTACCATGAGCAGCGTCTTCCCCAGGTCGGACTCTCCGTACAGCACACCAGCAAACGGATCCATGAAAAATTCCTTCCAGAATGAGGGCGCCGGACATGCCTGCCAGCGCGATCCTTCGTGTTCTACGGGGGCGTTGTATCGCCCCCTTGGGCCTGCGTCAAGGATCCGACGAGACTTCGCCTGACCCCACCGATCTACTCCTCGGCGCCGCTGTCGTCGCGGTCAGGATCTGTCCTGGCGTCGGTCAGGTCGATGCGGTATCGGCTGTCCATCCAGGGCCCACCAGGCCCCCACAGCAGGGCCGCCATGGTAGCGTTGGTGCACACCCGTGCGGCGCTGGGCACGCCTGGCACGATCATGTGCGGTTGGGTGACGCGGTGCCGGTAGAAACCGACTTCGCCTCCGTAGAGCTTGTGAACGTGCTCGAGCCACACCTGCCCGGGAAGCATCACCGGCATCCCGGCGCAGAGCCAGGCGTCTACCCAGTCCAGCACACCGTGCGCCGGGCTCACGTGGCGCGCTTCCGCGTCCGCCAACACCGTGGCCAGATCCGCACCCACGAGGCGCGTCTGCACGTCGCTGTCCGCCGTCCGCAGCAGCCAGCCGCCACCGGACTTGGTCACCGTGGCCACGGGCACGGCGGCGCACTGGTCCTCCACAGCAGGCCAGCTCACGCGGCGGAATGTGCTGCCTGCCTGCCACCACCAAGGCTTCATGGCGACGTGGATGAACCCAGGCTGCGGGCCTGGGCTGGCTGGGTAGAAGCCGGCGAAGGGGTTGAAGGGGACGGTGCGGTCGATGCCAGCCATGATGGGCTCCTGGTGGATGATGGTGTGCAGCTTCGCAGCTGCGGTCAGGCGCGGCCAGCTCGGCACGTGCGGCCGAATCGGCAGTAGTTATGGGCCGGGCAGGGGCCCCACAGTGTCCAGCAGTTACCCGCGGAGATCCGACGGGGCCACTTCCACGGGTCGCGCCCTTCCGCCTCGAGCTGCGCGATGCGGTTGCCCGCATCGACGATGGACTGCGGGAATTCGCTGAGGGCCTCGGGGGCCGGAGGTACCGGGACGCGGCGAAAGCGCTTCTTTGCACTCCGGCTCCCCCCGCGGCCGCCCACCTCGATGAGGTTGAGGAATGCGCCGCCGAAGTCATCACCGTGCCGCCGACGGCCGAACCACGTGTAGCCCAAGAACTGCCCGTCCAGGGCGTAGCGGTTGATCGTGTCGTGGTTGAGGAACCCAATGTACTTGTGATCGAGGTAACAAATCTTCCCCTTGCTCCCGCCAGGTCCAGGATCGAGGATCCCGTAGTTGTCGCGCACGAAGAGGTCACCACGCTGGGTGTAGCGGTAGCGGATGGGCTCGCCCAGGGCGTTGACGCCTGGGTGGGTGACCCAGCCCTTCAGCTGCGTCTCCACGCCCAGCAGCTCGAGGCCGTCGTCGACCTGGCCGCCGTTGCGGTCCTCGTGGCCGTAGCGAATGAAGTAGTCATCCAGGGTCTCGAGGATGGGATCGATCCAGACGTTCCCGTCGGTGCCCCAGCTACCCGCGGCGATGCGGACGGCGGACTCCGTATCGTAATACTGTTCGGGATCCTCGCCCTTGCGGCGGGCGTCGAGACGCGCGTAATGATGGGCGATGCCGACGTGGCCGATGGCGCCGCGCACCAGGGCTGGGCCGGAGTCCTCCATGTAGCTGCGGCCCTCCTCACCCAGCTTGTGGCGCAGGGCGTAGAGCTGCAGGCAACAATTCGCCGTCGCCCAGGTTGACCAGCCCTTTTCGGACGGTCCGGCGTCGAGTAGGATCTTGCTCACTTCCCGGCCCTCCGCGCAGCTTCCTGCGCCACGGGCTCTTCGGGCAGCTTGCCGGCCATAGACTCCAGGCGGGTCAGGCGCGCCCCCTGCGTCTCCTCCCTGGCCTCGAGGCGTTCCATCCGGGCGAGGAGGGCTGCGCGGCCGCTAACGTCGCCACGGGTCACACGGCGCGCCGTGTGCTGGATGAGACCGCAGCCCCGGGCGGGCACGATGACGATGGGGTTGCCCTCCAGCACCTCGGGGCGCTTCAGCAGCAGGGGATACGTCGCGCCCATGGCCTGCACCTCGAGCACGAACACGACGGTGGGCGTGCCCATCCGGTGGCTGGTGCCGTCCCAGGGGACCACCTGGACGTCGATGACGGTGGCCTTGACGATGCGGTGGCTGCTGCTGCAGAGCGCGGTGTCCGGCGCCGTGCCCGGCCAGCTCTCACCGTCTTCCGTGAAGCCGTGGACGTGGTCGAGCGTGGGGCTGTAGAACTTGGCTTCGTTCAACACACCCCAGAAATGGACGGTGGCGCCGTGGATGCTTGGCTGGGCGATCATGCGGAGGGCTCCTTGTCGATGTAGCGGACGTCCACACCACCCTCGCTGAGGATGGCGGTGGCGATAGCGAAGTTCCATGGGTCATCAGAGCGCGTGACTGCGGAGTCGGCTGACGGCTTGTAGCACACCAACGCGTCGATACCGACATTGACAATGGAGTTAGCACAGGCGGCGCACGGGAACCAGGGCAGGTACATGGTGGCGCCCTGGAGGGCCACACCGCGCCGTGCCGCAGCTGCGATGGCGTCACGCTCAGCGTGCTCGATCCACTGATACTTCGCTGGGCGAAGCAGGCGCTCCGGGGCTTGTTTCACACGGACGCCGCGCGCAGGCCGATTGGCGCCGGTTGACAGGATCGCACCGTCGGCAGCGATCACCACGCACCCGACCTGTGTGTCAGGGTCTTCGCTGAAGCTGGCTACGTGCGTCGCGATGGCCATGCGCTGCTTGTCGGTCATGGCGTTCACAGTGATCATCGCGAAGCCGCCAGCCAGACGCGCCGGATCTCGTCGCCCAGCCACAGCGCGGCGCCCATGGAGGTGACGAGGCCGGTGGCCAGGATCTCGCGGCGCAGGTTCTCGGGGTTGCGGGCTTCGACGACGGCGATGACTTCGTGCGAGCTGGGGTCGGTGGCGGTCGCGCGGATCGCCTTGACTTTGTTGTGGCGGCAGGCACCTTCACGCGCGTAGCAGCTGCAGGGCTGGCCGGCGAAGATGGTACAGCCGCCCACCGCAGCTTCCACCAACCAGCTCGAGCGCATGTCCCACTGCATCGCGGGCGGCTTGTGCAGCTCCACCACGGCGCGCGCAGCAGCCCAGTCGCGGCTGTACAGGTGCGCGCTCACGCTCAGGCAGGTGACGGTGCCGACCTCCATGCCGTGCTTCTCAGCCATGCGGCAGAGGTAGAGACAGACGGCGGCGAGGTTCTGGGGGTAGGCTGCGTACGTGTCGTGACTCCTGAAAACTACCGTTGCGTGAAGTTTCTTACCCATTACGCACCCACCTCTTGTTGTTGATCACAGCCGACACGGTAGCCGGACTGACGTTGTACTTCTTGGCCTGGCTGGCCTGCGTTGCCCCGGCCGCAACCGCGGTGCGGATGGCTACCGACGCACTCCACGACAGCTTGGCGTTGCCGTGCGATTCAGCGCGTGGTCGTCGGTGCGGCACGGTCCGACTGCCATTGTCGTCGCCGCTGGCGGTGTTGTCGCGTCCACGTCGAAGAGCATCCATCCTGTTCTCGTGCGGGCCGCCAACGTACAGGTGGTCCGGGTTACAGCATGGTGGGTTGTCACACTTGTGGAGGACGTGCGCCTCACCAGCCGACGCGCCGTGTGTCAGCTCCCACGCCACGCGGTGTGCAGCTTCACCTTGCCCCTTTTCCGCGCGGTGGAAGTGGCCGTAGCTGAATGGCTGTTTCCCTGCCATCCACAACCAACAGGGTGTGTCCAGGTGGGCTGGAATCAGACCACGCTTGTACACCTTCGCCCAGAATCGATCCGCTTCGGTTGTCGGCTGCTGGTATTCATCCAACGCGGCCGGGTCGTGTTCCACACCAGTACGCAGCCGCCACAGCGGCTTGGCGCGCCCTGAACCGGAACACTCACGACGCACCCCGTCTTGTTGAACCGTGCCCTCGGCCCGTAGCGCACGAAGCACGATTCGAATGGACGCCTTCA
>Ga0307992_1002693_pt1 | contig 10049 bp, 10 predicted proteins | sample EllFjometagen133_FD_203162 | JGI IMG/M metagenome (GOLD analysis project Ga0307992, IMG submission 203162) | Marine microbial communities from Ellis Fjord, Antarctic Ocean - #133 | ecosystem: Environmental > Aquatic > Marine > Unclassified | place: Southern Ocean | collected 2014-10-08
TTAACTTTATTTATGCATTACTATAATTACCAGAAAAAACACCGAGGATTAGGCATGGACGGAAAAACGCCCATGGAAAGATTAAATGAACTAGCAAGTGTAAACTTGACACTGCAATGCCACAAAGTTTGACAAGATTAAAATATTGTTATATTATATTTTTTAATGCTTATTGTGGTAAGATTTATGTCTTATCGCAATATTTTTTTTAAATAAAAATATATAGGTGAAAACACCTTTTGTATAAAATAAAAATATAAACACTTAAGGAGGGTAAAGAAATGGCAAAAATAGCAAAAAATACAATTCTAGGATCATTGTTTTTTCTGGGATTAGGTGGATTGGCTATTGCTGTGCCAGCGGTAGTTTATGGTGAAACTATTCTTCAAATAATTTTTCACAAAGAAGAGAAAGAGGAGGGCAAGTAAATTGGCAAAAAAAATTGGAAAAATGACAAATAATGTTTTTTCCGTCACTGCATTAGCAACAATTTATGTGGTTGGCGGGCTTGGAATGGCTTATTGGAATGGCTACTGTGCTGTAGTCGAGAAAATAAGATATTAAAAAAGTAAAATTGGCGATCAATCTGTCTCGGCCTCATTCGTGTTTATTAACGGATGAGGCTATTTTTTTTGCTTTTTTATTTGATATAAAGACATATGTTTGATTAAATAAAGAATCTAGAGTAATTAAAAAGTCACTAGTGTCATATGCTATTTACCCTGAAGGCACTAGAAGTAGAGATGGCAAACTGGGCAAATTTAAAACAGGTGCTTTTCGATTGGCAATCGACGCCGGTCTGCCTATTGTTGTATTGACGATAGCAAATACAGGCAAGGCATTATTACCAAAAACGTATTTTGGATTGGATTCTTCAATTACATCCAAGCTTATTATTAGCGAAGAAGTGATTGAGACAACAAATCTGACTCACGATGATATAGATAAAATTATAAAAAAAGTCAGAAGAACTATGATAAAAAATCTTGAAAAATATCAAAATTGATTTTTTTTACTTGAATAAAATCCCCAGCACATAAAGTCGCTGGGGTTTTTTCTTGCTAAAAATACTTTTTTTCGCTAATATAATATAATATGATAATAACAATTGGTTCGAAAAATAAAACAAAAGTTCAAGCCTTGGAAGAAATTATTTCTGATTATGAATTATTGAAAAACGCTGAAGTTGTTGCGATTGATGCATCTTCGGAAGTGTCAGAGCAACCCAAGACACTTGAAGAGACAGTGAAGGGTGCAATTAACAGAGCAAAGAATGCTTGGAAAGATTGTAATTTTAGTTTTGGGATAGAAAGTGGTCTTATTGAAATTCCTTATTCAAAGACTGGTTTTATGGATGTAACTATATGTTCAATATTTGATGGAGACAATACTCATTTAGGTATCGCTTCTTTATTTGAGTATCCTAAAGAGGTGACAAAAATGATCTTGAATGAGGACTGCGACATAAGTCAGGCTTGTAAAAAGATTGGTTTAACTGAAAACGAGAAGCTAGGCGAAGATGGTGGGGTAATAGGACTCTTAACAAAAAATAGGTTGGTGAGAAAAAATCAAAATAAACAAGCCATAACAACAGCATTAATTCATCTGGAGAATCCAGAATTATATTAATCTATGAATAATCTTAAATTATACAATTCACTAAGCAAGAAAAAAGAAGAATTTAAACCAATCAAAGATAATGAAATTGGTTTATATACTTGTGGTCCAACAGTTTATAATTATGCTCATATCGGAAACCTGCGAACATATATTTTTGAGGATATATTAAAAAGAGTTTTGATTTATAATGGTTACAAAGTAAAGCATGTAATGAATATAACAGATGTTGGTCATCTGACTGGAGATATGGATATGGGTGAAGACAAGTTGGAGAAAAGTGCAAAAAAAGAAAACAAAACTGCTTGGGATGTGGCTGATTTTTATACAAAAGCATTTAAAGAAGATATTAAGAAATTAAATATCTTAGAACCAGATGTTTGGTGCAAGGCGACTGATTATATAGAAGAGCAAATTGATTTGATAAAAATACTTGAAGAAAAAGAATATACATATATAATTAGCGACGGAATTTATTTCGATACTTCTAAGTTCAAGGATTATAACAAATTATCTCATTTGAAATTGGACGAATTGCAAGAAGGGGCTAGAGTGGAGAAGAACAAGGAAAAAAGAAATTCAACTGATTTTGCACTTTGGAAATTTTCTGAACCTCACTCTAGTCCTTTCTTTTGTAAGGAGAGGGGAAAAATAAGTAAGCGTCAGATGGAATGGTGGTTTATTGGAAAGAATGAAGGAAAGTTAACATCTGATACTAAATGTGTTGATGACGTAAAAAATAAAAATACAATTGGATTTCCTGGTTGGCACCTGGAGTGCTCTGCAATGAGTATGAAAGAGCTTGGAGATCAGCTTGATATACATTGTGGTGGTATTGATCATATCAACGTACATCACACCAATGAAATTGCTCAGTCTGAAGCAGCTACTGGTAAAAAGTTTTTTAATGTTTGGATGCATGGCGCTTTTTTGAATATTAAAGGTGGGAAGAAAATGGCAAAGAGTGAAGATAACTTTTTGACTATCGACAATGCTTTTACTAAAGATGGTTATCTTCCACTAGCTTATCGTTTTGCAACTTTAAAAACGCATTATCGTAAACCAATGGAGTGGATAGAATCGGGAAATAAGTCAAAAGATGATGCTCAGTATGAGTTAAATAGATTAAATAAACAAATGCGGTTATTATATCAAGATAGCAAAGTAAACGATAAGGGTGAGCAAGCAGAGTTATCTTTGATCAAAAAAGGTTTTAAGGTTATAGAAAAGTATGAAGAAAAATTTATTGGCGCAATTAATAATGATTTAAATATGCCTCAGGCCTTAGCAGTTTTATATGAAGTTTTAAAGTCTTCTTTTAGTGCCGATGAAAAATTATTAACTATTTTAAAGTTCGATAATGTTTTGGGCTTAAAACTAAAGGAAAGAATGGTGAAAGTATTAAGGGGCGAATTGTCAGATAATATTGAGAAGTTGAAGAATAAAAGAGAGAAAGCTCGTGAGGAAAATAATTTTTCTGAGTCTGATAGGTTGCGTGATGAGATAGAAAAAATGGGTTATATAGTAGAAGATGGTAGTGATGGCATGAAAGTTTATAAAAAGTAATTATTTAAAATTAAAATACTTCAATTTTTGCGTGCAGATTATTATATTTAGTTTGCACGTATTTTATTTGTTAATTTATTGATAATCACGTACCCCTCCCAACCTCCCCTTATTAAGGGGAGGAGTTTTTTTTATTCCCCTCCTTAATAAGGAGGGGCTAGCCTGCCTGCTGGTAGGCAGGGGGAGGTAGGTGAATGATTGATATATGTTATTTCCCGGTTTGTTTTTAAGGCTTTTTTGTATTAATATTGTAAATATGAGTAATTTTTGGCAAAAATTAAAAAAGAAAAATAAACCGATTTATGCATTAGCTCCTTTAGCTGGTGTGACGGATAGTGCTTTTCGGCAGATATGTAAGAATTTTGGTGCGGATGTCTTGTATAGCGAGATGGCTAGTGCAACGGCCTTGTTTTATTTGCAAGACAAAAAAGAAAATCCTACTTTGGATTTACTTGAGTTTGATAAAAAGGAAAGACCATATGTAGTTCAACTTTTTGGTAATGATCCTAAGCATTTTGATGTAGCTACCAAGATAATTAGCTCCCACCCCCTCTGTGTTTCCCCCTCGGGCAGTGGGAGAAATTTGAGACCAGACGGAATTGATATAAACTTTGGTTGTCCAGTACCAAAAGTAGCCAAGCAAAAAGCTGGGGCTGAGTTATTCAAAGATAAAAAATTATCGCGTGAGGTTATTAAAAGTGTAATAGAGAATACTGATTTGCCGGTTTCGATAAAAACCAGGACAAAAGTTGGCAAAGTGGATGTATTGAATTTTTTGGACTTTATCAAGGGCTTAGACGTAAAAGCTCTAATGATACATGGTAGAACATTTGCACAAGGTTTTGCAGGGCCGATTGATACAGAAGTTATCAAGCAGGCTCGAGATCATTTTGGTGGGGTTATTTTAGCTAACGGTGGCATTAATGATAGTGACGAGGCTGAGAGAGTGCTGAGAGAGACTGGGGCTGATGGGCTGGGGATTGCAAGAGGGGCGATGGGTAGTCCGTGGATATTCGAGGAACTTAAAAAAACTCTCGTCATTGCGAGCAAAGCGAAGCAATCCCGGGATTGCCGCGTCGTCGCTTGGGCTCCTCCTCGCAATGACATAAAAAAAACAATTATAAAACATGCAAAACTTGCTGAAAAATTAAAAGGTAAACAGGGGATAATTGAAATGAGAAAACATCTGTGTTGGTATGTGCAAGGCTTGCCTGGTGCTAAGAAACTGAGAGGAGAACTAGTGAAAGTTAATACAATTGATGATATAATAAATATATTAAAATAATATTACAATATGTCTAAATTTGTTCCCGCTCCTTGGGAATTAAAAGGTAATGGTTATATTTTATCGTATAGATTTCCAAAAGCTTTTATTGAAAAATAAATAAACATCCCTTCTTTTTCTCTTTATGATGTTTATAAATAAATTTTGTAAATGTATTACAAAGTGGTATAAAAACAGGGAGTATAAAAAGTTTTTAGACTGGGTAAAGAAAAAATAATTGTTATATTGCTAATTTAAAAAAGACCACCTTACGGCGGTCTTTTTTATTTGAAGTTTTAAATTTTATTTATATTATAGCCATTTTTTCTTTTTGAAAAAAAGTAGCATAAAGAAGCAACCTATTGTCATTAATATTATTATTTGCCAGAAACCATTTTCATTGTCTACAAATGGCATACTGTCTATGGTGTTCATCCCGAAGATGGCAGCAAATAAAGTGAGAGGGAAGACTATCACAGAAAACACTGTAAGAGTCTTCATGATATCTGATATTTTATAATTTAGCATTGATTCATTAGTGTCGTGTAGAGCTTCGATCATTTCTTTTTGGTTTTCAAGCATCTCCCAGATTCGTTTGGTTCTATTTATTAGGGTTGTGTAATACGTTCTTAGCTTGTCCGCGGGAATAATTGATTTTTCTAGTTCTACTATTTTTTTCATTATATTTTTGTGACTTTGCATTATTCGACGGAAATTAATAATATTTCTTCTTAGATATAAAATTTTGGAAGTAGCTATTTTTTGATTTTGAGAAAATATTATTCCTTCTACCTCTCTCATGAGTATAGTGTTGTCATCAAGTAATTTAAAACAATTTGATATTAGAGCATCTAGGAGTTCGTACATAAGGATAGCAGAAGATTCCAATTTGTAGGAAAGCAAAGCTTCTCCGTCTTTTTTGCAGAGACTGAAGAATTTTTTTAGAGAAGTTAATTCGTCATTGTGAATAGTGACAAGATGATCTCGAGTTATAAAAAATTCGATTTCTTCTGATTCGATAATTTCGTTTCTATATACTGGAAAATGAAGGATTACAAAAAGATAGCCCTTGCCCGACCGGACAATTGGTCTTTGTGAGCTTGCCTTGGCAGATGAGGCCTGGAGATAGGGAAGATCAAATTTAAATTTTTTTCTTAAATATTCAATTTCATTTTTACCGGCGTTTTTTATATTTATCCAACTTAATCTTTTGGATTCAGTAATTGGATTGTCTATCAAGATTTCTTCTATATTTTTGGATATTTTTTTATATTTGTGCATAATTTTAGTTAGTAGTAAATTGTAATTATTTTTTTTAACTTGACTGTTAATATAACTTTTGTTAAATTATAACATATTTTGATTATAAATAAAATAAGACTTACAATATATGTTAGAAAAATTATTAGGATCAAAGTCAAGGGTGAAAATATTAAAAATTTTCTTATTAAATCCTGGCAAAAAGTACTACATTAGACAGTTGGCTAGAGATTTGAAATTGCAAGTAAATTCTATTAGAAGAGAGTTGGATAATCTTGAGCAGTTTGGTTTACTTGTATCTAAGACCGGTATTGAAGATGAGGGCGATGAGTTGAGAGAAGAGCTTGAGGATCTAGAAAAGTTAAAAGAAGGTAAATTGGTAGAAAAGAAAGCAAAAAAAATGGATTCTGTTAATAAGCAAGAGAAGAAATATTTTCAAGCCAATGAAAGTTTTGTTCTATTTGAAGAAATAAAAAATCTTATTATCAAAGCACAGCTTTTATATGAAAAGGATTTTGTGGAAAAGATAACTAAACTGGGAAATATGAAATTGGTAGTCTTAACAGGTTTTTTTGTGAACATAAAAGATTCTATCACAGACATCCTGATAGTTGGTGCTGCTAATAAAGCAAAATTGACTAAAATAATAAAATCACTAGAGAAAGATTTAGGCAGGGATGTGAATTATACTCTCCTAAGTAGTTCAGAATTCAAACACAGACGAGACATGACTGATATATTTTTGTATAATATACTAGAGGGAGAGAAGATAGTTGTAGTGGATAATATAAAATTGGAAAATTAAAATTTTAAAATATATAAAAATCATGGTTAATATTCAACCGTGGTTTTTTATTTTCTCAAAAAATATGTTATAATATTTTTATATGTTTAATAACTACGAAAAAAAACAAAAAGAAGTTTCAAAATTTGCTGGTGTGAATAATAGAATAGAGTTGGATGATGACTCCAAAAAAGATTATAAGAATATTATTATTTTTTCTATTTTTATTTTTATATTAATTTTAATTATTGCAATTGTTTTTGTTTTTTATTATAAAAATAAAACAGATGAAATTTTCAATATTATTGATGACGACGATGATCCTGTAGTTTTTTTACCTGACGATAATAATGACGATAATAAAAATAATAATCAAGACAATAAAAATAATTCAGACTTGCAAGCTGAAAAGATTTCTCTCGGTCAATTTTATAACGAACCAAGTGATGAACTTGACTTTGAAATAGCTATTACGAAATTGGATTTGCCAATTAACGTAAAGTCAGATGTGGTTAATTATTATGATATTGCTAGGAAAGTAAATCTGGATAATGTTCTGGATAAAATAAATAACGATGGTTATGCGGTTATAGATAATCCGTTTGCCAGTGAAGCGGACAATTTTCATTCTGTCTATAAATTATTAAGTGAAAAAAATATTCCCTTACTTATAACTGATGATTATTTAATTTATTATTATCAAAATAATTTAAAAGAAATATATAAAAGAATAGAGAAGGATGTTTTTTATTATAGTATCTGGGATGCAAGTAAAAAGCTCTTTGAGGTGGCTGATGGTAGGTACAGGGACGCTGTTGAGGTAACTGGTATAACAAACGATCCTGCTATCGAGGGACAACGAATGTATCTAGCTTATCTAGCTGTTATTTTAGAATTGCTTTCTCCAGATGAAGGGCAAATAAGCGATAAACCGAATATGAGCGAAATGTATTTTACCACTACTGAAGCAAAAAAATTTGATTTTGAGTTGCCATCATATTTATATGATGATGTTTTAAGGGAAATTGATTCAATAACAAGAGCAAAATCAGTAGAAAAATCTCCAATATTTAAGTATCAAAAAGATTATACTAGTTTTCAGGTGCCACAAAATTATGAAAAAAAAGCGAGATTATATAATTTTTATTTAGCAACAGAGTGGATTAGATCTGTATTCCCTTTGTATTACAATAGTGAAGTTTGTGAGGATTGTTTACTTGATCAAGATGATTGGTTGATAAGTATGGTAGCTTCTAGTTTTATGGCCAAGGATTTATCACAGAATCAAGATATCAAAAATGAATGGGCAAAGATATATAAGATTATTTCATTTTTTTCTGGGCTAAGACAAGAGTTAACTTATCTTGATTATCAGGAAGTATTGGTCGATTTGTATGGAGAAGATTATAAATTAGAAGAGTTGTTTACTAGAGAGAATCCTGACATAATTAATAATGCCTTAAAATTAAAAATTAAATTAGAACAAAATATTTTTACTGATACAGAAGGTGGTTATGATCGAGCCAATATAGATGAATTAAGAAAAGTTGGTTTACGACTTTTGCAAGAAACATATTTGCCAGATAATTATATATACAAAGATTTGACTTATCCAAATGTGGGAGAGTATTTGGGAGAGAGAAAGAATATAAATAGGAGTGGTAATGCTACATATTGCGAAAAAGAACACGTTGCTTATAGATGCTCGGGTATCGGCTTGGATATTATAAATCTTGTTAATCCAATTTATGATAATCCATTTTTTGATGAAAATACGCGTTTTGAAAATTATATTTCTCAATCTGATAGACTGCGAAATGATTTAATGGATTTAAATAAAGATGATTGGCATAGAAATACCTTTTGGTTAACATTAAATTTGGGTATGAATATATTTAATGATAAACACAGGGATGTGTCATTATTTTTTGATAACATTGGCTGGAAAGATAGATTAATTGATGTTTCCCTTGGTTCATTATTAAATCTTGGCTTAGATGAAGATAGTTATGAATTAGCTAATAAAGAAATTGTGGCATTAAACACTTACAAAGAAAAAAATGAATATAGTTATATAGAGCCAAATATTTATTTAATCAATGAACTGGAAGCTAGTACTAAAATGCTATACGACTATCTTTTTAATTTGAATATAATGGAAGAAGCAGTCTTGCTTAAAAGTGATCTTATTCGCTTGCAAGATAATTTAGCCAGTGTAAAAGGTTTCGTCGAAAAAGAACTCAAGAAAGAAGATTTTGATAATAGAGAATTACAGGATGTTTATAATTTTTTATTGGAATATGATTTGGTTGAAGAAGGGGAGAAAGTGTATCAGATTTCTTTAGGATCTAGTAGGAGAAAAATAACTCGTAGTATCGATGGCGTTAAAATACTTATTTACGTTCGTGAAATTAATGGAATTAAAGCATTTGTACTTGGACCAGTGTTTGATTATCAAGAGTATTAATTAGATTAAAGGTTTTAGTCGTTAGGTTTTAGACATATTTAAAAACCGTGTTTATGCACGGTTTTTATTTTTTTATTTGATAAGACTTATTTACGTGGTATATTATTAATACCAACCATTTTGGTTGGTATTTAAATATATGAAGTTTTCTACTCGAACAACTTATGGTCTTAGGGCAATGATTTTTTTGGCAAAGAATTATAATGATGATAATGTGTCATTAAGAATTATTGCTAAAAAAGAGAATATTTCTTTGTCATATCTAGAGAGGCTTTTTGCTAATTTAAAAAAAGCTAAATTAATAGAATCAGAAAAAGGAGTTACCGGAGGTTATAAATTGGCTAAAAATCCAAAAATAATAACTATTTATGATATTGTTACGGTACTCGAGGGTAAACTAACGCCATTTTATTGCTTGAGTGAAGATGGTAAAGTGAAATGTGAAGCCGGAAAAAGTTGTGGGGCTTCAGTGGTTTTATCAAAGGTTCAAATTGCAATTAAAAAGACTTTGAAAAATATTAAATTAAGTGATTTAAAATGAAGAAGATAATTTTTTTTATATTATTATTTATTGCAATTCCAGTATATGCGAGTAATAATTTAGATACAGATGGCGATTGTATTTTAGATTATGATGAAAAAAACGTTTATTTTACAAATTATCAGAAAACTGACACGGATGGGGACGGTTATAGTGATTGGATAGAATTAAATAATGGTTATTCTCCGCATAATGTAGAAGGTGTGAAATTAGAGGATAGTGATACTGACAATGATGGATTGTCAGACAGAATGGAACTTAATTTTCACACCAGTTTGATTGATTCGGATACTGATGATGATGGTTATTTGGATGGCGATGAAATAAAATATGGATATGACCCCTTGGATCCAGAGAGGAGTGAATTGGAAAAAAGAATAGAAATAAATACAGGCGATCAGGAATTAAGTTATTTTTTGGGAGGGGTAAGGATGGAGAAATTTTTAATTTCTTCAGGAAAGAATAATACAACTCCAAAAGGTCATTATAGTATTATAAATAAACGTCTAAAGGCTTGGTCGCCATATGGACTTTGGATGCCGTATTGGAT
>Ga0307992_1002695_pt1 | contig 10047 bp, 16 predicted proteins | sample EllFjometagen133_FD_203162 | JGI IMG/M metagenome (GOLD analysis project Ga0307992, IMG submission 203162) | Marine microbial communities from Ellis Fjord, Antarctic Ocean - #133 | ecosystem: Environmental > Aquatic > Marine > Unclassified | place: Southern Ocean | collected 2014-10-08
GATTTCTTAATCCAACCACTCCAGAATGTGTTAAAGTATAACATAATTCCTAAGAATTGAATGATACCTGATGTAATAAAAATTCCTAAATCATACCAAGCTCCAATAGTTCCTTGAACTACTGTTTTACCGTGTAATACCCATCTAGGATATAATGAAGCCCAATCAAATTCAGTCTTAAATAGAACTAAGAATACTAGGACCGCATAGATTAATATGTTTATAACTAATGATAATGTTACAGTTATAAATATAGATGAATTCTGATTCTTTATCTTAAATTTCTTTGCCATTGCTTTCTCCTAACCACTTATTTGTAAGTTCAATATCATATGTAAATTTACATCCATAATACTTGCCATTACATCTAGCTGCTTTACTTATATTTGTTAAAGTTGAGTCTTTAAATTTAATAACTCTTGCTCTAACTTCTTCTTTACATTCTTCAACTGTATCAAATGACATTACGTCTCCATTAGGAAACTTAGCATATAACAATTCTTTCTTTGTTTTATGAGCTGAATGTGGTGTATGTTGAAGATTACCTTGAGTACCTTTACTTTCAGTTTCTTCTTTAATATCATCTATTGGATCTTTTAATCCTTCAGCTATAACTTCAGCTCTAGTTACAATTCTACGAACTTGGCTATGATCGAATGTAAGTGCATTAAGTTCATTAAATCTACTTCTCCAATAGTTTCTTTTGTCTTCCATATCTTCAATTATATCTTGTTGAGCTTCTATTTGATTAAAGAAGCCTTGAGCTGTATCATTTATCATTGTTATAGCTTCATCTTGTTCCATTATAATTGATATAAGTAAATCCTTTGATAATAAGTTTAAATTTTCCATGAGTTCTCCTTCTTACTGCGATTTTTAGTCATTCATTACTACAACCATACCATTTGTATTACTGAATATAATACCACATGATATAATTGGTTTGTTAGGATAGTCTTTGCCATAGGTCATTGCATAGGTATCGTTATCTACACCTGAACCACAATTCATACCAAAGATAGTATCTAGTCCGTTGTTATTATATTTGATTCCAGCATAAGCATGTGAATGTCCTATGACTGTACTCATTCTATTTCTTATTGCAGCATTAATTGCTCCATCTTTACCACCTGAACCTGTACCATGAGTATAGATTACATCGTCTATGATGTGTCTTTCAGCAATTATCCAAGTATCTGGTAGATCCCATAATTGAGCAAATGATTTTACTAAAGTTTCAGGTAATCCAAGTGTTGCTGCTTGTCTCATAGGTATTAAGTCGTGATTTCCAAGTACATAATATACATTAGGAAACAATTTAACTAACTTATTTATAACTTTTTGAGCTAAGTCTTTTTCAGTAATAGGCCCAACTGCTTCTGGATGACTATTGAATCTAGATAACGCATGATTATCAACCATATCGCCATTTAAAACTACATCAGTTACTCCATACTTTTTAAAGGTCTCAACTACAAATTCAATATATCCTTCTTTCATAAATGGTAAATGAGTATCAGAGAATACTCCAACAACTCTATTACTTTTACTTTTTAATTTTTTTACTTTAGTTTTTTTCTTTAATGTTTTTTTATTTATAGCTTGTCCTAATAACTTTGCCATAATTCCTCCTTATTCATAAGTAAACTCTGAACCTTTTTTACTAACAAGGTAAGCATCCGAATACTTAGTGTCTCCGATTTTTAATCTATTTCTTCCTACTTCACGTTTCATATTGATAACTGTATTAGATGACACTGTAAGTCTATATACATTGTTATTCTCAGATATATAGTATATTAAGTTATCACACTTATTAATATCTGGATCATCTAAGTAGTAAATCTTTTCATTAAGTTCTACTATATCTTTAAAAGGACTTTCTTTAGGTAAGCTTAATAAGTGCATATCAATTTCAGCTCTAAGCATAGCTTCAGGTATAAATCCAACTAGTGTTGTATAGTCTGAATGATTATGTGAAAAGATACTTGTAGGCACAGCATGAATACCAAATACTTGTAGGTATAAGTTACCTTCATCTGTTGTAATATCAATATATTCTATTTCAAGATTATCATGTTCATAATCTTTTGATTCTATAATTTTGTCATATTCTGCATGTATTGTACGACAAGGATTACACGTCGGACTTGTAAAAATTTTAATTAGCATCTCTAGTCACACGTCTACTTTCTTTTTTAATTAAATTCTTTAATTGTTTAATTCTTTTTGTTAAAATTCCATATTCTTCTTCGTCATATACCATACTATCAAAATTTAAATCCATAATTCTGATTGATTCTTCTGCATCTATTAATTCAAATTTCCATTGTACTATTTTACTATTCATTTTTGTCAGCCTCCAGCTCTATTTCTATATCTTCCATAATATCTCTTTTTAATTTAGCATAAAAAAGTTGTCTAATAAGACTCTTATATAAGTCTGAGTCTACTATATGATCATCTATTATATCTTGTTCTATTGCTCTTAATTTATCTTTAAGTGTATCAATTTTATCTAGAATTTCTTCGTATCCAGTCATTTAAATTTCATCTCCTTTGCCTATTGAAGGCGGTACCATAACCAGAATGAATCATCATCTGGTATGTCTAATTTATGCATAATTGTATCTTTAAGAACCTCTAGAAACTCTGCAGATCCTGGGACTCCTAGTGCTTGCATATATACTTAACAAAAACTCAGTACTCATGGCAGACCAGTCTTGTAGTGTATCTTTGTTATACATAATTTCATCTCCTAAAAAAAAGAGGGTGTTGATTAACCCTCAAATTTATAAAACTTATCGTTTCCTGTTACTGATTTATCTTGGTTCATCCCAAATAATTCACCAGTTGACTTGTTGGCAAGGCATTTGAAGGTATAATCTCCAACCATAAAGAATTCATATAATTTTACTGGACCATTTCCGTCATACCATACTTCTTCAAAGTCTTGAGGAGTCTTCGAAGCTTCTTCTGTATGAGTCTTTTGAACTGTTCTAGTTCCTAGTGATGCTTGTTGTATAATAGCATTAGACACTTCATCTGCGCTAGCTATATTATCGTAACTTCCTATGCCTAAGTTCCCCAATGCACGACCCCAAGCTGATGATTGACAGTTCTCAATATAAGATGTTAAGTTAATCTTATTAGTTCCTTGAGCTTCATTAATTTCATAAGCAATTCCATCTGCAATTACTCTATCATCTTTATCTTTAACAACAGCTTTCATCATTATAAATCCATCTTGATGTTCAAGTATTTCTGTAGTCATACTCCATCCGTCAAAGATCTCATTAGTTCTAAATTCATTTACTCTTTCTGCTACTGTTACATAATTGTTTTTTCCAATTTTCATGTGTTTGTACACTCCTTCTATTTTTGTAATTTCTCTCTACGACTTTGTTCATTTTCAATAGTTACAATTTTAGCCATGATAGCATTACGATGTGTTGGTTTCGCAAAGTTATAATGAATTGCCTGTAGAGTTTTTAATATACGTCTTAAAGTTGAATCTTTGCATTCAGTTATTTTGATTACTTCACCGTTTAAATTATCACGTATATAACCAATCTCAACTGTGTTATCTGTAAATTCTTTTAATTGTATTATCAAATTTAATTGTCTTTGATTTTCTTTAATTTTTCTCTCTTCAAGTTCCCATCTAGTCATGTGGTTCTCCTTTATAATATATGCTTTAAATCTACTTAGATTATATATGTTCCATAGGCAAAAAAAGACATGTTATGATACTATGTCTTCGTCTTCATTCTTTACATCGCCAGTAAGAGACCATTGAATGTCTCCACCAGTTGCATTGTTAAATCCTATTTCTGTAAACATAGCTATATTGTTTAATAACTCTGCTAATTCGTCTGATGTTAATACTTTTTCTGAATCTATTTCTAATATATATTTCATCTGGTATTACTCCTCTTCTTTTTGTCTTTTAATTCTATTTGGATAACTGTAATACTCCACTTTTCTATTCTTCTTATTACTGAAATGTGGTGATTTATATGTTGTAATAACTGTTATATCAACAATCTCTCCATCCTTTATCTTTGGATAGATAATACAACTATATAATTTGTAATTATGTCTCTTCTCAATAACATATCTACCTTTGAATGTTTTATAAAACATATTACCATAGATTAATGTATCAAGAATACACTTATTTGATATCATTCTGTCTTCTTGTCTTTCTGAACAATGATCTGTGAAATATACTTCATCATGTTCCTTTGCAAATTTCCTAATTTGTTTGTCTATATTAATCAACATCTTGACATACAAATTCTATTTCAAATGGTTTTGAATATGTAGTTGATACAATGTTTCCATCTGGATTTTCCAGTGTAAATGTAATTGTAAATTCTGTTTCTAATACTGTAACATTTTCGTATATTACATCTGATTGTTCAGCTCCTAAGAACATACATGTATCATATGTAATACCTTCTATTTCTTTGTCACATCCAAGTAATACTAAGCTTGTTAATACTAATACTAACATAATTATAATCTTTTTCATAAATTCCTCCTTCATTTTTTTTGTTATTAGATACTTATAAGATAAACGGAGTACTCGTCGTTGCTGTATGGAAAGGTTGGCTTGGACAACCAACCTTTTAGAAAAAAACTCTCAACGAACTACCAATCCATTGAAGAGGTAATAAGAAGAATGTCTGAAGTTAGTACGTCACTCATACTCATTCTTCTCTATGACTACAAATATAACTGAAATCCAAAAATTAATTGGACTTTAATAAGGTGATATCTTCAAGATTTCCCTTGTTGATATCATTTAAATTTTATACCCCTATTTAAGAAAGGGAAGAGATACGATTTCGCTTTTTGTACCTCTTCTAAGGAGTAATCAAATACATACTGATATAATTCTTTCAGTACATCTTTATAATATATAATTATAATTCTATTTAAAATTATACTAAGTTTAAGTTTTAAGTTCGAATGGTTAAAAGGACCCTCTTTAATAAGCCCAAGTTCCGTTTCCCTTTATTAATTTATTGTTACGAGGGTGCGGTTTTTAACTTTGTATCCCTAGTATATGTCACAACTAATGTATTTTAATCGAATTTCTAATTTGTATACAGTCATCTCAAATTTAAAAATCATAAGAGGTATATCTTTTGTATACTTTTCAGTTTGACTAATTGAAATAGGTAATTCCAACATAAATGTAGCTTCTTTAAAATCACCATTACCATCTAATACTTTAACAGGTTGCCAGTCACTATTAATATAGTTCACATGAGCCTTCTTATATTGTTTAGGAAATTCTTTTTTAACTAGAGCCATCACAATTGGAAATGTATCAATTATAGTTGCATTGATATTTTTTTGTTTAGACTTAGCGGTTATTAGCGTATGTAAATCGGATGTAGACATATTCTTATACATTGATATATTACTATTCAATAAGTACATATTTAAGTATGATCTTAATGAGTGGCTATCCCAATTGTTAAGTATTGGTATCATTGCATTATATACATCTATGTTAATTACTCTTGTAGTAACATTCATTGGAATAACTTTAGTGATTAATTCATCATCAGTTAATCTTTCACTAGCATCAATTAACATACAATCATCATATTTCAATTTTGTAGTTGGATCTTTTAAGTCAATTATATCTTTTATTCTTACTATAGTTGGATTAGCAGCAGCTATTCTAGCTTTCTTATTTCTTTTTCTTGCTTTAACACTAACGATTTCGTCCTCTACTCTTTTAGCTCTGATTTCTTTTATCTTAGGTATGTTAGCTATAATTTCTGTAAAAATCAAAATCTTTTCCATTCGTGTCTTTCATGATGTTCTCCTTCTTAATCCCATATACTTTCTTAGGATAATTAATAGTTCTATCTTGCTTTTAGTTTTTTTTTATTTGTATCATTTCTGCTTCTGTTCGTCTAAGTGCTAATTCATAGCTTCGTATAGTTACTTCAATAGGATCTCCAAGAGGTGCGATCTTCTTCACACCGACTATAGTTCCAGGAATGAATCCCAAATCAATTAGTCTCTTTCTTAGATTAGTTCCATGCTTTATATTTAATACTACACAAGAGTCACCTGTGCTTAAATCTGCTAGTGTCATACTTCACTTCCTTAATTAATAGGTCTATATACTTTAAATCTTTAAAAATATCTTCATCTTATTCATATTTATAATATATGTTTAAAAGGTAATTAGAAACGTTTAAAATTAAAGTTAAAAACCGCACCCTCGTAACAATAATATTATATAAGATTTTAAAGGATCTTATATACCCCTCCTTCTATCGGTCATATGGGTTTGATGTTTCACGCATTGAACCCCATACGACTATTTCAAAAATTTAAACTTTAAAGGAGAAACATTATGGAAAAAATTTTATCACTTAAATTTGATTATGACTACAATATCAAATCAAAAGCAAGACCTCAAGCTAATTGGAGAAATAGAAGTATTAGAAATCCATCCAAAGACGAAGAGGCAAAAGTAAATTATGATACAAAACTTCAACTAACAAAGGATCAGCTTACCAAACTACAAGCAATAACAGTACGTAAGGATGTTACTATAACAGTTGAGGTTTTTAATATATACCGAAACAAAACTAAGAAACTATGGGGAACACCTAAAATGACAGCATGTGATGTTGACAATTTCTTAAAATTATGGTGTGACGCAAATAATACCTTTCTATACAGTGATGACAGAATTATATATAAGATGTCTGGAATTAAATTATGGGGCGAAGAAGCTCATGCAACAGTTAAAGTAACTTATTATGAAATATAGGAGGAAACAATGAAAAAATTAATAGCAATTATACTTATGGTATTTATATCATTCACAGCATTAAGTTGTGACAGAATGCCAACATTCGGTTCAGACAATGGCGTTAACTATTTAAATCAAATAGTAGAGAATATGCCTATCCAAAACATAGAAACAACAATAGAAGAATTAGATGGCACAGAATACTACGGATCTACATCAATGGTAGTATATGTACCTGATTATGAAGATATAGAAATTATATACTACTACAATCAAGAAGTTATAATGATGACAATCATACTAGAAGAATATACAGGAGCTGCAAATATCAATATGGTTAGCGTAAATTTAAATTATGGCAGCTATATAGATGGTTCAACAGTTAGTTTAGATTTAGCAAATACAGATGGTACTTCAGATTTATATGAGTTTAGCTATAAAGTCTTAATGGCAAATTTAGCTGCATTAACGTTTGAAGATTATAGAACAGTATTTGAAGATTTAGGATATATAGAATAACAATATAAGCCTGAGCAAGCTCAAACTGCTCATTCCCTCGGCTTGGCGAGCTAAAATTCCATTAGATATATTCTTGTACGATAAGTGGGCGTACCCATTTAGAGAATATGCAATCCTGAGCATGATTTAAACTGCTCAATTATATAAAATACAATGCAAATGTAGTTCAATGGTAGAATACGAGGTTTCCAACCTCTGGATGAGAGTTCGATTCTCTCTATTTGCTCCAAATTACTAGATAAGTAAATTATAGATATAAATTAACAAGAAACCTCTAAACTAGGTCTTACTAGGCCTGTTTTTCACTAAGTCTACGGGGACTTGAAACCTGTAATATGTGAGACAAACACTATAAAATGGGAGATGAATTAAATGATTAAATATAAGACTTTAAGTTTAATTACTGTGGGTGGTCATTATGGCTAGACCCTATCGTAAACGAACTATAGAAGAGATTAAAAACATTATGGCAGATAGATCATTAGGTATGAGCAATGTTAAGCTAGGCAAGAAATATAGCAGATCAACATCTACTATTAGAGCTATAGTATTAGACAATGAAGACCTTATACCAAGAGAAGAGATAGCAAGTTCAGTTAAAGCCATTGTACTAGAAAATATAGATGATGTAGGTCACAATGTAGACAACATCATTAACAAAGGTTTTGCATTCTATTCAGGAATGATAGACGAAATAACTGCACCTACAAATAAAGCAGGTCGTGGTGAATTAGATGTCGTTATGCGTATTATGCAAGAAGCAGTTAGATACCAAGGTAAACTAATAGACAACTCACTTAAATTAAATATACATCAAGATAACCTAGGATTCAAAGAAAAGGAATTAGAAACACATTCAGACAATACAGAAGAAATGTTAGAGTTAATGAATGATATAGCTAAATTCGGTAAGTAATATGAGACTAACAGACGTAGGTCTATCTCCTAAAGCTGTCGATTTAATGAAAGATGATTCAAGAGTTATATTTGTAGAAGGAACAACTTCCACAGGTAAATCATTGCTATTAGGAATTAAATTCTTTCAAAAAGTTTTAGCATCAGAAGCAGCTCATACTAAATTCTATATATGTGCAACTTCAGTACCAGTAGCCAAACAGATGTTCATCGATGATGATGCATCCTTCTTTAATATGTTTAGTCCATTCTGTACCTTCCGTTCAGACAATCAAGGCGGAGGAGCTAGAATAGAAGTTAAGCATCCTAAAGGAAAGAAGATTATATACTTCATTGGTTATTCAAGTAGTAATTCATGGAGAAAGTTACGTGGTGGTAATGCATCAGGTATATTAGCAGAAGAAATCAATCTAGCTAATGATGACTTCCTTGGTGAACTATTTCTAAGAGGTATAAGAAGACCTGAATCATTTCTATATTGTAATAGTAATGGAGCAGCACCACAATTAAGAGTATATACACATTACTTAAATTGTTGTAGACCTTTACCACAATATGTAGAAGAATTAATTTCAAGCACAACACTTAAATCAACATATGACCAATTGATGGCAGCAGAGCCTAAAGAATCATGGCGATACTATCATTTTGGTTTTGATGATAATCCAACATTAACAGAAGAAGACATAGCAAGAATTAAACAATCAGTATCAAAAGGATCTCATGACTGGCTTACACTTATTGAAGGTGGAAGAGGAGTTAGAGAAGGTGCTATATTTGCTGATTATATGACATTTGAGAAGAATTTAACACCATATGCAACAGTATTTGATGATTTCTTCTTTAAGAAATTTTCACTGGGTGTAGACGTAGGCTCAGTTGACTTTACTGTATTCACACTTAATGGATTTACACTAAATTACCAAGAGCATGTCGTTATAGATATGCTAAAGATAAATAAGGTAGGAACCACTGTAATGTGGGAAGCCTTTATGAAATGGTTTGAACCATATATAAAGCGTGGACTTAAGATATATGGAGCCTTCTTTGATTATGCAGGAGGTGGAGCCATCGTTAGAGATGAGCTCGATCCTAAATTAAGAACATTAGGAATTCAAACAGGAGAACTATTTAAGTTCAGAGTATTACAAAGATGTATAGCAGGAGCAAAGCTCTTTGAAGATGGCAGACTAATTATAGTAGATAACCAAATGGAAGTATATGATGCTTTCCTAGCAGCTACATGGGCTAAGGATAGGGGTAAACCTAATCCAAGAGAATTTGGCTTTCATAAACATAAAGATTATGTTGATAGTGTAGAATATGGCCAATCACCATTTTTAAGAAATATGCTACACGTTAAATAAAATGTTCAAAAATGTAAATGACTAAGCTTAGACCCAGGTGATTCAAAAGACCTATGATAGTTTAGTAATTAAAAAAGTAGACAGGAGGCGATCAAGTGTTCAAGAAGTATAAGAAAAGACAGCAAATTAAATTCAATAAGAAAGTAAGCAAATACTTACTAGGAAGGAGTAATGAAGTGGAATTTAATCCCTTATTAACAAACATGCCATATACTCAAACAGATAATGTAAGATATGGAATGAGATTATTAGAAAACAAAGCTTGGTACTCAGGCGAAGTAAAAGACTTATCAAGATTCTATACACAAGTTACACATCAACAAAGAACTACTAAGGATGAAGTCTCTGCTAGTTTTAAGACTAGACGATTCAATTCTACTAATGCAGATAAAATGCTTGAGCGTACATGGTTTTGGGCAACTGCTTTCATTAATAACTCAGCTGGTATCGACA
>Ga0307992_1002696_pt1 | contig 10047 bp, 8 predicted proteins | sample EllFjometagen133_FD_203162 | JGI IMG/M metagenome (GOLD analysis project Ga0307992, IMG submission 203162) | Marine microbial communities from Ellis Fjord, Antarctic Ocean - #133 | ecosystem: Environmental > Aquatic > Marine > Unclassified | place: Southern Ocean | collected 2014-10-08
TTAATTGGGGTATTAAAATCCCATTCGTTTTCAAAAGTATTATCTGCATACCAATTATCAAAGGTATAGCCATTTTTAGTAGGATTTATGGAAGGTCTTGCTGCTTGAGTATTCTCTTGAATTGATTGGTATTCTACAGTACTGACATCATCAGTATCAAAGATTACTGTATAAATTATAGGATCCACAGGGCAGGCTATTAAACTAATAAGCAAATAAATGATTGCACATCCTAATACGAAAATATTACCTTTTTTCTTCATTGAATTCCTCCTATTTTTCCATATTGCATTCACTCAATTGTAACTATTTCACATTACTAATATTTTATATGTCTTATTAAAAGCCTTACAACTCTTAAATTAAGTTAGTGAAAGCCTAACAAATAAATTTTATTAAAGTGCGGATAATATTCTTCAGGTAAAAATTTAATAAAAGTGTTTATAACTACATATAATATAGCAATTTCCTTTACTAATAATATTTTAGCATATAATATATTTACTCGCAACAATTATTGAAAAACATACAAAAAAACCCCGCTCAGTAATATGTAATGACCTAGTAAAAAGAAGTGTAAAAATAACAAAACCCACCAATTCTCTGATATAATTGTTAGTCACTACACAAACAAAAAGAGAGAATAAATGGGTCATTCAAACAATAACAAAAGTTAGAGAAGAATTGGAAGTCATTTTACTTGGGAAGAAAGATTAAGATTGGAATATTTTCTTTCAGGAAAGGGACGTTATGAAAAAATTATTAACAAGACTCAATTAGCACACATATTTGCTAAAAGTGTTAGAACAATAAGAAGAGAAATAAAGCGAGGATTGATACTTCACCAAAGGAGTGAAATACCTTTTGAAGTAATAGAATATAATGCTGATCATGCTCATACGATATCTAAATACGAAGGCTCTGCAAAAGGTCCAAGTATTAAAATTGGTAGCGATAGAATACTTGAAAAAATTCAAATTAATTATTTGATTCTTAAAACATTCACAACAACTCTCTCACCACTCTTAAAGTGAATCTTTATTTCTTTTTTTGAAAATACTTCAACTATATCAATAAGAGATGAAAACATTTCAGGAGAAAAGTCAGTTACTAAATTTTCTTGGGACTTTATAGTTTCTATAAATCTATCAATCTGTAATTTCCTAGAATTCTTATCAGCTAGAATAGTTTGTGTCTTTTCAAGTTTTTCTTGAAGAGCAAAATACTTTGCTGATAGATTATTATAATCTTTATTAAATTCATCTGAATTATCTATAATTGTGGGTCTGTAGCCAAATTGTCGGGAGTTGCAAGAATGCATAAATATCTTTTGTATCTAATAAGGCATTAAACGAAAGCATTCCTCTATTGCTGCAAAGATACTGAATCATGATAAGAGCAGGATACTTCTTTTCTTAAATTATCATCGATGAAGACGACTCTTATGTCGCCCAGATAGAGCATATCAAGTAGCTGACTTACTTTATTAAAATGATAAGCAAAAGAGTACTTAAAGAATATAAAGTCTTATCAGCTCTAATTATGACGAATAGATATGGTTAGTCGATGGATCACAAAGCCACGAACGCTGGGTATTGGTTTATCTAATATAGAATATCTTATTCTCTTTATTAGTGAACACATACATCCATTGATTGTTTGGAAAATAATATCAAATAACAACTAAAATCCATGTAAAAGGAAAAAAGTTTCTAGAACTTTATCCTTTTTTGAACCTCCTATTTTAGACAATCAAGAAATTATAAGGGAAACAAATTATCGATATAAAGCGAATTCCCGACAGATTGCCAATAGACCCAAGTTTTTTATATAAAAGGAGAAATCAATGAAAAAAAGTTTAGTACTCTTAACTACTCTTCTTGCACTTAGCGCTTCAATATTTGCTACCGGTGCAACGGAATCAAACGCAACTGAAGAAGTATATTTCTTGAACTTCAAACCAGAAGTAGCAGAAATTTATACAAATGAAGTAGCTCCTGCATTTGAAGCAGAAACAGGTATCAAATTAAAAGTTGTTACTGCAGCTTCAGGCTCTTATGCTCAAACACTAAAAAGTGAAATGGCTAAAAGAAATCCACCTTCAATCTTCCAAACCAATGGTCCTATTGGCTTAGCAGCTGACAAAAGCAATGCAATGCCATTAACTGATACAAAGTTCTACTCAATTTTAGGTGACAAATCTTTGGCACTTCAAGTAGAGGGACAACCTGCTGCAATCCCTTATGCTGTTGAAGGATATGGTATTATTTATAATGCTGCTATTATGAATAAATATTTTAACCTTTCTTCTAAAAAGACAAGAGTAAATAGCATTGAAGAAATCAATACCTTTGCTACTTTAAAAGCTGTTACAGAAGATATGCAAGCTCAAAAAAGCAAACTTGGTATTGACGGCGTATTCGCTTCTACTTCCATGAGTGCTGGTAATGACTGGAGATGGCAAACACACTTACTAAACATGCCACTTTGGGCTGAATTTGCTGATATTGAAGGTTACGACAGTATTGTTGAAGCTGGTTTAACTCTAAGTAATAGTACATTTAAATATGGCGATAACTTCAAAGCATTGTTTGACTTATATTTAGATAATTCAACTGTAGTTTCTACTTTAATTGGTGCTAAGAGTGTTGATGATTCAATGGCTGAATTTGCTTTAGGCAGATGTGCTATGGTACAAAATGGTAACTGGGGTGCTGGTCAAATTTTAGGTGTTAATGGAAATACCGTAAATCCTTCAGACATTAAATTCATGCCTTTATACATGGGCTTAGATAACGAAGAATCACAAGGCTTATGTATTGGTACAGAAAACTATCTATGTATTAATAACAAGGTATCAGATATTGATAAAACTAATGCTGACAAATTCTTATATTGGTTATTCTCCTCCGATACAGGTAAAAAAATAGTACAAGATAAACTTGGATTTATAACACCATTTAACACTTTCAAAGAAAATGAAATGCCTTCAGATCCTTTAGGAAAAGATGTTGTAAAATGGATGAATAAAGATGGCGTTAATAGTGTTCCTTGGGCATTTGCTGCTATCCCTTCACAAGAATTAAAAAATAGCTTAGGTGCAGACTTATTAAGATATGCACAAAATCAAATGAGTTGGAATACATTATCTAACAACTTTGTAAAGAATTGGGCTTCAGAATATAAAATAGCTCAAGAAAACTAGGATTATTAATTATTAAGCTGCCTAGTAAAATAGGCAGCTTATTTATTTAGATTAACTTTTAGGAGATATTATGCAAAAAGCTTTAAAAAAATATTTTGCTTTGTTTGCTCTCCCTGGATTGATTTGTTTTGCGATAGCCTTTTTTATTCCAATGATAATGGGAATAGTCTTATCTTTTTGCAAATTCACTGATGTTACTAATGCTACCTGGGCTGGATTAAATAATTATAAATTGATGTTTATGAATGCAGAATTCATAAATGCTCTATGGTTCACTGTAAAATTCACCATAATGAGTGTTATAACAATTAATATTATTTCTTTTATACTAGCTCTATTATTAACACAAGATATTCCAGGAACCAATACTTACAGAACAATTTTATTCATGCCTAACCTCATCGGTGGTATTGTTTTAGGTTGGATTTGGCAAGTAATTTTGAATGGATATTTACTTAAATATCAAGTAACTCTGGTTACAGATCCCCGCTATGGATTTTGGGGTTTAGTAGTATTAATGAATTGGCAAAACGTAGGTTATATGATGATAATTTATATCGCTGGTATTATTAATATTCCAAAAGAATTAATTGAAGCCTCTCAAATTGATGGTGCGAATAGAAGAACTATGTTATTCCATGTAACTTTACCTTCAATTATGCCTTCAATTACAATTTGTTCTTTCTTAACTCTTACAAATGGATTTAAATTATTTGACCAAAACTTAGCATTAACAAATGGTGGACCGGGTAAAAGTACTGAAATGGTAGCTTTAAATATATTTAACACATTCTACGGTAGAGTAGGATTTGAAGGTGTAGGACAAGCAAAAGCAGTAATTTTTACAATTATAGTTGCAACCCTTGCACTAACACAATTACATTTGACAAGACGAAAGGAGGTTGAAGCATGAGTAAAATTCGTAGAAAAAAATCATCTACAATTATTTTATCTATAGTATTAATATTAATAACAATTGCCTTTATCATTCCAATCGTTATTGTATTTTTTAATTCATTTAAAATGAAGTTTTCAATTAGCCAAAAACCCTTTGCAATTCCTTTTTACACTGATATGTATGCCGGTTTTTCAAACTATGAAACTGGAATAGATAAAATTCACTTTTTCAAGGCTTTTGGATATTCCCTCTTTATCACAGTCGCTTCAGTAATAGCAATTTCCCTTGTTACAAGTATGCTTGCCTGGTATTTAACCAGAGTTAAAACTAAATTTACTTCAATCGTCTTTTCGCTATTAATGTTTAGCATGATTGTACCATTTCAAATGGTTATGTTTACAATGAGTAAAACAGCTAATATTTTACATCTGGACAACCCCTTTGGTATAATAATATTATACGTTGGCTTTGGTTGTGGTTTGGCAACCTTCTTGTACTCAGGCTTTATTAAAAGCGTTCCAATAGCATTAGAGGAAGCGGCTATGATTGATGGGGCAACACCAATTGTTACATTTTTCTACATTGTACTGCCTATTTTAAAACCAACAGTTATTACAGTAGCAATTTTAAACACTATGTGGGTTTGGAATGACTATTTATTACCTTATTTAACTATAGGTAATGACTATAAAACAATCCCTGTTGCAATCCAATACTTAAGAGGTGGATACGGTTCAGTTGATATGGGCGCTATGATGGCAATGCTAGTATTAGCAATGATACCTGTAATAATATTCTACTTGTTTTGTCAAAGATTTATTATTAGCGGAGTTGCTGCAGGTGCAGTAAAAGGTTAATCTCAAAAAGTAATTATTTTATGCTATAATAGATTAACTCAAAAAAAGGACAGACTAATGAGACAAAAGAGAACCACAATAATTGATCTTGCTAAAGCTTGTGGTGTTTCTAAAACTACTATTTCTTTTGCATTTAATAATCCAGATAGAATTGGTAAAGAAACATACAACCTTATTATGCAAAAAGCCAAAGAATTGGATTATATTCCAAATCCAGCTGGTAGAAATTTTAGCTTAATGAAAAAGCAAACTATTGGATTCCTTTTGCCTCAACATTTTGAGGGTACACTTAGTAACCCTTACATCACACAAGTTATTCAGGGCATAGGTAATATTTGCAACGTTAAAGATTATACTCTTACCTTGATTCCACCTTTTAACGGCAGCATGAATGAGGCTGTTTATAAAGTATCTGTGGATGGATTAATTGCCATGGGTATCAATGTTGAAATGGATATTGTTGAATCTTTAGAAAGACTGCTTATTCCATTCGTCACAATTGATGGACATCCTGGTAAAAACATGCCCTCTATTAATATTGATGATAAACAAGCTGCCTATGATTTAATGAAAGAAGTTTTGAAAAATGGTCATAGAAAATTAGCTATAGTAGCACTAAGAGAAAGTGATTTTGAAAAAACTAGCACATTCAAAAGTATTAAACAAACTAGAATGGAAGGTTATGATGAGGCCCTAAAGGAATTTGGGTTATCACTAAATAGTGATAATATTAGTATTTATGATGAAGAGTGTATTTTAGAAGCAGGCATGTTTGTTGCATCTAAAATAGTGAAGGATAATAAAAAACCTACTTGTATAGTATGTATGAGTGATATTCTAGCTATTGGATGCATTACATACCTAAAGCAAAACTCTTTTAAACTTCCAGATGATTATTCAGTTGTTGGCTTCGATGACATCCAAACTTCTATGATAGTAACTCCTCATCTTACTACAATTATGCAAGCATCAATTGAAAAAGGTGAATTAGCTGCTAAAACTTTATTTGAGTTAATTGAAGGAAAACCTTTACAAACTCTCAACAAAATTTTACCTCATCAATTGATTAAAAGAAATTCACTAAAAAATATAAATTAGGACAATAAAATGGGCTTAAATAAGAGGAATAATGGAATTCTACTACATATAACCTCTCTTCCAAGTAAATATGGAATCGGAGATTTTGGAGTTGAATCATATAAGTTTATTGATTTTTTGAAAAAAAGTAAGGTTGGTTTTTGGCAAATTTTACCTCTTGGCCCAACAGGTTATGGTAACTCCCCCTACGCTTCTAGAAGCACCTTCGCAGGCAATGAGTATTTACTCAGCTTAGATTCAATTATTAAAGATGGGTATTTAAATACAGAAGACACATTTAATTTCCCAGAATGCAAAGCAGGATATGTAGATTTTAACATTGTTGAAACCTATAAAAAACCTTTACTTTTTAAAGCAGCTGATAATTTTTTAAAACAAGGCAAAGAAAAAAAACAATATGAATTATTTTTAGATGAAAATGCTTTTTATATTGAGGATTATGCTATTTTTATGGCTTTGGTCGATTTTTATTATGATGCTCGATGGTACAGTGTATGGAACAAAAAAATAGCTAAAAGAGATAAAAATGCTCTTGAAAAGGTAAGAAAAGATCTACACAAAGAAATAAAGAGATATAAAGTTCTTCAATATTTGTTTTTTAAACAATGGTTTAACTTAAAGCAATATGCCAATGAGAATGGTATTAAAATAATTGGGGACTTACCAATTTTTGTAGCTGGGGATAGTGTGGATGCTTGGGCCAATATTGAATTGTTAAAAACAGATTCAAAAACTCAATATAGTAAAGTTTCAGGATGTCCACCAGACGGGTTTACAGCCGATGGTCAACTATGGGGCAATCCTGTATACAATTGGCAAATCCATAAAAAAACCAATTACAAATGGTGGATTTTAAGAATAAAACAACAACTTAAATTATTTGATATTGTAAGAATTGACCACTTTAGAGGTTTTGAGTCTTATTGGGAAATTTCAATTGACCAAACAACTGCTAGAAATGGTAAATGGGTAAAAGGCCCAGGGCAAGATTTTTTTGATGTTATAAAAAAGGAAATCTCTCCCCTACCTATAATTGCAGAAGATTTAGGCTACATGACCAAAGAAGTGGAGAAATTAAGGGATGATAATAACTTTCCTGGAATGAAAATTGGAATTTTTGGCTACAATTGGGACGAAAATGAAGAATTTGATTATTCAAATACGGATCTTCCTGATAACTACGGTGAAAATTTTATAGCATATCCTGGCACCCACGATAATCAAACTGTCCTCGGATGGTTTAAGTCCTTGAGTAAAGAAAAACAAATATTTATAAAGCAAAAACTAGATATTAAAGATGATTCTATAGTGTGGCCTTTTATTAAGGATATTCTTCAAAGCAAGGCTAAAGTTGTGATTGTTCAAATGCAAGATTTATTAGAAATGGATGATACCTATAGAATGAATATTCCTTCTACTTGTGGTCCTTTCAATTGGTCTTGGCAACTGAAGCCTGATGCTGATTTAAATAAATTAGAAGCTATACTAAAGTCATTAAATACAAAGTATAACCGATGTAATTTATATTTATAATATGTTTATTATATAATCATACCTAAAATTTATTCTTTTAAAGTATCTCTCCCTTTCGTAAATTAATAATCTGGCATTTTTTACTGAAGCATTACTAACATTATTAAAGCCATAGTACGGAGAAGCACATTTACAAATCACAAATCAATTATTTTATTGCCAAGATATATCTACAACCTCCGGGTATTTATTAGCAAGATAGCTATAGCTTTCCCCATTACCTTTTAAGGTAATATCAAAAAAGTTAAAAATAAAATTTCTCTGAATTTCTCCGCTTCTCCTACTGTCTAAGGTGCCTGCAAATCCAATAAGCTTACTAGCAGGCTCGAACATATACAACATAGTAAAATCCTCATGGGTTGCCCCATTAAGTTGATACATCTCAGTTACTGTATTAGGACTGTTTGCAATTATCTGAAGGTACTCATTGTTTTTACTAACTTCCCATTCTTCACTGCGAAGGAAAATGCTAGAAGCTGCAAGTCCGCGGCTCAAGATTTCAGAATCAATGGGTTCTACCCAAGGGTCCAGAGCAAAAACAGCTGATACACGCTCGTCGGTAATAGCAAGCCTTGTAACTCCACCACCTCCGGTAGAATGTCCTACCATACCTATTGAATTGAGATCTATACAGTTAATAAAAAATCCAGAATCTTCAATTGTTGTGTGTTCAGGATTCCCCTCATTAAGTTGATCTAAAAGATCAAGAACAAGCTTTGCATCAAGCGAATATGTTTTAACTAGAGTATTTGCAGCTGAGGCAAAACCTTCACCAGGAGGCAGAGCTTGAGTATCTAGCGGGATTACTGATCCATCGTCAAATACAGTGGCGAGACTCCCATAGCTATGATCGATACTGACAGCAATAAAACCATTTGCGGCCAAAAGCTCACCTATATCAGAGTGAAGATTCCTAAAACCACGCCAACCGTGGGACATCACAACTATGGGATATGTATTTTGTGGTTGTAAAATTGGTACATTTTTATAGCTATTTGATTTGATTCGTGCAGCATATTCCAAAATAAAACCCGGTGCGCCAACAATGGCCGGTATCATTCTCACTGCGTCTACGCCATCAGAAAGCCATAAATCTTTTGTTGCACCTTCAACCTGATCTGTTGGGTACCAGAATTGGAGCCTAATCTTACGGGGTGAGCCTGGCGAATCTCCATAAATCTCTATTCTATTAACATCAACAGCATCAAAACTGATAGTTCCAACATTATACTCACCAACTATTTCAGGCATCTTATTATATGGGAAAATTATTAAGAAGGTGATAGTGAATAAAAGAAAAACAAGCCAGAAAATAAATGTGAAAAGCCTTATTCTTTTTCCAGCACTTTTACCTTTAATTGACATCAATGTAATGACAAGGTAAAAAATGATGAACGCGTATTCAATGTACATCTGCCAACGAGGTCCCTGAAATATTAAATGAACTACAGTTAAAACTACTAAAACAGCAGCGAGTAAAATCTGAATTTGTGGTAACTTTACAAGCTTAAAAAATACTAAAACAAAAAATACAATAGATAAGATTACAATTAATAATTCCACTTTTAAATCCTTTAACTCATTGACCTGAGCCAATTATTTTATATGATTGGCACTGATATCTGAAAATAAATCAATATTAAAAATACAAATCATTTATATTCTATCATCAATAACTATTTTAACGCTATGATAATCTTATTCTTAATTAGAGTGGGAACTTTCTTGAATTTGAAAAGATCCTAAAAAATAACTATGTTTTGTATAAGAGTGAAACCTTAATTATTGCAATGGTAAATTAAATATTTTCACTTTTTTAACCTTTTTTTTAATTTTAATATAAATAATGAAGTTATTATATACGTTAATTTCCCTAATTTCGGTCAGTTCTAATACCAAGATCCCTAATATTTAGCTATTTTAACCTATTTTTTTCAGGTATATTATACTGCCTACAATTGACTATTTTCTCATTAGCAAATTGGAAAAAATCAAATAATTTGTAGGCAGAAAACCTATCTTCAAATTGAAATTCTCTTTATTCCTTTTTCGGTTCTTGTTTCGTTTTAGAAGGTTCCTCTTGCACTTCAATACCAAGCTCTTCTGTGGTTGATTTAGTGGAATTTAAAGCATCAATTTTTGGTTTGTTTTTACTACCACAAGGGCGACCTCTTTTACGCTTTACTTGTGGTTCGTTTGACTCGTCTAACACATCAGTTTTTGGTTCATCAGATACATTAACTTTTGGTTTGTTTTTGCTACCAGTAGGACGGCCTTTTTTATGTTTTACAGGCGGCTCTTTTGGTTCTGTATCAGCATTAACTTTTGACTTATTTTTACTACCATAAGGGCGGCCTTTTTTCCTTGTTTTTGGATGTGTTGGCTTTTTTCTTACTTGGCTCACCATTGTTGTTTCTTCTCGAATATTCCAATCACTTACGATGTTGTCAAAGTCT
>Ga0307992_1002698_pt1 | contig 10040 bp, 7 predicted proteins | sample EllFjometagen133_FD_203162 | JGI IMG/M metagenome (GOLD analysis project Ga0307992, IMG submission 203162) | Marine microbial communities from Ellis Fjord, Antarctic Ocean - #133 | ecosystem: Environmental > Aquatic > Marine > Unclassified | place: Southern Ocean | collected 2014-10-08
GATATGGCCATTGAACTAAAAGCTGCAAAAAGAGCTAAGATCATCGGTCAATATTCAACCGGTGGTGCCGGAAATACTTTAATATTCGAACTTCCGGGCGGTGGATATCTAAGAATGGCAACCTTTAAGGCAACCTTTCCCGATGGAACGGAATATATTGGGACAGGCATAAAACCTGATGTTGAGATATCCCCGAGTATTGAAGATTTGATAAAAAGTAATGATCCCGTATTGAATAAAGCCCTTAAAATGTTGAAGTGAGTCTGATTTCAAGGTTGCTGAAGGCGGATATTGTATTAGATGCAAAGCTTGTATGAACGATGAACGATGAACGATGAACGATGAACGATGAACGATGAACTGGGCACTGAGCGCTGAGAAGATGAGATAATAAATTATCACCAAATCGACACATCAACTTATCGACTCATCGACAAATAATCGCGTCGGAGCGAGGCGCTTATATAACGATAAACGATAATCTGGGCACTGGGTAGGAATTATGCAAAAAGCATAGCTTTTTGCGCCTGATCCCCAAAAGGAAACTGTAGAGACGCAGCATGCTGCGTCTCTCTTTAATATCATTTCAATATTATTATCACCCGATAAATGAGGTCCCGAACAACCAGAACCACGTCATCCCGGACTTGCTCGCCATGGCGAAGCCGTAGGCGTAGCATGGATCCAGGATCTAAATAAATGGTGTTGCTCCCAAATTGAATGGAGTGGGCAACAAATGAGATCCCGGAAAGATTGCTGTAGCAATCTTTCCGGGATGACATGCATCTTAATTTTGATACCCGCTGGCTATCTTTCCGGGATGATATAATTTTTAATTTTCATGAATTATTTTCTATAGGATTTATCTAGCATTTCGTCAATTCTAACAAAACTATATCCTTTTCCATCCAGCTCATTGATCAATTCATCAAGTTCCGTATAGAATTTCTCAGTCCGTCCGGGATCGGAACCGATGTGGATGAGCATGATAAAGCCGTTGAGGGTGTTTAGGCTTTCATAGATCATAATGGAGTTGTAGATCTCGTTATTGTCGTGGTATTTGTTGCCCATGTCCGGTGTCGTATAGTCGGTATGGGAAAGCGTTCCGGAGCTAAAGTTGATCAGCGACAATTCTTCCTGATAGGTCCAAAGAGCGATATCTTTGTTATACCATTCATAAGGCGGCATGAAGTAGTGCGCGTCTTTTTTCTCGATACCGAAATTTTCCATTTCTGTATAGTTAGCACGAAGATCTTCTTTGAATGTATTTTCACTGACGTTCAAGGTCCGTTGTGAATCCCATTTGTTATATAGCAAATGTTTATTGGAGTGAGCGCCAAGATAGTTGCCATCCGCCACTAATTGATGTATAAAGGGCTTAAATTCTGCTGTGCGATAAAAGTCACCGGTAAAGAAGAATGAGGCCTTCACACCGTGCGCAGCCAGCGTATCGGCAATGATCTGACCGCCGTCACCGAATTCATGTCCGGTAAAGACTAAGGCGACCTGTTTTTTCTCCTGATTGCCGCGGACAATGGCACCATAAGTATCAACGGTCTCAAAAGATGCTTTTCCGGCACTCTCCAATGAAGCTAAATAGTAAACAAGACAAGCGGTTCCGTCCATGGTGGGTTCGTTGGTGGAATAATCACCGACGTCATCGTGGTAAACCACCAAATCCGACTGAAAGGGCGCGTACTCGTCATCATAAAAAAGACGAATACCTTTTAAATTGTCATAGATCGAGCCGTAAACCGGACCGTCGATCAGTCCGCCGTCAATGCTCATACCGTGAAGATGGGTGAGGGCAGAGTGTGGATCTGTCGGAGTGTCGCCGTTGACCGGTAAACCGACGATCATGGACGTTCCCCAGGGATTACAACCGAATAACCAGTCGCGCAAGGCGGCTTCCATTTCGTCATAACGATGATCACCACTGCCTGCCGGTCGTAGCTCGAAGAGCGAAGACTGGAGTTTCTTGTATAAAGACGCCTGTGAGAGGGTAGCGGTCACAAAATTATTGGAGCACCAGATAAAGGGAATTCCCATGTTAAAAGCATTGTCTTTTCCACGCTGAAAAATGCGTTCCAATCCTTCACGATAAAGGACGGTCAGCTTGTCATTGTGTTCAAATCCCCTTGCCGACGCAGCGGAATAGTGTCCCGCATTAAAGAAGGGATACCACTGATAATGTCGTGCCGTATCGGCACCCATCCAGGGTGATACGGGTTCCATATCGGCGAATTTCATCACTTCGGCTTTAAAATATTTTTTCCCATTTATGCGGTATAGTTCAGCAGCTGCCAATTCCATATCGTCCGCCCAGTTATCTTCTTCGTAGAAATAAGGCGCACCGCAGGGAGCGGTCTGACAGGCACCTGGATACTGTTTCCCAAATGCATAGGCCAGTTGTGCGCGGAGTTCAAGTGTTTTGGCATATCGAGGATAGAAGTCATCCAAAACGCCCGTACCGGCTGCAAAAGCGGAGGCAAATTTACCGGCCGTTGAAGCGGTTCCGGTCGTACGATTTTTATATTGTTTAAGTCCCTGTATTTCGCCGGAGCAGAAATAGACCGGTCTGCCTCTTAAACTGTCATCATATCGGGTGGTATCTTCGGCCGGTAAACGGAATCCGGCATGATCGCGGTCATCGGCGATTTGATTGTAAAAACGTTCGGGTGATGGGTTCATACGGCAAAGCCAGTCCATACCCCATTTTGCTTCATCAATAACATCGGGAATATTGTTCGATCCGGGAAGTCCGGTTGCCGTATAGGCATCACGGAAGGATTCCGGATGTTCGCGATATGCGAGGAGGAGCTGATAAACGGCATTGGCGGAGGTGGCGGTGTATTGCAAATAATCCGATGCATCATGCCAGCCGCCCGTTACATCGATATGCTGTCCTTCACGACCGGGTTCGTAGACAATGAAACCGTCATTAGTGTGACAGGAATCATTCAAATAAGGATTAAATCCACAACGTTGTTGACGCATGTAGCGGAGCAGAAAATCGGCTGTTCCATCGTAAACATCATTGGCAATTCGGAAGCTTGGAGAAATGATATTTTCACTTTGGATATAGTAAGTTCCGGTCCCGTTAAAATCGCTTAGATTGAAGCGATACGTCCCGCTAAAAGGTCCGTAAGCACCACATGAATCAATGTCGTCACTCTCGAGAATAACTTCGCGAGAAACAGCATCAACTAACTGAAATACAATAGGTTGTACTTTGTTATCTATAGTGCAAAAAACGGGTACTTTTACCGAATTGGGAAGGTAGCCCAATTGATTGACCCGGATCCAGGATTGAGTCTCGGGTTCTTTGAATATTCCACATGATGCCGCTATGATCATAATGATCAACATCCATAACATTCCTCGTTTCATTAAATTCCCTTTATTATTTTACAACTCATTACTATCATTGCACATGTAGGGGAGGCTCTCGAGCCTCCCTTTATCTCGGGCGACTCTAGAGTCGCCCCTACTTTTTCTCCAAATCTAAAAGCGCTAGCTTCACATCAAGACCACCCGCAAAGCCGGTGAGTTTTCCATTTGATCCTATCACCCGGTGACACGGGATCACAATGGGAATAGGATTAGCACCCAGCGCTGTTCCAACTGCTCTGACAGCCTTGGGATTGCCGATCATTTTGGCGAGATCGCCGTAGCTCCGTGTTTCACCGTAGGGGATAGAAGCACAGGCCATCCAGACTGCTTTCTGAAAATCGGTACCGTGAAGTTGCAGATGCAGGTTAAATTTCGGGTTCTTGCCCGAAAAATAGGAATCCAATTGTTTTATAAGATCTTCTGCAGGACCACCCTTGATTTCCTTGGCGGGATGCTTTAGCAGTTTATTGAGATAATCTTCATCCAATGCGGAAAATGATATCGCAATTATCTTAGAGTTTTGTGTAGCGATAGAAAGCTTAGCGACCTTTGAGTCGTATGTCCTTATTTGCATGTTTCCCCCGATATTTAATTTCGGTGATGAAGATTCCCGTAAAGATCAACAACATGCCAATATAATGATTTAAAGAAAGGATTTCATTATAAAAAACATAGCCGAGAAAGATAGCAACCAAGGGCGTCATATAAGCGGTCAAAGCCAATTTGAAAACGGAAATATAGCGCATAAGCCAGAAATAGAGGAAAAAACCGACAGCGGAGCAGATAATACCAAGATAAAGTTCGGCAAATATGAGCTGTTTTGTTAGAGCAAAGTTTGGTGCTCCTTCGACAATAAAAGCTGTTGATAATAGAAGTATAGATGCGATGAGGAAACCGCCGGTATTCAGGATAAGCGGATCAAGTTCCGCACCATCACGTTTGATGATCACGTTGGGAATAGAGTTGACGAAAACCGAGATCAATACAAAAACGATTCCAAGAAGCTGTGTTGTTCCTGATCCAAGCATATTCTGAGTATAAAAAAGGAGCACGATCCCGGCAAATCCCAGGACGGTTCCTGCTATCTTGCGCAAGGTCAAAGGTTCTTTCTTGGGAATGAGTATGGCGGATATCAAGATAACAGCGAGGGGAAAGAATGAGAAAATGATGCTGGCAAGTCCCGATTCGATGTGTTGTTGCCCATAAAATGAAAAAATATGACCCAAAGCCATCATGAAAACACCGTAAATAACAATCAGTATAATATGCTTTTTGCTTAAGTTTAATTTTGGACGCTTGATAAGAAATACGATCAGAAAAACAAGAGCCGCAATACTTTGTCGCATGGCTGCACCCCAGATGGGAGGCACACCCTCCTGCAAAACCATTTTATTGAACATCCAGGAGCTTCCAAAGACTAAGATATTAACAATAAAAGCAAGGTAGAGAAGGATTTTTGCAGGTCTATTGTTCATCAAAGACCTTTGCAAGGGTTCTGCCCGTATTTTGGATATTTTTCAACCAGTTTTCATTGAGAGGATCCAGTGCAACGATATTTGCATTTATTTCACGAGAGATAACATTCAATTGCTCTGATGAAAACTCTTTTTGAACGAAGATTATGTGAATGTTCCAGTTTTTTGCATCTTCAATAAGATGTGCGATCTCCTTAGTGGAGGGCGCTTTATTTTCGTGACGGATACTGACTTGTTCCAAACCATAATCTCTAGAAAAATATCCCCAGGAGGGATGAAGAGTAAGAAACTTTGAGTGATGATAAGGGTCAAGTAAAGAATGTAATTCCATATCTAATTTTCCGATATCACGAAGCAGGATGTCCAAATTAGATTTTAGTTCATCTTGTCTTTTCGGATAAAGCTGAATCAATTGTTCATAGATGCGTTTTGCGGCGTTGCCCATGATCTTAGGTGATAACCAAATATGGGCATCTCCGGGCACGATATCCTGATTTTTTGCCATATCAACTAACAGCACTTCCGGATGTTTATTAAGATAAGGATCAATGTGCATGGTCTCAAAATTAAAATCCGGGTGACCATTTTTTACATAGAGTTTACATTCATGAAGATCCCGGATCTGTGAAGCTGTGGGTGCATATGTTGGTGGCGCAGACCCCGGAGGGATCATAATGGTCACAGGCATATCTGCGCCTGCAATACGTTTGACAAGATAGGCCTGCGGCGGAATGCTAACGCAAATATCCGGGCTGGGTGCGATCTTGCAAGATGTAATGACTATGCTCATCACAAGAATGAGCAGAATGACGGGAAGTTTGATTGAATTTTTCATATGTAATTATACTTAAAAATCTTCAAAGGTGTAATAAAAACTTGAGGCAAGTTTTTGTACAAGTTTTTACAATCAGAATCACGTCATCCCGGAACCTCGAAGCATCGGAGGCCAACAGCAAACCAACCAATAAAATAGTCATGCTGAAACGGTATCCAGTGGATACCGGGTTCAGTACCTCTCCGAGAGTCACGGTGCGGTTATTGTTTATGGCTATCAAATAATATAGAGTGATCAACAAATGAGATCCCGGATAAGATTGCTGTAGCAATCTTATCCGGGATGACATACATTTTGATTTTAATATCCACAAGCAATCTTTTCAGGATGACATATTTTATTACCTGTGATTTTAAATATTGTCGCAAAACATAGAATCTTAGAGGGCTCCTGATCCGTCAGTTGGAAGGTTACAGAAGAAAGATCCTCGTGAGAGTTAGGGAACAAACTTGTTCAACCCCGTCGGGGTTGGAAGTAATATAGGAGCAAAGTTTATATTATTGTTGAATCCCTTCAGGATTCACGAAGATATAGAAGTCTGTGACCGAAAGAAGGGAGAATGTGCCGGATGGTCGGAAAAGAATGAAGAGGAGACGTGAGAGGTAAGTGGTAAGAGATAAGTGGTAAGAGACGTTAACCCCGAGCTTGTCGAGGGGTTGAACACTGAATAACCCGGGATGGAATCCCGGGACCTTGAAACCTTAATAAATCACAACCCCGAACTTGTAGAGGGGTTGAACATTATAATTTGAAATTAGCGCATATTAATTCTCTATGATGTAACTCTCATAGAGATCCTGAACCCCGGTGTCCACCGGACACCGTTTCGCCGATATGCATCGGCGCAGGCAGGATGACTAATAAAGTGGTTCATCGGTTTGCGAGGTTACTCGTACTCGTCGTGAAACGTGAGAGGTAAGAGGTAAGAGACGTTAACCCCGAGCTTGTCGCCTGCCGACCGTAGCCTTGGCGTAGGTTGGAGGGGTTGAACTGTAAAATTATTAAACCACGCTGTGGTCTCAATTCAGGATTTACGTTAGCTCTACGAAGTCCCGATCTTTCAATATATAGGCTGGAGGTGTAGAACAAAATTTACATAGACCCCGAGGGGGTCGAACAAGAATATATGCCTCATAAACATATAAAAACAACCCTGACGGGGTTGAACAAATTTCCCTCGCACTTTTTTTCTTCGTACACTCGTACCCTCGTTCACTCTTACTCTCTTCTTATAAAGGCTTGCCTCATATTTTTATTTTTCTTACATTTATCACCGATGAAAAACATGATTAAAATATTTAAGTATATCCTTATTTTCCAACTATTTGCATCTATTGCGCTGGCAGGAATATTGATTCCCATGGATAACAAGCAATCCAATCATTTAAAAGCCTATGGCATTGCTTTTTATGCTCTTGAAAGTGGCATGAACGTGGAATGGCTGCTGAATTATCGCGGTGGCTCGTTTTATCTTGATTATCGCGATATGATAGAAAAAGAATGTTTGCTCCGGGATGTTAAATATGAACGTATTTCATCATCGGATTACGCTGGGATAAATAATGAGATCGAAAGCAAAAATATGTCAATCATTTTACTGGAAAAATCACCCGAGATCGCCGTTTATACTCCACCAAACAAACTTCCTTGGGACGATGCCGTTACATTGGCTCTGACCTATGCAGAGATTCCTTACGAAAAGATTTACGATAAAGAAATTTTAGAGAATACTTTGAAAGACTATGATTGGTTGCATTTGCATCATGAGGATTTTACGGGTCAATACGGAAAATTCTACGGAAATTATCGCAATGCCGCCTGGTATATCACAGAACAGCAGACCCAAGAACAAATGGCGTCAGACATGGGATTTTCAAAAGTATCTGAATTGAAATTGGCTGTTACAGAAAAGATACGATCTTTTGTCATGAGCGGTGGTTTTCTTTTTGCCATGTGCGCCGCAACAGATTCCTATGATATCGCGTTGGCGGCGGGAAAAACAGATATTTGTCAAGCACCCTTTGATCATGATGGTGTGGATCCATCCTTTGCCGAGAAATTAGATTATAAACAATGTTTTGCTTTTACAGGGTTTAAACTTAATCCCGATCCTTATGTATATGAATTTTCCGATATTGATGTCCCACCGAGCTATGATGCCTTGCGCATTGATCCGGCGAGGGACTATTTCTCACTTTTCGAATTTTCGGCAAAATTCGATCCTGTGCCCTGTATGCTGACACAGAATCATGAATCTTTGATAAAAGGCTTCATGGGACAAACAACCTCTTTTGATCGTAAACGTATAAAAGAACATGTGCTAATCATGGGTGAAACAAAAAATCCCGATCGAGTAAAATATATTCATGGAAATGTAGGGAAGGGGACTTTCACTTATTATGGTGGTCATGATCCCGAAGATTATCGTCACTACGTCGGTGACCCTCCCACGAACCTTGATCTGCACAAGAACAGTCCGGGATATCGATTGATATTGAATAATATTCTGTTTCCTGCGGCGAAAAAGAAAGAAAGAAAAACATAAAACATCCGCAGATTACACTGATTTACGCTGATTAGGAAAAATAATGCTTAATCTGTGAGAATCTGCGAAATCTGTGGATAGATATTGGAACAAAAAGTCTTTGACGGTAATAATAGAAGTGTGATAGAAGGAAGTAGCAAAATGAAACAGAATACACGTCCGAAAATTGGAATTAATTCCACTTACATGGAAGACGCTCACAAATGGTATAAAGTCCCCATTAACTATGTTAATGCAGTATATAATTCAGGTGGACTTCCTGTCATCTTGCCTTGTAATCCACAACCTGAGGTTCTGGAGGCCTATTTAAAGGAACTTGACGGCATTGTTTTTACAGGTGGAGATGATTATCCTGCTGAATTATATGGAGAGCTTTCCGATGAACATTCCGATCCCATTCATCCACGAAGGGTAGAAACAGATATACTGTTGTTAAAAAAGGTATTGAAGGAGACGAATATTCCCGTATTGGGGATTTGTGGTGGTCATCAGCTACTGGCCATTGTACATGGCGGAAAGCTGACTCAGGAGCTTCCGAACGTCAAGTATCATGCCATTACAGGCGATACTTCTCATTCCATCCTAATAAAAGGTGGAAAATGGTTAAAAAGCATTTTCAATGAGGGGTCTATTATTGTAAATTCCAACCATCATCAGGCAGTTAAGGAAGACCACTTTCCCTCAGACTTTGAGATTACTGCCCGTGCGGACGACAATGTAATTGAGGCGATTGAATTTAAGGGTGAGCGATTTGTTCTTGGCGTTCAATGGCATCCCGAACGCATAAAAGATATAGAACATACAAAAAAGATATTTGATTATTTTATTGAGATGACGAGAGAAAGGAAATAAGTGAATGAAAAGAATCATTAGCCTGGGGATTGTCTTATTAAGCGCCGTGGTATTTTTCTCCTGTGGGGGAAGCTCACAGGCGATCAATAAGACCATCCCACCGGCATATAATGACCAAGGTAAGAAAATTCAGAAGATCTATTCGGTAACACAGATTTTACTTAATGAGTGTAAAGCGGAAAAACTTGAAGGTGTTGAAATGATCAGGCATACGCGTTTAGACACATTAATTTATGATCGTGATGAAAAAACGCTTGAAATATATTTTAATAAATATTTTGCTTATCGTCCCTTACGTGAAGAAAGCGTAAAAGCTATCTATGACCGATTTAGAGAAGAACTTGGCGGATCGTTCAAAGCCTACGATATTACACTGTACTCAACCGGTGTGCCGATCCAGGAATTGATCCCCAATTATTTTATTGAAAATCCTGAAGATCGTGACACGAGTAAATTCCCCATAAACCCTAAAAGCATAGAGCCCATTGTCAGGAACAACTCTAAACCTTTTGTTCCTTCAAAAGGATTGAATGGCCGTCATATTGCTCTTTGGAACTCTCATGGCTGGTACTATGAGAATTCTTTACATCGTTGGGAATGGCAGCGTGCACGGAATTTTCAAGTCGTTGAAGATATTTATCCGACATCCTATGTTTTACAATATCTGGTGCCGATGCTTGAAAATGCAGGTGCCAATACTTTTTTACCCCGTGAACGTGATGTGAATACAAATGAAGTGATCGTGGATAACGATAATGAAGCAAGCGGATATTCAGAGAATGGAAATTGGGGAAATGGCGGCACAGGTTTTGCCGTTGGTAAAAAACCCTATGTTTCAGGTGATAATCCCTTCCGCTTCGGTACTTACCGCCAGATCTTGGCGAATGATCAATATGCATCTGCCGAGTACAAGGCCGATATCCCCGAAACAGGCGAATAT
>Ga0307992_1002699_pt1 | contig 10038 bp, 7 predicted proteins | sample EllFjometagen133_FD_203162 | JGI IMG/M metagenome (GOLD analysis project Ga0307992, IMG submission 203162) | Marine microbial communities from Ellis Fjord, Antarctic Ocean - #133 | ecosystem: Environmental > Aquatic > Marine > Unclassified | place: Southern Ocean | collected 2014-10-08
CTTTAAGTTTTTCCCAGTTCATTCCACCGTCAATAGTCATATACAAGCCCGAACCTTTACCGCCGGATTTAAAAAACCAGGGCCACCTGTGATGTTCCCACATTGCTGCAAACAGCTTGTTTGGATTCGAAGGATCCATAACCAGATCGGCTGCACCGGTCAGTTCATTAACAAAAAGTACCTTTTCCCAGGTTTTACCACCATCAGTAGTTTTAAAAACACCTCTTTCGGGGTGGGGTCCCCAGGGAGTGCCAATTGCACCAACGTAAACAATATCACTGTTTTTGGGATGAACAATAACACGGTGGATATGCCTTGTTTTTTCAAGACCCATAAGCTTCCATGATTTTCCTCCGTCAATACTTTTGTAAATTCCGTAACCACCATTAAGGCTGTTGCGCGGGTTACCTTCACCGGTACCTGCCCATATGATATCAGGGTTACTCTGATCAATAGCTACAGCGCCAATTGAAGCAACCTTTTCTTTATCAAAAACCGGTTTCCATTCAACGCCACCACTCTCAGATTTCCATAATCCGCCTGATGCAGTACCTACAAAAATAATCTCAGGCTGGTTATGCACTACATCAATAGAAGTTACGCGACCACTCATTCCAGCCGGCCCAATACTCCTTGTCTTCAAGTCTTTGAGTTTGTCCATGTCCAGCTTTTGCGATAGTGTAATACCGGATGTTATTAGAAATAATAATGCAAAACTGATAATCTTGCCCATTGTTCCCCGGACTTTGTTTGAATAATGTTTCATTAGTATAAATTTAAGTTAAGCAATTGTTTTTTTTTTTAGATTAATGTCGCAACAATATATGAAAAATTGTAACAGGGCATTTTAACTACATACTTTTTTCTTTACAAATAAACTTATCAATAAATCAATTTTTATTTTTTTACGAATTTGCGTTCTATTTAACTTTTGACGGATAATTTCTTTATTTATGCATGAAGAATAAATATGGTTGGGTGTTTATGGATATCGGGAGGGTTTGCTTTCCATTCAGCAATTGTTTTTGTCTTTATGTACTCACTATCCATTGTTATATTAGTTGCGATACAAAGACGGGTTTGGGTCGCGCATGTTTTGAATAGATCATCCAGCATTTTCTGATTACGGTATGGGGTTTCCATAAATATCTGGCTCTGGTTCTCTTTTCCTGAACGTATCTCAAGCTGTTTGATTTTTTGTATTTTTTCATTCTTTTGAATTGGCAGATACCCCGAAAAAGCAAAATTCTGACCATTTAACCCTGAAGCCATAAGGGCTAGAAGGATGGAAGAGGGGCCGACAAGTGGCACTACACGGATGTTTTCCCGGTGGGCAATTTCAACAATATCTGCACCCGGATCAGCAACACCCGGAGTCCCGGCTTCAGAGATAATTCCCATGTTATTGCCATGCCTGGCAGGGTCTAAGAATTTGACTTTTTCATTTGGATCAGTGTATTTATCCAGGATATAGAACTGAAGATCATCAATGGGGGTTTTGATACCCAACCTGATCAGGTATCTTCTTGCAGATCGTTCGTTTTCAACAATATAATGATCTATTTTATTGATAATATTGAAAACAAGATCGGGTAAAAAATGATTTGTCTTATCACTTCCCAGGCTTGCCGGTATCAAATATATTGAAGCATCCATTGTTTTGAATTTCAACAAAAATAGTATAAAATATGTAACTAATCAGTCGGCAGTCGGCAGTCCTCAGTCGGCAATTGACAAACCAGTAACCAGTAACTGAACTTTGAGCTCTTCCCTCTTCCTCAGCCTTAGCCTTTTTTTATTCCTATCCTCAATAATTCAGGTTATCTTTGCTCACATGAAAGTTACTTTTTTAGGTACAGGTACTTCTCAGGGTGTTCCTGTTATTACATGCGATTGCGATACATGCCGGTCGGATGATCCAAAGGATAAACGACTGCGTACGTCAGTACTTATTGAAACGGAAGATGTTACTTTTGTTATTGATGCAGGGCCTGATTTCCGGCAACAGATGTTGGGTGCAGGAGTACGTAAATTAGATGCTATTCTGTTGACACATGAGCACAAAGATCATATTGCCGGGATGGATGATGTACGTCCGTTCAATTTCAGGTCACACCAACCAATTGATATTTTCGCCGAAAAAAGAGTGCAGGAAGCTGTTAAAAGGGAATACTCATATGTTTTTGCAGAATTGAAATATCCGGGTATACCACAGATGAGCCTTCATACTATTGATGGCAGCATAATAGATGTACGCGGATTGAAAATTATTCCAATACGTATTTACCATTACCGGCTTCCTATTTATGGTTTCAGGATAGGAGATTTTACATATATCACTGATGCTAATTTTATCCCGGATGAGGCAAAAAAGAAAATATCAGGTACGCGAATTCTGGTGATTAATGCCCTGCATAAACGTAAACATATATCTCATTTTAATCTTGATGAAGCGCTGGCTATTATTAAAGAAATTTCACCTGAAAAAGCTTACCTGACCCATATCAGTCATACAATGGGAAAACATTCGGAAGTGCAGAAAGAGCTTCCAAAGAATGTTTTCCTGGCTTATGATATGTTGTCTTTTGCTATATAAAAACTCACCGGATGACTCGAAGTCACCCGGTGAGTGAAAACGCTGCTAATGAATTATGATTAGTTGTTTCACTTCCGTTTGTTTCCCGGCAGTAAAATGAATATAATATGTACCGGTGATGAATTGTTTAGTACTGATCCACAATGAAGTCTGATTCGTTTTTGCTGATTCATAGACCACACTTTTTAGATTATTGAATATTTTTACTTCATAGTTATCACTGACAACACCTTTGGTATCATACTCTTTTTTCTCTGCTGTAATTTCAACATAATCATCTGCCGGATTTGGGGACATTCCGAATTTCCACCAGGGAACAATTACCGAGCCTATATATGTATCTGAATTACCACAGTCGTTGGAGGTATATACATGCCATTGACCGTAACCAAACGAAGTTGCCTTAAAGTGACACCAGCTTTTTCCTGATGTTCCTGTTGTAGGAACAATACTTCCCATAGCTGCCCATTCACCTGTTGTGGGGTCGGCTCCCGGCGGATTAAAAATATTCACCAGGAAAGAACTGCCATAAACTACTTCCATAGGCGGGTCACCATCGGGAGTTGTAACCGGTGTACCAGGTCTGCCTACCCAAACATTTTTCTGCAATGCAATAGTATCACAAGAACTGGTAATTGTAACCCTGACCCAGCCTCTCGTTCTGGAATCATTACTGTATGCCTTTACCGTATAATTATTGTTTCCACCACTCACATAATCCAAATTCCTGCTTTCTTTCCAGCCTATTGATGTACCGGGTGGACAGTTATGAAGGGTGAAAGTGGAATTTGAGGTGCAAACAACGGAGGGACCGGTTATATATGGTATCCCAATTGTATTTGTTGTCATTGCTCCAGTATCATTCGGATCCAGCCAATGTGCTAACTGTTCATCATTATTTTGTGATCTTGCCCATGATTCAGAGATCCTACCATAAAATCCCGGTTCAGGAGGGCATTGCACACTTCCTCCAACAAGTTGCCCAATTATTCTATTATTTGGATCGAACAGTGGACTACCTGAAGAACCCCATTCATATGCACCATTATCAAATTCAACTTCCCATAATGTGCCTTCATTCATAGTAAAGTATGAATTAGGATAATTATAGTAAAAACGGACATCATTTTCATTTTCAACTGGTTCTGAGTTGTCACTGGAGAACTTCATTACATCACCCCCTGGATGATGCAAACCTGTTGTTCCTTCATTTTGAAATGGGAAATTATCATATCGTGACCAACCCGTGTATGTTAATCCAGTACTTGATGTAGGCTGATCTTCCATTTTAACTAAAAGAAAATCAGTCTCATTATTATATGCTTTGAAATCTGCCCCAGAATATGTTACCCAGGAAGAGGGTTCTGAACTTGGAGTACAATTTGGGCTAATATATCTATAACTAAATAACCAAGTCTCAATATCATCTTCTTCACCTGAATCTAATATTCTGTCTTCATCAAAATCAACACAATGAAATGCTGTTAGAAAATATGGAGTTAAATCATTACATGTATTATTTATCAACGATCCTGAACAACAAGATTGTCCATTATTAACCAAAATACGGGCAACAGCATATTTTTCATCCGCCAGTTCATTTGCCTGTGAACAACTTGCATTTATATGACAATTCAACGTTGCATCTCCAAAACTACAAAAAGTAGCAAAACCATGAACAACATACTTAACTGAAATAAAGCTTTTCATATTCTCTAAAGTGCTTGGTTCTGTCAAAACCAAAGTGACAGATGATCCTTTAATTATGTCAGTAGCTAATTTCCGGCTTAGCTTGTTATGTTTTGGGCTTACAGGCCCAAACCTTAATGTCTTAGTATCATTATAAATATTAAATTCCGAACCCACTGATAAAAAAAACTCATCAAAAATTAAATTAATAGATAATGCTCCTTTTGACTCTATAGTTAAGGTCCAGATGGATACGTTTCCTTTTTGTGTCCATTTACCCTCATTTGTAATACTGATGTCAGTTTTATAAGCCCATCCGAAACGTGGAGGTATTATGTTACGGACATCAACTTTTTTCTCTTCTTCCTCAATCCATTTTGAATCAAATTCAGGCATTTCAATAACAGGAGCATTTTCAAGATAGATTTGTAAAGTTGATCCAATTGAACTTGGCTCTATTTGCTCAACAATGATTTGAGCAGTTACAGAATAAAACAAAAATACTATAACAATACTGAACAATAACTTTCTCATGGTTTCAAATTATTTAATTTTAAAATATAGTCTTGATTCAAAATGATATCTTTCGTTATTTATTGTAAGTTTTAATGTATCACCAACATAATAATTACCTGAATTCATCTCTGGCCAATTGAATTCACTAGTAAATTGTGCACTTGCAATAAATAGTACACTGCTAATTAATTTTGTCTCATTATCATCTATTTTCTTAATAATTGGTAATCCAGAAAAAAAAGCACTTGGTTTACCAATATATTCATATTCTCCTTCGAAGTTTTGTTTAAATACTTTTAGAAAATTTAGTATTTCACCTTTTGGTCTCACATAAGAAACTTCTCTTCCCATATTATTAGTAAGATAATAATTAAAGAACACACTATCATCTTTTTCAAAACTATCTATCATTACATTATTATTATTTACCAATTCCACAAGGAACGCAATTGTCTCTGGTTTTTCCTTCTCACAGCTAAAAGCAGTAAGGACAATTATTCCGCATAAGAATATGATTTTTATTATTGCTTTCATTTTTTCCGGTTTTAGTTTCTTCTGAGTGACATTTGACAGACAAACTAATGAATTATGATCAGTTGTTTCACTTCCGTTTGTTCCCCGGCTGTAAAATGAATATAATATGTGCCGGTGATGAATTGTTTTGTACTGATCCTTAATAAAGTCTGATTTGTTTTTGCAGATTCATAGACAACACTTTTCAGATTATTAAATATTTTTACTTCATAGTTATCACTGACAACACCTTTGGTATCATACTCTTTTTTCTCTGCTGTAATTTCAACATAATCATCTGCCGGATTTGGGGACATTCCGAATTTCCACCAGGGAACAATTACCGAGCCTATATATGTATCTGAATTACCACAGTCGTTGGAGGTATATACATGCCATTGACCGTAACCAAACGAAGTTGCCTTAAAGTGACACCAGCTTTTTCCTGATGTTCCTGTTGTAGGAACAATACTTCCCATAGCTGCCCATTCACCTGTTGTGGGGTCGGCTCCCGGCGGATTAAAAATATTCACCAGGAAAGAACTGCCATAAACTACTTCCATAGGTGGGTCACCATCGGGAGTTGTAACCGGTGTACCAGGTCTGCCTACCCAAACATTTTTCTGCAATGCAATAGTACCACAAGAACTGGTAATTGTAACCCTGACCCAGCCTCTCGTTCTGGAATCATTACTGTATGCCTTTACCGTATAATTATTGGTTCCACCACTCACATAATCCAAATTCCTGCTTTCTTTCCAGCCTATTGATGTACCGGGTGGACAGTTATGAAGGGTGAAAGTGGAATTTGAGGTGCAAACAACGGAGGGACCGGTGACAGACATTATTCTACTAAAAGCTTCAAATACTGCACTACATGCATTTACTAAACCATAGCCCATTTCATCATCCCATGTGCCATTAGTTCTGCCTGTTACTGTTGAATAATCATAATTACCTATTTTGGTACATGTTGATTCGATGATATCCCGTATCTCGTCCTGAGTAAGACTTGGGTTTACGGACAACATCAAGGCAGCAATTCCAGCGATATGTGGTGCAGCTGCTGAAGTGCCCCCAAATGTTTGCGTGTAATCAGTAACGTCATAACCATTTGAACCTTGTCTGTCTGTTGTTGGAATATTAGTCCCGGGAGCGACTACATCAAGATCTGTACCATAACAACTACCAGGTTGACAAGTTGGACACCATGGGTCACAAGAATTGGGGATAATATCAATACGTCCAGAGCGAAAACCACATCTATCATTAGCACCTATTGCAATAATATCCGGGTTACTATTGGCAGGATAATTAACTGCGCTATTGTTATTCCCAGCAGAAAAAACTACTACACAACCTAAGCCACCTCTACCTAGTGTAAGTGCATTGTCAATAGCATCATCAATTATTGGATATTGTACTCCTGAACCCCATGAATTGCTTATCACGTCAGCTCCATTTTGCCATGCCCAGTTTATTCCATCTCCCCTTCTTTGGCGGGAATTTGGTGTGCCTGCTAAACTATTGCTTATTGACATTAATTGACAATTAGGAGCAACTCCTGCAATACCTAAATTATTATTGGCAGAGGCTCCAATAATTCCGGCACAAGCCGTGCCATGACTGCCTAATACTACACTTGGAGAAGTTCCACTTTCAGTATCAAAACTTAATGGAGACATGTTAAGTAAATCTGGGTGATTCAGTTCAATACCTTGGTCTAATACAGCAACAATCACATTGTCAGAGCCACTTGTAATTTCCCAGGCATCGCATATATCAATATCAATTCCAGGGTCACCGCCATTTTGCCCGGTATTATTCAGATTCCACTGGTTGTTAAAATACGTATCATTTACACAATGCAACATATCATCTACCATTAAATCAGGCGCCGAAGCACTAAACAAACCTGTTTCAAAAAATAGGTTTGCCGTAGCTAAAGCATTCCCTGTACTACGCTTAGTGCAAGACAAAGTATACCATAAGGGCATAAACTTATTACTGCCAATTATTTCAACATTATGCTTTAATGACAGCTCATCTAATATCTTCAAATCCTCTTTCTTGTTTAACTTTACATAAAAAAGATGAGAAAGTCCTATATCTTGATTTTGAGAATTACTAAAAAATGGAGCATCATAAATAATTTCATCCAAATCCATTATTGTTATGTCAGATTTATTCGTAGTTTTTAGAATTGCCCAACTTAAACTTTGTTGAGTACTTTTTTTATTGTAAGCATTTAATGTTATTACAGTATTTTCTTTCTTTAATTTTTCAACATGCCATGTATTACCTACTCGTTGGCTAAGTATATATTCACTTTCAATATTTTTTAGTAATACAAACCTTTTGTCTTTGTTTTCTTTTAGATATACTTTTTCTCCTTTATACCAGTAATAGTATTCTTTCTGCCCATAAACAAATAAAATGCTAATAATAAATAGTATAATGATCGTTGTTTTTTTCATTTTTATTGAGTTTAATGGTTAATTTATTGTTAATTCCCCTTTTAAGGTTCTATTATTATTTCTACACGCACTGCTTTTTCCTTAATTGGTTTCTCTAGGAAAGCATGATATTTCAATGTTATTCCAGCTATATGTGTGTCATCTCTTGTAATTGTAATGGTGTGTATTATTTCAATATTATTCTCTTCTGCTTTTTCATCAGTAATAGAGCCTCCTCCTTCAATACTCTTTGTTCCAATTAATAAGAAATACTTTTCAAAATCAATTGATGGTATATTCTCACCTGTTGCATACTTTACATACTTATTAAAGTCATTTTCAGAATCAATCATGTAATAACCATTATTAACATATTCAGGCTTTAATATTATGGAACAGTCATCACATCCAAAATCAGTAATTTTCTTAATCTCTATAGGCTCAAGGTCGTCTGCATCTTCCTTTTCCTTCTCACAGCTAAAAGCGGTAAGAACAATTATTCCGCATAGTAATATTATTTTTTTTATTGTTTTCATAACATAAAATTTTAAGTTGGTTTTGAACATAGAGTTATATTTTTACCCCACACTGCAGAATATCAGGTGCAGGGCTTATTTAAATACATTTACGTGGTTTGTAAATATAAAGGCACATAAAATATTTTTAATGGTTAATTTTAGTGATATCTTTTAGTGTTACCTGATTGTAATCTATCCAACGGAAAGTAAGATCCATCATTGTACATAGGCCACATGCAAAAAATATTCTTTCTGATTCTTTTGGTTCCCTGTATTTAAAACTTATTTTATATTTATTCTTCAAGCTATCAGGGAAAAAAACTGGTCCACAATTAGAACCATCGTGAAGAATGGAAAGAATTTCATTAGGAAAATTAAAAAGATCGGATGGCAGGTTAAATGTATAAAAATCCATAGGCCAATGGGAATCGGTATTTTCACTGCCTTCAAGTAATATGCAATATCCTCTTTGAGTTTTACTTCCTGTTGCCTGTCCTTCTTCGCTATCGGCTTCATCGCATTTAAAAGATCCGACAATATAACCTTCAACAAAATCAGACAATTCGGGTATATCTTCCTTCTCACAGCCAAAATCCGAAAGAACAAATATTCCACATAGGAATATAATTTTTGTTATTGTTTTCATAACATAAAATTTTAAGTTGGTTTTGAACATAGAGTTATATTTTTACCCCACACTGCAGAATATCAGGTGCAGGGCTTATTTAAATACATTTACGTGGCTTATAAATATAAAAACACATAAAACGAATTTATTAATTGTTAGTTATAGTAATATCTTATAATACTAATCTGATTGCAATCTTTACAATGGAAAGTAATATCCATCATTGTATATGCATTAACTACGAAAAATATTTTTCTAATTCTTTTGGTTCCCTGTTTCCGGTTTTGGTTTCTTCTGATCTTGTTTAACAAATACAAAATTAATGCCAGATTGTAGCTTTGCCGGAACTTGATTTTTATGAAATTTAGTTGTACTCTTTATACATTAATACATAAAAAGGCAAAAATGTAACCGGTTTTTTCATTTTTTTTTCAACATTTTCAAAATTAGAATTTCTTAACGTCCCTAAAACATAGATATATAGGTTATTACACAAAATAAATAAATTACTTTTTTTCACAATAATTACAAAAAGTTGCTATATATAGCAACATATTGTTTTTCACCATGTCTTTTTACCCTTCCTGATTAAAACCCGGTGCAAAATATTTCATTATTAAATAAAACTCAACGATATATCAGTGGGTAAAAGTGAAGAGCAAGGAGCAAAGAGCAGAGTGCGGAGAGTGAAGAAGTAAGAAAAAGACCTGCCAGAGTGCGCCGTTTTTTACTAATTCATTTCTTTGCGCTCCTTTGTGTCTCCTCTGTGGATCTCTGTGTAACAACTCTTTAATAACTATGTCACAAAGGTACACTAAGAAGTCACAAAGAACCACAGAGTCTTTTAAGACAGCCCCGGGTGATTCAAGTTTGTATTTATATAAATATGTTGTACTTTAAAACCGAAAATTAAAATCTTAACTAATAGATTAAAATAAAATAAATTTTATGGAAAAGAAAGAAGTTTATATTGTTTCAGCTGCCCGTACACCGATTGGCAGTTTCGGAGGTTCATTGTCTTCTTTAAGTGCAACCTCTTTAGGTGCCATTGTTATTAAAAACGCAGTGGAGAGAACCGGAATTGACGGCTGCGATGTGAGTGAAGTTTTTATGGGAAATGTT
>Ga0307992_1002700_pt1 | contig 10038 bp, 16 predicted proteins | sample EllFjometagen133_FD_203162 | JGI IMG/M metagenome (GOLD analysis project Ga0307992, IMG submission 203162) | Marine microbial communities from Ellis Fjord, Antarctic Ocean - #133 | ecosystem: Environmental > Aquatic > Marine > Unclassified | place: Southern Ocean | collected 2014-10-08
ACTTACCTAATTTCATATTCTCAACCTCTTTTTGATTGAATTAATTGTTTGTATCATTCTTTTCTTACCAACAGGATTAGCACTATGAACTTTAATATCAGGAATACTTGTATATTCTTTAAAATACATCTTCTTTTCCAACCATAATAAAAACTTATAACCGGGTGGGGTGTTTTCACCGAGATCATGGTCTAAACTCATTTCTATAATATTATCATGGTTTATTTCATAGAAGGAAATTAACTCAGGAACGGTTTTAAAATGTATCCAACCAGATGGAGCCTTTCTTTCATCATCTAACCATATTTTCATATTATGTTTTTCATTTAAATAATTTTTAAGTTTCATGTTGTTTCCCAGAATACTTCAGCCCATTCTCCATCAAAAGAATATCCTTGTTTTAATTCTTTGCCAAAAGTTTTCTTTAATAACTTCCAATATTCATTAACTGATACTTTATACCAAGGCCACATATCACCAAAATCCATATCAGGTGGGCCCTTTCCCATATGAGTCCATACATACTCTTTATTTTTTAATGTAATCTTTTTATAAGATTTTTTAATTTTCCTATTCATTACTATTCTATCTAACTTATCCATTTCCTCATATGGTAAATTACAAAATTCATCATAACTCATACCATATTCTTTTTCATAATCCTTTTCTTTTACACCAAGTCTTGGATTTTTCTTCCGATATCCACCTAAAAATGCTAAATCATCAATAGCTTGTATTGGTAACATCCACACACCTTTTCTAGCTGGAGCTTGTTTTGATCCTCTATGTTTTTGTTTTTTTCCTGACATTGAACCTAACCTTATGAAAAATTTATCAATATCCTCTTTTAAATAATTTTTGAGTTTCATTTAGTATATAAATTCCTTTACTTCTTTATATTTTATATTAAACGCATTCATCAATATTTCAATTTCCAATAAACATGCCGTTTTACCACCACCACATAAATAACTACCAGACCATTTCTTTAATTTATCAACTCTTATCTCAGGCGGTAAATATAGATTATCATCACAATCAGCTTTATTCCATATACCTTTAATTTTTTCTTCCCATTCTTCTTCATCTATATCTCTTGAATCATAAACTTTTTTTGAAACCATATACCTTATAGCTTTTATTATTGTTCTTTTATCAACACCATTATCCATCCAACCTCTAAAAAAGCCATATCCTTTATCTATAAACTTTATATCAGAGATTTTATTATAATCTAAACCATTATCAATAAGCCAATTAATAATTTCATTTTTATTACTACCACCTACTGTTTCGGGCCCATTATAGAAATATAATACCTTACCATTAGTATTAAGTAAATCACAAAAATTATATAATTTAAATCTGAAAAAATTATCATATTCCGGTTGTATATCAACCACAATAATATTATTTTTTCGTTTTTCTGTTAAATATTGTTTAAATTTCATTATAATCTCTACTTTAATTTTTCTATTTCATTACATATATTAATACAGCGTTTAAAGTCTTTTTTAGCATTTTTTATAATATTGATATATTTTACTTCAATTTCCTTCTCTTTTAATATTTTTTTACTAATTCTTAATATACTTATAACTAAATCAGTTGATAAGTTAACAGATTCTTCTAATTCTAATACATTTGAAACAAATTCTCTTTTATTTTGATTGTTTCCTTCTTTTAAATATTCTTTAATTTTCATTATTATCATCTCCCTATCTTTTATACCATATTCCTACTGTTTTTTTAATTTCTTCCAAACTTCTTATATTTGGACTTAGATACTTCCATCCATTTTCAATCATTCTGTTTCTATAATCAATACCTACTGGATTTAGTAAAGTTCCGTTATAAAAATTAGACATAAATTTAAATGAGTGAATTATAGCAGCATCGTTCAATTCCCCTTCATCATTATCAATTTCCAGAAAAGTATTAAACCTACTCCTATAGAAGTTTTTAGCTTTTTCTACTTCATCATATATTTTCTTTATAACTTCACTATCAACTTCCCTTTCCCTTAAACCTGCTCTTTTTAATGATGTTTCAAGTGATGTATTTATAAACACCATAGCCACATCATAACCAAATGATTCTAAAATTCCAGCTCTTTTTAGTATAACACTTGTTTTATTAGCGGTTCCATCTATAACTAAAGGTAACATTGAATTAATATATAAAGAAAGTTGGTTTTTTGTTATTGTTTTAACCTTTACTTTTATTTTACCCCATTCTTCATTCCAGTACTTCTTAAAAAGAGGAAAACTCTTATCAGTATTGACAATTCTTGGTTCAACCTGTCCAGATTTTATCTTATCCATAACATAAGAATTATGTGTAACTATATAATTATTCGTTATATATAAACCATCAGGATGGTCTATTGTTATACACATTGCTTCATGTTTGCCTATATATTCTATCTTCTCAATTCTATTTCTTAAATTATTGTTAGTATTTCTATAATATTTTTGATTTTTAGCCCTTTTTACTTTTCTATCAAGACCAAACAGACTTTCAGGTTTTCTATGCATTATTGTAATACTATAATATTCCTTACATTTTATCATACTTCCATCAACATTTTTATACATACCTCTACCTTTTTTTATAAGGGTATTTCCACCTAATGACCATATAACCTCTCTAAAATCATTTGCAAGTCTTTTACTTGTAGTATAAAATTGTATATGGCCACCTTTTTTATCTACATAACCATCCGAATCCATTAAACCTCTTATTAATGCATATCTATCTTCTATAGATGTATTCTTATATATTTCTGGTATAAATTTTTCATAACTATATAAACCCCATAGACCTAACTTTTCCAATTCTTTTCTATAATTTGTTTTATTAGGTCCTATTCGTTTATTATATGATATAAAATAATTATGTTTATACTGTTTTAAATGATAACCTGGAATTCTATTTTTAACACCTTCTATTATTTGCTTATCTATATTTGTAAACGAAATTCTTTGTTTTAAACAACCATCTCCAATTAAAATTCCCATAACATATGGATCTATTAATAGTTCTTTCTTAGAAAACTCTACAGGTATATTATTTGGTAGAAAAAATCTATTTTTATAACTTTTCATCTCTAGTCTTTCCATTATCCATTTCAAATTTCTAGTTTGCCATATAGTTCTTTTAATTAACTTTTTATCATCTGTTTTTACTTTTACTTTTACATTATAACCTCTTACATTCCATAAATGTTCAAGTGTACAATCAGTATATCTACCACCATTAAGATAAACTCTATATATATCTTTAATACCTTGATAATGTATTTGTATAACCTCTGTAATTGTATTATCTGGACATAATATTTTCTGACCAACTCCTATATCACCCATTGATATCCAACTATCTGGTGTTTTTACCATAGAATATAATGGTTGCGCTTTACCACTTCCGGGACTTCCACCCATAAATACTGCTTTCCAAATTCCTTTGTCATTTATACTTTCAGTTAAAAATTTCTCTAATCTCATATTTTCTCCTTATTTCAATTTTAAAAATCCTTTGGTAATTTTATTCATTATTCCATTACCTTCTTTAAATCCCGGATTTCTTTTATCTACACTTCTAGATGCAGCGTAACCCAAGTAGGAAGCGGAGAATGTTCCAAAAAGCCAACCGCCTATATACTTTACCATATCTATTAAAACTATAATAGTACCTTCAGCTATGCCTCCTTGAGAAAGTGCTATAATTACCAATGGAGCATAAAAACTATAACCTACACATGATATAAATAATTTTCTTAATATCATAGGCCTTGTGCGTCTTACATATTCATCGTCTGTTTTATATGATTCTTTTTCTAACTCTACCATATCATGTACATTCTGATATGTCAATTTTACTTCTTCAAGTGCAAATTCTTGTATTTTCTCTTTATGTCTGTTAACTTCCTTTTCTAAGGATAGTTGTATAGCCGGTGGAATTTCATTTTTCGTAAATGAATCTAAAACATTTGTAGCTAATTTTGTTGCTTCTGTTATACTCTTCGGAACATTTTTACCAAATAATCCAGCAACAGCTCCCCACATTTCTGGTATTTTTGGTAGAAGTGATAAACCAGCAAGTACTAAAGGTGCCATATTATACTCCTCCTATTTCTACTCTATTTAACCAACCTCTTACATATTTTTCTTGTGTTTTTGATTTTTTCATATAACTTAAATAATGCATACCTTGTAATATATTCATTATCTTTAATATATACTTCTCATTATCATTACTTAGATATATTAATAATACATTTAATGTGTTATTACCTATCCTTCCATCCTCAACTATATCATCATAAAGTTTTTCGTTTCTATTTAAATAATTTAACGCTTGTTGAAAGAATAGTGAACTTCTATATACTCCCATATTAACGGCCGTATCAAATAATTCATCTACTAAATTTTGACTATCAATTCTATCACATAGAAGTTTTTCCCAATAATGTTGTCTATAGAACTTTTTTACCAAATTATCTAATTCTTCAAATATATCTACTATAGTAGTACTATGTTTATCTATTAATTTCCAACCTTCCCATGATGGATTATACTTTCTTGATATACCTCTATATGTTTCACCTCCAACATCATCTGGGTCATTTCCATAACCACCTTCATTTTTCATTACTTTTTTAAAAGACACATTGAAATCACTCATTTATTCTCCTTTTATTCTAATTCCTCTATACTTTATATGTTCGGCCGGTATTAAAGGCCATTTATTCTTTTTCTCAAAGTTTAACCATACTGGTAATACTTGTAAATTATTTGGGTGGTGTAAACCACCTTGTGATAATGGTCTTATATGGTCAACATTAAAATCTATATCATCTCTGTTAAGTAAATCGCGAATTTCATATAATAATTTTATTTTATGTTGCTCTTCCTTAGTTAGTTCTGGTGTTTGACTTTTCATTAGAGCTCTATATTTAGCACTATTAGCGGCGCGGAGTTCATGATTATCAATCCTATATTGTATCTGATATTTCTTTATATGTTCCTTATTATCATTATAATATTTCTTTATATGTTCCTTATTATCATTATAATATTGTTTATAGTATTCTTTTATATGTTCCTTATTATCATTATAATATTGTTTACAGTATTCTTTTCTCTTATCTTTATTTTCAATCCTATATTGTATCTGATATTCTTTTGTTTCTTCCTTAGTCATTTATTCTCCTTCCACATATTCATATGTAAGTTTTTTTACCCATATAAATCTCCTTTTTTAAAAAAACACGTTTACTTTTCTCCAAAATATGTTATAATAATGCTGTATGCCGGGAAAAGAGAGATATCCAATTCCTTCCTTATTTCCTTGGAATCCTTCCTATTATATTTATAATTTCCTTCCATATAAATTACTTCCTATTATTTATATTAAATTTGTTATAAATGTATAAATAAATATATGAGATTAAATAGATACATTAAAGAAATATCAGATACAACAACCATAAAGGCTAAAGAAATAATTGTATCTAATTTACCACAACTATATAATATCCTTAAAAAGAAATCATTTAATATTACCACAAAGGTATTGGTTAATATACTAAATAACCTATTCAAAAGATATAAGATAGTGTTTATATTAAGTAAAAGTAAAAAGAAAAGATATAAGTATATAACTCAAGGTATGATGTATGTTGATGGTAAGATAGAAGTTGAAATAGATAATAATCAACAGGTTGGTAAGTTCTTCCGTAGGTTTGCTCGTGAGGATAAAAAGGATGATTTCTTTGATGTTAATAAAAATGGATTTCTTAGGGATCTTCTTAGTACATTATCACATGAAATCCTTCACCAAGATCAACTTAGTAAGGCTGGTGAAGAGAATTGGAAGGAATCTGGTAAATCTGAAATTGATTATTTAAGTGACCCACAAGAATTGGAAGCACAAGCCCAAGATTCAGCTATAGAAATTCTTAGAACAGGAACTTCATATACATTACAAAGATATTTTTCACATTTTACTATGAAGAGTCCTGTTCTAAGAATATTTCTAAAAAAAGTAACATATTATTGTAGAAAGATTAAATTCTAATCTTCTATATTGTATCCCATGCTTTCTTGCTATCATCGGTAACATCCCATACACCTTTATCAGGTTTACCTGTATTCCATGTATTTGCAGGAGCATCACCTGTTTTCCATGTACCTTCCATAACAACAACACCATCAGGTTCATCCTTATTTTGGGTTGCTGGTTTTAGAATATCATCAAACTCTTCAAAAATATCATCAAACATATCTTTCTCCCTTCATTTTTAATATAATTTTAATCAGTTGAAAACATACCTGATTCTTCTAATTCATTTAATTCATCTGCCAATGTTTTTTCCTCGGTAAAATCAAGTTCGCTTGGATCATCGTTAATATTGTCAATAGCATGAAATACTTCATCATTATTATCAAAGCAAATCTCCTTTTCTTCTTTTGTGAATATTTGTCCTTGTACGCTAACATGTATTTTCTTTCTTTTAATGTTATCAGTAATAACTTTATCAAATTCCTTAAAATCAATTTTTACATTCATTTTAAGTTTCACAACTGCATTGATAACTTTCAATGAACCACAAGGAGTTTTCCATCTTACTTGTCCTGAAATGTTTTGTTTTGTTGCTACTAATGAAATATCATGGTTTTGATTTATCCATTCATCATCCGTATGAGAAAAATTACCACTCATATCATGATGTGAGTGTATTACTCCAATAACATTCAAATTATTAAAATTATTACATTTGATATTATCAACAGATACCCCCGTGACTTCTTGTTGAGGTATAAATAAATCTTCCACAATATAATCTTTACCTATAAGATATGCCAACCATTCAATATTATCCATTTTTTTCATCAGATAATCAATTTTTATTTTTACCAATGGTTGTATAAATATGATAATACTTTCAGGAGCTTTACTGCAATCCTTAATATAAGGAATTTTTACTTCCCATGTTGAACTTGATACACTTTGTATTTTGGTATTATCAATTGTTGGTTTATCATTATAAACATAACCACAAAGAGGACAACTTTTTCTAATTCTCCAATTCCATCTCCCAAAACATCCATCCTTAGCACATTTAACCCACACCACTACATCTTCCTTATTATTCATTTTATTTTTCCTCTTTTTCCTTCTTATTATAATATTTTTAATTTTTGAATAAATTTTTGACATTTGTAAATAATTCTTCCTTATTATATTTAATAACCTTCGCTACTGTCATTGAAGCTACAATTACTGCCGGAACTACCCATGAAGGTGTTATTTGGTAACCATCTTCAACATCACCCCATTCAGCAACTTTATTGTTAATACTAAAGGCCTCACCGTCATAACCAGCCTTCAAATATTTCATTCCTTTAGATTTAGCGATTTTCTGATTGGTTATCTGTGAGCTATAATTATCTGTACAGTCAATTAACCAATCTGTATCTGTATTATGCATATCAGAAAATTTAAAAGGAAATGTGTATATAGTACATTGGGGTCTTATACTGTTAATAACAATCTTTACAATATCCGCTTTATTTCTATTAATGAATTTTAAAGGTAAATCTAATCTATTTAGATTATTTTCCTCCAACACATCAGGGTCAAATGCATAAATTTTAGATATACCGGACATTGCTGCGAATTTTGAAACCCAAAACCCTATTCCACCCAACCCCACCACCGATATACTAGTATCTATATTCAATCCCAAACTTTTTTGTCTATTATAAAGACTCATTTTTTTTATCCTTTTTATTTTAATTTTATAAATACACCTTAGAAGGAGTATTTAACATGATTATATACCAAGCTGTATGTTTTGTAAACAAAAAAATTTATATAGGCAAAACCATCAACGATTTAGAAAGTAGGAAAAATCGACATTATTCTGATGCTTTTAATCAACTTTCCCAAACTCATTTCCATAGAGCTCTTCGTAAATATGGTAAAGAAAATTTTGAATGGAAAGTTATACATAAATGTAAAACTGAAAAAGAATTAACCGAAATGGAAATACATTATATAAAAGAAATGGATACATTGAAAAATGGATATAATTTAACAGATGGTGGTGATGGTGGTCCATCTGGTAAATATCATCCTATGTATGGTAATGGTTATAAAATTATGGGTAAAAATAACCCTTTCTTTGGTAAACATCATTCAAAAGAACAAAAAAAGAAATGGAGTGAGGATAGGAAAGGTACTAGAATGGGTGATGAAAATGTTATGATAACACATAACATAGATTTTTCTGGTGAAAATAATCCTTTCTATGGTAAAACTCACTCAATAGAATCAAAAAACAAGGTAGGTGAAGCAAATTCTAATATGTGGTTAATAACCCATCCAGATAACAGTATATCGGTATATAAAAATTTACGAAAATTTTGTACCTTACATAATTTAAATTATTCTGGTGTTAAAGGTGCCGCTAAAAATAATAGAATATATAAAAATGAATGGTTATTTCAAAAAATATCTAACTACAACCTATAACAGTTTCTTTTTATCCTTTTCCAATTTTATTAAATATATAAATTATACCACAAACAATAGTTATAGTAGCGAAGGTTATTAAAATATCATGAAAGTAAAGATATTGAATATAATTATTTCCTACTTCTGTTAAACTATCCGATTCAGCAGCTAATTTTAAGATTTTTCCCAAAGATTTTTCCATTTTTTATCCTTTTTTAATTAAGATTTAATCCATAATGTTCTGCCAATTTTTCTATCAAATCAACTGATTCATCAAAGGTAAGTGCATCCATATATGTATATATTTCTATAAGATGATGTATGCTCCAAGATTCAGCTTCCCCTCTGCCTTGTTCCTGATATGCTTCATGAATATCATCAAATTCATCTTCCCAATCATAAACATATTCTGGTTTTACTTCATCAACCATTTTATGAACTTCTGCTTCAGTGTGATTTTTTGTTATTTTATTAAATAATTCATCAACAATTTTCATAGTTTATTACCTTTTTATGTGGAAGTTGTTGTCCACATATCAACACTATCTTCTCTTATATCATTTGTTATACCAGCACGTCTTAAATTTTGATTAAAATATCCCAATTCGGAACCTTCATCACCATCTTTTAGTACATATTTTAGCAACGTTGATTCTCTTGGTAAACCTGCAGGATTATGTTTTGCTACGGAAGCTGTATTTACATTTTCAAGAACAGCTTCGGCTTCCCTTGCACATTTAATTATATCATTTGGTTCATTCCATGTTCTTTTAGGATTCCAATTACCCCAGCAATCGGGGTCATTTTGATGATAATGTTGAAAATATGATAATCCTACTGGTTTGCATGTATGACAACTTAAAATATTATTTCTATGCGTTTCTATAAGATAAACAACATTTGATAACATCTTTTTTGAGAATTTTTTATCCAAAGGTTTTTTATCAACATATTTAGGCCAGTATATTCCTTGTACTATCCATTTTAATCTGTTATTTGCATTACCTTTTACTACAGACAGACCTTCCCTTGCATGAGTAATATTAATATCCGGCATGGAAACAAGATTATCTAGTTGGGTTGATAATATACTTTCCTTCTTATCAAATTCCTTTTTGATATTTTGAACAAAATTATACATATCCGTAATTTTTTCATTAACCTTTTCTCTTATTATTTCAATACGGGAATGTAATTTTTCTTTTAATTCATTTCTTATTTCATCCTCAATTGATATAGATTCACCACTTACCTCTAATTTAATTATTTGATTTCCTAGGCGAAGTGATAGTCCTTCACTTTTGATGTTGTCAATATCAATAGTATTAATAATATCATTTATAACTGTTACTGCATTTTCTGTTTTTTTCTTTAACATAATTTATCACTTCCCCCCCCTTATCATACCTTTATCTATATATAACCTTTCACACCAATATCCCTTATACCTTTTCTTTCTTTTTCCGTTACATATATCATACATATGTTTATGATGAATATTATTATCCCTACAAA
>Ga0307992_1002701_pt1 | contig 10034 bp, 18 predicted proteins | sample EllFjometagen133_FD_203162 | JGI IMG/M metagenome (GOLD analysis project Ga0307992, IMG submission 203162) | Marine microbial communities from Ellis Fjord, Antarctic Ocean - #133 | ecosystem: Environmental > Aquatic > Marine > Unclassified | place: Southern Ocean | collected 2014-10-08
ATATCCCTTTATGTTTCAATATAATCTGGCCCAATAGAAATCATATATTGAAAAATATTATCTATTACATATAATTCATATAAATATTCAAATAAATTATCACTGATATAATTTGTACCAGTCCAAGTAAAAAAAGTATAATCTAAATTTATTTTTAAATTTAAAAATAAAAATATCAATTTAGATATATTTGATGTTAATGAATTATATGATAAATTTAATAACCAAATATTTTGATCTGGTAATTTTGATAAAGTATTACTTGCTTCTACTTGTTCAAGTATAATAAGTGCTGTTGAGTCACATCTATATATATTCAATGCATCTAATAAAAGAAAATCATCAGATATTAAATTAAATGAATTTTCAAAATTTTCACATACAATTTCATTATGATTTATTGAATTTATTAAATTTATATTTTCTATAGAATATTCTAAATAAATATCAGTTTCAGAATAAATATTATATGGTAAATAATAAGCACTATGTGGATATACCATTAATCTATCTGCAATAGAAATTGGCCACGCAGAATAATCTGTTATTTGAGTATAACAATGAGTATAATTAAAAAAACTCCAATTATTATCAAACATTAATCTAATAAATGATCTGCATTCTGTAAAAAAATTATCATAAATTTCACCCGGAATTTGAATTTCATAACGAGATAATTTATTATCTATCATATATTGTCTGAAATATTTTTGTAAATCAGGAAATAATTTTGCTGAACTTGGATATGGCATAATTATTTTTTCTCTTTCTTACGTGGTAAACATTCAATGATATATTGAGTTAAACCATCTGAATCAATATGTTCAATTCCGGGAGGAGTATTTAAAGATTCTCCAACTTTCCTACCAAGTTTATCAAAAAAATAAATATCAATATTGTATTTCATACCCACGGTATGAAAAGCTCTTTCAATTCACGTAGCAAATGGAAAAATAAATGCTTTATTATATGGAATATTATCATATGCAGTTAAACCTTTTTCTATTTCCTCATAATTATTAAATACATATTTTTCTTTAAATGTTTCTAAAAATTTATCCATTTCAGAAATATCTTGGATATGTTTAATAAATGCTTCTAGTAGTGGTGTTCGAATACTCATATTTTAAAAATCCTCTATATTATTTTAGCAATTTTTTGGATAGCTATTACATAAGCAATAACTAATTCTTTTTTTCTAGATTCTGCTACTTCGAAATCATTATCATTATCAATAAAAAAAGGTTCTACTATGATACATGGAGATTTAGTATTTATTAATAAATACCCACCTCTATCTTCAGATGTTTTTTCTTGGATTCCTCTGTTTCTTAGAACTAAACATTTTACTATTTCTTTATTCATTATGTTTGCAATTTCTTTGCCTTTTTTTGAACTATGATAATATAAAGTTTCTGTACCAGAAGCAGTTTTATTGAAAGCATTACAATGAAGTGAGATTATAAAATCAGAATTTAAACTATTGATATCAAATGGTAATGTATTGTATGAAGTACGATATACAATTTCAATATCTACTGTATCTTCTATTTGAAATTTGATACAATAAGCTAATTTTTCATTAAAAATAAATTCACTCATACTATGTTTTATATTAATTGCTCCTTGTGATTTTTCATCATGCCCAATAACTAAAACACATTTCTTTTTTTTATTTTTTGATTTAATATTATTAATTAAAATACTTTCAAATTCTTTTGATGTAATATTTTTACTTATTAAATTATTTTTTATTTTCGGTGATAAAAAATTTTTGTAATAATTTTTAAAAAAATCAAAAAACATAATTTATCCTTTTTATTATAAATGGCTCCACCGGTAGGACTCGAACCTACGACAGCAAGATTAACAGTCTTGTGATCTACCAACTGATCTACAGTGGAATATATAATTCTACAATTATATGTTCCAATTTTATTTTCATAAAAAATATTTTCTATATATATAAATTTGTGAAATTAAAGATTGATAATTTTTTATGATAGGAGAAATTATAATGTTAACAAAAAATGAAATAAACATGGAAGTTAGATATATTCATAATTGTGATGAATGTATCTTTTTAGGTCAATATGAAAATTTTGATTTATATTATTGTGAAAAAAATATTCCAATAATAATAAGTAGATATGATAATGATGATAAATATACATTAAGAATTTTTGCATATCCAACTTCATCTAATTTAGATGAAGATATAAATAGAATTGAAGCTGTGAATAGAACAGTAACTATGGGTATTCATGATATTCCTAAACTAACTTTGACTGAAAAAGAAATAAAATATACAATAACATATTCAAAAACAATTGAAGATGGGTTAATGAATATATACAAAAGAGTATACAATTTCATTGATTGGAATAAAATTGAAAACATACATGGATTTCCAAAAGTAAATCAAAAAACAGCTCAATTTATAATTGGACAAATTTCATCAATTGAAAAAAATAGAAAAGGTGAAATGATGATGATGTGGGTAAATCAGGGATTTTCTATTGATGATACATTAAAAGATTGGGAAGTAAAACTTACAGTTTTTTCGATTATAACTAAAAAAATATAATTTTATACAACAAGTATAATTTTTTATAAATCAAAACAGGTGGTATTATTCATACAAATGAAGAAATTAAAAAAGTTAAAATTCTTTTAAATAATGAAAAAAATAAAGAAAAGGAGAAACAAAATGTCAAATAATTTACCCAATGTACCATTAAAAGAATTAGAAGTAGCGTATGAGAAAAGAAGAGATAAAACAAATGTAACATCTTAAAATTTAATTTATAAATAAATAAAGGATTATAAAATGAAACTTAATCAAAAATATATTAAATTAAATGGAATTCGTATATGGAACATTATTGAAGAAATATGTATTGAAGTTGAACAATATTATATTCATGGTGGATTCCGATATAATATAAATAATGCTTTTATAAAAGTACCATGTTAATTACAATAAATGACATAATTCAAAGAGGGTGGTGGAATTATGGAAAAATAAGAAAATATTTAACCCAAATAAATGAAACCAAAAAAAATAATTATTATAATGAGGTAGATGTTGAACTAATCGAAAAATTAGAAAAAGCAGAAATATTAAGGCATATACCAAAAAATCCTTTACAACAAGATAATTCTTTTGAACAAAATATTATAAATATGATTCATATAAATATTGAAGAAAATTTAAATATTCGATTAATTAAAAAGAAATCTGTAAAATATTTAAAATCTATAAAAAATAAATATAATAATAAAATATCAGCTCCTACACAAAACAATAAACAAAGAAATTTATTAATATCATATATGCGACATAATTACACTGATTATGATAGTATACGTGAAAAAATAGATAATTTTAATTTTGATTTTGAAATAAGTAATAAATTGATAAAATTATTAAAAATCAAAACTAATAATCTTCTAATAATAAAATATCATGAATTGAGAAGAGGAGAAAAATAATAGTGAGAATATCAGAAGAAATATTTGATGCTGAGTATGAAAAATATTTCAAACAATTACAATTATTAACAACAAATATTAATGCAAAAACAGATTGGTATATTGAATATGAAAAACAACGAAAAAAATTAACTAAATTATTTGTTGAAAAATGTTTTGTGAAGATAAAAGGGTGAAAAATTGCAAGAGATAATTTAAATTACCTCTTGCAATTTTTCACTATTAATATTTTTTATTTAAATATTTTCATGAATTCTTGTTCATTATTAAAAAATCTATCACAATGAGCAACAATCCAAGGATCTTTTTTTATTGATTCATTGTTAGATATAATCCAAACAAAAAGATTATTCTCATAAGCAAAACAAATTTCCATCATTGTCCCAGCAGAATATTTCTCCACTTTTGCCAGTAAGATATCACTTCCCACTATTAGAATTTTATCATTTAAAACTAATTCTTTTGCTGGCAAATATTGATCAATAAGAACAAGGGGATCTTTTGTAATAACATTTTTTTCAGAATAATTTAAAAAAAATTTAGTTATTGTTTCTCTGTATAAAATTTCATTAGTTGTACCAGCTAAATATATACAAATATTATTCATCATACAATCACAGAAGCATATCTTCCAAAATCATCTAATGTTTCATCTTTTAGATAATTTAAAGATTTATTAAAGTTATCAGCAACAACTTCAACAATCTCACTATATATAAGTTTATGTACATCATCAACAATAACTGGTGATTTTACATCAGCTAATGATAAAACATATGGTAAATTTTCACCACGAGTAATCATGTTTCCTAAATCATATAAAATAAAATCATATTTTTCTTTTGGTAAAATTTTAAATTCATCAAATGTATAAATTTCATCAGTGCTTAATTTATTATCAGATAAAAATTTAGTTGATTTAACTAACCAATCTTTAGAAGTATCAACAGAAATAACTCTGCAATTATCGGGAGCATTATTTTTTTGATAATATCTAAAAACAAAAGAACTAAATCCATTGCCCAAATCTAAAATTTTAACACTTTTTCTTTCATTGATTTCTTTCCACATATAAGTAGCTAATTCTAATGATATAGCCATAGTACGAGTAGAAATTGTTTTAGTATATTTTCTAAATTGTTTATTTATTTGCTTATTCATTTATTTAACACCCTTCATTTAAAATAGTTCTGCCATCTTCGGCAATAACATTATAAGAATTACTTTCTTTCATATTTGATTTTACACAACTACATTTATTAATGTGAGGTGCATTTATTTGTCCACACTTCGGACATTCCCATCCTTTTTCTGTAATTTTTATTTTTTTATTTGAATTCATTTATATAACTCCTTTTTTATAATCGAATATCAACTTCATCAGGCCCAAGAATATATTTTAAATCATAAAGAACATGTTCATCTTTACATAAATCATGAAAAAAATCTGCATCCATATTAACAAATTGATAATGAGCAACAGCTAAAATAATACCATCATAAGTATTCATAGTAGGTTCAATAATAGGATTAATATTATATTCTCTGAAAGCTTCATCTTTATCTACCCATGGATCGTATACTTCAACATTGATACCATATTCTTGAAGTTCACTGATTATATTAACAACTCTAGTATTACGTAAATCAGGACAATTTTCTTTAAAAGTTAATCCCATAATTAAAATTTTAGCATCTTTAATTTGAATACCACGTTTCATCATAGTTTTAAGAAGTTGAGAAACAACATAAATACCCATATTATCATTGAGTCGACGGCCTGCAAGAATAATTTCAGGATGATATCCAATAGTTTGAGCTTTATGAGTTAAATAATAAGGATCTACGCCAATACAATGACCACCAACTAAACCAGGACGGAAAGGTAAAAAATTCCATTTAGTACCAGCAGCTTCAAGAACAGCTTCAGTATCAATTTCCAATTTATTAAAAATCATAGTAAGTTCATTAATTAAAGCAATATTCAAATCACGTTGAGTATTTTCAATAACTTTAGCAGCTTCAGCAATTTTAATACTTGCAGCTTTATGAGTACCGGCTGAAATAATTGTTTTGTATAAAATATCAACAAACTCAGCAATTTCAGGGGTAGAACCGGAAGTAATTTTTTTAATTGAAGTCAAAGTATGTTTTTTATCACCAGGATTAATTCGTTCAGGACTATAACCACAGAAAAAGTCTTGATTAAATTTCAAACCAGAGAATTTTTCAAGAATTGGTACACATTCTTCTTCTGTAGCACCGGGGTAAACAGTTGATTCAAAAATAATAATATTACCGGGTTTAAGAGTTTTTGCGATAGTTTTAGTAGCTTTAAGTAATGGAGTTAAATCAGGTTGATTATTTTTATTTATTGGAGTTGGAACAGTTACAATATATACGTTAATATTATGTAATTTATAATAATCATTGGTAAATTTCAAATTTAAAGTAATAGCAGTATTCATATCAGCAGTAGTTATTTCTTTAGTAATATCAATACCATTTTGGAGTTGATTAAGACGATTTTGATTTATATCAAACCCAATTGTTGAATAATATTTAACAAATTCAACAGCGAGAGGTAACCCAACATATCCCAAACCGATAATAGCTATTTCTATATTATTATCAATATGTAATTGGTTTATTTTATTTTTCATTTATACCTTTTTAAGATAACTTTTAAGTACAAATTATATAAATTTATAAAAATTTACATTTGATTTAGTAGAACAAAGTCTACAAACCTCATAATATAAAAAAATTTTTCGACAAAAAATTTAAAATAAATCTTTTGTCGAAAAATAAATTTTTAAATTTTACTTTCTTGCTGTATATGCACAATACCCATTTGAATTACCAAATATGGCAATACCATCTATATCAGAATTACTAACTACTGTCATGTAACAAATTGTACCAGTTATATTTTCATTTTCTAATAAACTATCTATAGTAAAAACTAATGATTTATTACTATCAATATATTTAATAAAAGAAAAAACATCATTTTCAGTATACAATGTTATACTTATAGTATTAATGTTAGAAATAAGATTTGTAATTACTATTCCACCCCACCAATCATCGGAATTATATATACTATAAGGAAAAGTTAATACATATGAATCAAAACAAGACATTGTACCAATTATAAAGGTATCTGAATACAATGTAAAAGAATCACAAGTAATACATACAGCATTAGTATCAACAACACTAACAGATACAATTAACGGTGTACCATCTACCAATTCTTTATCATATGTTATTGATGGAATACTAATAAGAAGATATGGATGCAAATCAACAATAAAATCACTAGATTTAGCTGAAATATTATCATATCCTCCAGTGAAATTACCATAAGTTTCAATATCAATACCATCAATATCATTACATAACGAATCCATTGTAGAATATGCTTTTATTGCAATAGAAATATTAGTAGCATCATTTGCTAATTCAACATATGAAAATCCAATAGTATCAATACTAATAAGTAAAATATATTCTTCTGAAATAATTAAATCATTACACGCAGATAAATTAAGAATAACTCCACCAACATTTTCAGAAGGAGAACAATATCCTTCACCAGTTTGATAATTAATTATTGCAGGAGCATCAATCAATGGTTCATACGTAATACTTCCCACAGTAGGATTACATTCTGCAAACACAATTGAAGACATTAAAATCATACCAATCACTAACATCGAAATAATCTTTTTCATTTTATCATACCTCTCATTTAAATTTTTTTATGATGTTCTTGAAGGACTCTGTTAGAACTTGAACTGTATACACCTTCACATCACGGTTATTCAATTTATCTATTGACAAATTGTTTAAAACTTTATTATTCATTTTATATAATCCAACAGTTTCAGATTCATCTTTATCTTTACCAAAAACACTGAATACAAAAGAAGATGTAACTGAACTAATTTCATATAAAAATAATAAAATAAAAAAATATGCTAAATATATATTTACTCCCAAAATAACTGAAAACAAAAATAATAAAACTGTCATAACAAAAATAATCATTACAAAAGATAATATTAAAAGAAAAATTATTTTTGTTAAAGAATTACTAGTATTTATTATTTCATCTTCAACACTCATTAATATTTTTTTATCAATTATTTTTGATATTGTTTTTACTGGAATTTTTTTTGTGTACGCATTATTTATATCAGAATAAATTGATTTAGCTGATTTCTTCGCTATTTTCTTAATTTTATCAACATCAACATCAAATTCTTTTAATTTTTTAGTAATATTTTTTTCATATTTTTGATATATATTTGAAACAAGATGCATATTTATTTTAGAAAATTGTTCTTTAAATGAAGAAGTCAAACTTGATAAATCAAATTCATTTAACAATTGTGAATTTAAATCTTCATTATAATACTTTTCTAAAAATATATATTGATCCATTTTATAGTTTCCATTTTTTTATTTTCTGGACATAAATTCCATATGTTGTTCTGTCATTCCAGGAGCTGCACTTTGATTAGGAAAAATCATTCCTTTGATAGTATCATAAATTTCAATTTCACTTTTTGCCCCTTTGTCTTTTGCATGTTCAATCATTTTATTTTGAGTTTTTTCAGTAGTCATTCCAACAGATTCCATCATCATAACAATAACTTTTTTATTTATAGCATCATCTTTTAAATTAGAAAAATCAATTTCTTCAATTTTCTCTACTTCTTGTATATTTTTAACTTTTATCACTTCTGTTAATTGTTGTACTGTAGAAGTATTTGTCTTAGTTTTTAATTTTTTTATATATCCTTCTTGTATAATATTTCTAATTTTTAATCTTAATTCTTTTTGTTCTTTATTATCATTTTTAGAAGATTCTTCAAAAGAAAATCCATTCTCTACAGCATTATTTTCTTCAATCATTGCTTGTTTCAAAAATATTTTTTTATCAAATTGTATTGTTTTATTTATTTTCTTAATAGGTGTTACACAATCTGATTCTAAACAAATAGTTTCTAATTTTTCTTTTTCAAATATAGAAATATCTGTTACATCCATATCATTATTTTGATTTAATTTTTCTAAAAATTCTTGATCTTCTTTCATTATTTTATCATATTTTGATTTTTTATTTTTTGTTAAATTTGCATTTGTAATAATTAAATTATCACTTTCATTACGAATAATATCTAATTCATTTTTCCAAGGTTGAATATGAAGCTCGTCGCCATCAATATTTAATGAACATATAATAGAATCATTTTCAGAAATATGTTTTTTAATAATTGATTGTAATGGAGGAATTTCAATTTCAACTTTATTTTTTAATATTTTAACTGGAAATCCATAACTGATATTTTCATATATAAATTCCAATTTGCCATCTAATGTTTTATGATCAATACCATCAATAGTAATATTGAATTGAAAAAATTTTGATTTGGTAACATCCAAATTCATTTGTTTTATTCCTTAAAATTAATAATTTTAATTTTCAAAATATGTAGAAGGTCTAGGTACTCTATTTTTCAATTCCATGATATCTTCCATTGTTGGATTTTCTACATTCCAATCTTTCACTAATTGTAAAGCAACAGGAATACCATGTTTCATAATCAATTCTGAAATTGATAAAATAATTGCTAATTCCATTTTAGGTTCCTCTTCCTTTTCTTTTATGTCATCTTTCAAAATTAAATTATTCATTTTAATTGATCCCCGATTGGCTGAATTTTAATAATTCTATCAATGCCATATTCATAACTTCAACAGCATCAAGCAATTTGTTTTTATTATCAGAATTCTCTTGTCTCATATAAATTTCATACAAAATCACAGCAGTATGATAGGATTTCCAATATATATTAGCTTTTACAATTACATTATTTTTTGTTTTTTCAGAAATTAATCCTTTTTTATAAGCATCCCCAAGAGTTTCCATTGTTCCTTCATATGTAGTAGCAGCCATATTCAAAGTTTTAAAAGTAGCATTTTCAAATGAAGTTGTTGTAGTACATGCAGAAAAAAATATTAAACTAATAATAGAAATTAAATATAATCTTGTTTTTCTAATTCTCATTTTCTTACCTCGTAATTTAAACAAATTAAAAATATTTTCAATTATATGTTCCAATTAAGTGAAAAGAAAACTCTGAATATGTTTATTCATATTCAGAGTTTTCTATAAAAATTGAGGGTTTTGATTTTTAAAAGTGATTTTCCCATTGAAAATAAATGGCATAAAATAAAAAATTAAATCAGATTAACCCTCAAATATCATGTTTAAAAAATATAAACCATGTTAATATACTAGTAATAATTCCTAATACTATATTTATTACTCCGCTAAATACCATAAATTTATATATATTTTTATCAATTTTATCAATTTTATTACTTACTATATTTATTATGTTATTGATGTTTTTATGATCTTCTATATTATCTTTTGTATTATCTTCTAATTTTTCTATTATAATATTTGTTTTTACATTTAATACTGTAGTTAATCTTTCATCATGATTAATAGCAATATT
>Ga0307992_1002702_pt1 | contig 10032 bp, 9 predicted proteins | sample EllFjometagen133_FD_203162 | JGI IMG/M metagenome (GOLD analysis project Ga0307992, IMG submission 203162) | Marine microbial communities from Ellis Fjord, Antarctic Ocean - #133 | ecosystem: Environmental > Aquatic > Marine > Unclassified | place: Southern Ocean | collected 2014-10-08
GTAATTCATTCTCGTGGTCTTTCATGGGAATTGCTATCATTGATTTTGAGTGATAATTATTGTTTATGTCGTAGTTTCTTGTTCCGCTATTATCAAACATATCTTGATGATAAGCATCTACAACACTGCAAGGTTTTCCAGTATGAGCAACATAAGATGCAAAATTTGTAAATATTTTATTACTCTTTTCATCATAAAGTGAAATGCTTGGCCATTTTGCCGCATCTGCCATTCCGAGATTTAAGTTCTTAGATTTTGTGCAAATTATTGTAAAATCGAGTGTTTGCTTATCCACAGAAAGCGTGTAGATTGTCCCTCCATCAGCATTGGTAAAATTCATTGCTTCTTCTAATACCATTTTAAAGAAATTATTAATATCCTTTTCAGCTGAAAGTGCAATCCCAATTCTTGTTAGCGCTTTAATTTGTCTTATAAGCTCTTTATCATTTTCCATAATTTCCTTTGAACACCATATTATTTGACACAATTATTAATGACTTAATTCTTGGATATGTATTAATAGTTAATTATATATGTCAAATTATTTTGTAAATGTGGGTTTTAATGTTAGAGATTATAATATTATCAGCTGGTCAATCAAGCAGAATGGGAAGCGATAAAGCGCTTATAGATATTGATGGGATTCCTGCAATCGTACATATTATAAATAAGCTTATTGCACTTTCAGATCACATTTATATTATACTGGGTGATAATCTATATGCTGTACAAAATGAAGTGATGGCATATTATGAAAATTCTGTTGTGATTAGTTTTATTCATAACGAACTACATAAGAAAGGTATGTTCTCATCAGTAAAAAAGGGATTTTCTAGTGTAAGCGGAAAGAATCCTATAATGTTGCAGCTTATTGATCAACCATTTATTTCACAGAGAGTTTATGAAGAATTGGTTTCAAATTATGATCCCAAATTTCTAATTACACAACCATCTTATATAAAAAATGGGATTAAGCGTAGTGGACATCCGCTTTTGTTTGCTCCAGCATTTAAAGATATCGTTCTCTCTTACTCTTTTGATTCTAAATTAAATGATGTTATTAAAGATAACAATGAAAGTAGAAAATTCATTAAAGTGAATGATGACTCTATACTGCATAATCTGAATACAAAAAAAGATCTCAATAAAATTGTGAGGAAATAAATATGGAAACAGCGGTATTTAATGTATTACAAAAAGCTGTAGAAAACCAAAAAAATGGAATTGCATTTGTTCTTGCTACCGTTGTAGAGGGTGTAGAAAAAACACCTGGTCGTTCCGGATTTAAGCTTATTTCTTATGAAGATAAGACGAGTGAGGGAACTGTTGGTGGTGGCAAGTTGGAAAGAATGGTATTGGATAAATGCGAGGAAATTCATATAACAAAGCAAAATGCTTTTCTAGAATTTGAATTAACTGAAACGTCTGAAGGTATCGGTATGATGTGTGGAGGGAATGCAAAAATTTATTTAGAATATTTCCCACCAACAAAGAAGGTATATATTTTTGGAGCGGGACATCTTTGCAGGAGCATTGTTCCAATATTAAATTCAATTGGATTTTATTGTATTGTTGTAGACATCAGAGAAGAATATGCCAACAAAGAGAGAATACCGCTTGCTAAAGAGATTTTTGCAACAGATTATTTTGAATTTCTGGAACAATTTGAGCCACAAGAAAGTGATTCCATTGTAATTTTTACTCATGGACATACATATGATTTTGATATTTTGGATAAATTGTGTAAAAAAAATGTTCATGTAAAATATATTGGAATGATTGGATCGAAAATAAAGGCTGCAGATGCAATAAACAGAATTAAGAAACAGAATTATTCAGGAAATTTAATAGACAGTGTTTATGCACCAATAGGCTTGAATATTGGGAAGACGACTACCCAAGAGATAGCTATTGCAGTTACTGCAGAAATGCTTGCTGTTTATAATAATGTATCACAGGTTAGTTCACTTTGCAGGAAGTTAAAATAGTTTGTTTGGTAGATTATTGATAACATTTATCAAAATACAGGTTAAATGTTAAATTTCTATCATAGATTATATAGTGGATTTTAGCACTTGTTTTTGATGATCTTTTATTACAGTATAATTATAAATATAAGATTGAGATCTTGTTGGTTAATAACTTTAGGAGTGATCAATGACGAATTTTCTTCAATTTATTAAAAGCACAATTCAGGATATCCCTTATATCAATTCACAATTTATGATCAAACTAATTGAATCTATTATACTGTTAATACTTTTCTGGTTGATCAAGATATTAATTTTTAAGATCATTAATAAAAATATCACTGAAGTAAAAACTCAATACCATTGGCGGAAATTGATCAACTCGGTTGTTCTAATTTTGGTCATTATACTAGTTTTTCGGATATGGTTCACAGGCGCTCAATCTCTTGTTACATATTTAGGATTACTCTCTGCTGGTATTGCTATTGCACTTAAGGATGTTTTCACAAATCTTGCCGGTTGGCTTTATATCATTTCAAGACGTCCATTTAATGTGGGTGACAGGGTTCAGCTCGGTGATTACGCTGGTGATGTGATAGATCAAAGTTTTTTTGAATTCACGCTTCTTGAAATTGGTAATTGGGTTCATGCAGATCAAAGTACCGGCAGGTTAGTTCATATACCAAATGGGAAAATTTTCTCGCAGGATCTGGCAAATTATGATAAAGGTTTTAAGTATCTCTGGAATGAAATTGAAGTTGTGGTAACCTTTGAAAGTGATTGGCAAAAAGCTAAAAAGATACTGTTGAATATTGCTAATAATAAAGGTGAGAATATTTCAAAAAGAATGGAAAATCAAATTAGAAAAGCAGCTAAAAAATATATGATATATTACAAGGAATTAACTCCAATTGTTTATACAAGTGTTGTTGGTCATGGAATCAAACTTACAATTCGTCATTTATGTGAAACCAGGAAACGAAGAAATTACGACGAAGCAATCTGGGAAGATATTTTACTGGAATTTGCTAAGATCAAGAATATTGAGTTAGCTTATCCTACTACTAGATTCTACAAAAACACAGAAGAATAATCACTAAAATAAAACTATACTTTACTCTTTTTTCTCTGCTGCTTTTATGAATTCAACGAATATTGGATGAGGATAATCAGGTCTTGATTTGAATTCCGAGTGATATTGAACAGCAATAAAGAATGGATGATTAGGTATTTCTACAACTTCTACAAGCAAATCATCAGGTGAAGTTCCAACGATTTTCATTCCATTTTCTTCTCTGATATTTCTGTATTTGTTATTGAATTCATATCTGTGGCGGTGTCTTTCAGAAATCTCTGTCTGTTTATAGATACTCTTAACCAAAGTACCATCTTTTAATACACAGGGTTGAGCACCTAATCTCATTGTGCCGCCCATCTTCTTTAAGAAAAGCCCAATGGAAGAAGAAGCGATCCCTTTTCCCAACGAAGATAAAAATCCACCAATTACAAAAATGTGTTTAGTAAAAATGATTCTTTTATTCTTATATTATGATGTAAATAAGCTATTTGTTGAAAAATTTGGGTCAGTTGTAAGATTGACGCCGATCCGGCGTAAACCGGCTTCATCACCCGGAGAAGGAATATGAGTCATGTGAATCTCGCAACCCCGTAGTTCTTTTATTTTTTCCATAGCAATTTGAGATGTAGGATTAGTTGTAGCACTAATGCTTAGAGCAATGAGGGCTTCTTCCAAATCTAAACTTACAGATTTCTCGCTCAGAATATTCATTTCAAAATTAAATATGGATTCAATTACTTGAGGTGAGAGAAGATGAATTTCATCTGGAATTCTAGCTAATACTTTTATTGCATTGAGTATCAGACTCGATGCAGAGTGCATGAGTGGAGAATTTTTACCAGTTACGATTGATCCATTTTGCAATTCAATTGCAGATCCGCAGAAAATTCCACCATTCCCTTTCCCACATGATTTTGCTTGCAGAGATGCTTCACGTGCCGGTACTACAACCTTTCTGTCTTCAGGTCTTGCACCAACTTCATTCATAATAAGTTCAGCTCTGTCAACTGTATCTTTATTTACAAATCCCATTACATATTCGCATTTATAACGAAATAATCTACGAATTATTTCCTGACGTGAAGCCTCTTTGGTAACTTCATCATCAATAATACCAAAACCTGCCCGATTAACTCCCATATCTGTTGGAGATTTATACATTGCCTCTCCACCTGTAATTTTCTCGAGGATTCTTTTAAGTACGGGGAATGCTTCGACATCGCGATTATAATTGATTGTTGCTTTACCATATGCTTCCAAATGGAATGGATCTACGAGGTTATAATCTTTCAGATCGGCAGTAGCAGATTCATAAGCAATATTTACAGGATGTTTTAGGGGAAGATTCCAGATGGGAAATGTTTCAAACTTGGCATATCCCGCTTTAATACCTCTTATGTGTTCATGATACATTTGTGAAAAACAAGTTGCCAGTTTTCCACTTCCGGGTCCTGGACCTGTAACAATTATGAGCGGTTTTGTTGTTTCAATATAATCATTTGCTCCATATCCTTCCTCACTTACAATTGTATCAACATCTGTAGGATAACCTTTTGTGAATTTATGAGTATATACCTTAACATTTCTGCGTTCAAGTTTGTTCTTAAAAATAATAGCAGCCGGCTGTTCTTCAAATCTGGTTATTACAACCGCTGCAACATTGATATCACGTTCTCTTAAGTCATCAATAAGTTTAAGAGCATCAACATCATAAGTTATCCCAAAATCAGCACGAATTTTTTTTCGCTCAATATCACCAGCATAAATACAGAGTATTATATCAGCACGATCTTTAAGCTTTTGTAGAAGATCCATTTTAACGTTGGGATGAAATCCCGGTAAAACACGAGAAGCATGATAATCGAAGATAATTTTTCCACCAAATTCGAGATAGAGTTTATTATCAAATTGTCCTACTCTTTCAAGAATTGCTGTCGTTTGTTCTTCTAAATATTTTGCATTGTCAAAACCGATTTTCATTCAGGTCTCCTATTATTATTTACTAAAGTGTTCTGCAAAATGTAAAATGTTGTCTTTCTGAGGAAATCTTCGGAGTAATTTCTAACGAAGAATCTCATTATAAACGGAGATCCTTCATGGGAACAATGTGCAAGATTCATCAGGATGACAAAAACACTCTATTATGTAAAACTCTATTATTTATTAAATTTATTTTTCTTTATCAATTCTACTGTTTATATTTGATAAAAATATTGGTTTTAAATCCTTATCAAAGAATTTCATTGATATATTGCCTTCAATACAACGGTCATAAGAGAAATAATTTGTATATTCTTTGATATCTTGATTGAATCCAAGGGTCAGGAAACATTCTTTATCATTATTTATAAGTTCATTTTGTAAATGAAAGTTCCCCTTTTTATCTTCTTTAAAAGCTACATAGCGAATTGAACCATTCTCAAATTTAATTTTTATGTTGTTATAATTTCGGTCTTCATAATAGATTTTCTCGGCAAAATAGATGCCATTCATGCTTCCGCGTTCTATAGGGAATTCAATAATACCTGCTGGCAAAACTATTATTTGATGTTCATTAATATCACCGGAAAAAAGAACTAGTTTATCTCTATTTATTTTTATTGCCAATGTTTCATCATTAGTTGTGATTATATAATTAGAAAATGAGAAATATTGTTCACGGTATTCTGCTCCGTTAATTTTTAATAGATTATAATTGCAGTTTACACCTTTAATATAAGTATCTAAAAGTTTTTCATAATCTGTGCAAATATACTCAGCAAGTTGTTGAGTGGGAAAATTAAGGAAGATAATTTTCTTTTTCTGTTGGAAAAGATGTTGCATAATAGAGTTTGTTGAATCTTTAAATTGTTTTATTTGTCTGTCAGAAGCTTCATTAAAATCGCTGGAATAACTTTCCCAGCTTATCTCAATGAATTTATCAATTGCATTGATCCAGTTCTTATAATAAGTGGGTGGAACTGAAAAAATTTCTTCTGGCATTTCAGCGAAAAAACGCTTTTTTAGTTTTTCAGTGGACATCTCGAGAACAGGAAAAGCTTTCTGTTTTCTTATGGCAACTGCCAGTTCTTCTATCAAAGGTAATTCGATAAGTGGATCATTAGAATTGTTCCCATTATGGATTTCACCGGAAATTGAGATGACATCATTTTTTTGGATTTTTAGCAGATTATTAATTATATTAAAAGCAAGTTCAGAAAATTTCTCCATTAGTTTAAAAACCAGCCTTCACCAAGTTTTACTTTTATCAATTTATCTATTTTCATATTGAGTATTTTTGAAGCAATAAGATTAAACTTCTCTTCATTATCACTTACATAAAACCAATCTTGACCAGTTACCTTATTTTCTCTGTTTGGTAAAATCTCATTAAGCCTGTCTGTTACAGTCTCTGAGCTATCTACAAGTGTAATTTTGTTACCCACAAATTTTTGAATTGAAGTTTTGAGAATTGGATAATGTGTGCAACCAAGAACAAGAGTATCAATACCATGTTTCAGAAAAGAAGTAAGATATTCTTTAATTGTAAGTTGTGTTACTTCATGACTTTCCCAGCCCTCTTCAGCAAGTGGAACAAAAAGTGGGCATGCTTTACTAAACACATCACAGTTTTTATCCAGTTTGGAAATTGCGGATGAATATGCCTGACTGCGAATTGTTCCTTCGGTTCCAATTACACCGATGCGTTTGTTGCTGGAAGTTTTAACAGCGGAAAGTGCACCCGGCTCGATAACGCCTAACACAGGAACTGGAAGTAATTTTTGTAGTTGCGTTAGTGCTGTTGCAGAAGAAGTGTTACAAGCTACCACTATGATCTTGGCTCCCTGCTGGATAAGAAATCTTGCATTTTGAATTGAGTATTCTATTACTGTGTTCCGAGATTTTGGTCCGTAAGGAACTCGAGCAGTATCGCCAAAATAGATGATATCTTCAAAAGGAAATCGCTTGCGAATTTCTTTAAATACAGTCAGTCCACCAACACCTGAATCAAAAATTCCAATTGGTTTTTTATACAAAATACTATCTCCAGCACAAAAATTTTCAATTTCCAAAATTAAGAATAGAAATATGTTGTCAAGTTGGCATTAAAATAATATTTTAAAAAGTAAAATTATAGAAAAAATTAGATAGGATTTAATTTATGAAGAAAATCGGATTAACACTTGGCGGGGGTGGAGCAAGAGGTATCTGTCATATTGAATTCCTTAAGATTTTAGATGAAATGAACTTAAAGCCTTCTATCATTTCAGGAACAAGCATTGGTGCTATTATTGGTGCCTTTTACGCTTCGGGATTATCAGGAAAAGAAATCAATGATATTTTAGATACAATTGATATTAGCAATAAGAGATCGGCAGAAGTGGCTCATTTGAGCAATAAAGAAGGAAATAAATTAGAAAAATTCGTTGATGAAGTTGTTATAGATTTAAAGGAATATTATCGAAAACTTGAGAATATTCATAAAATAATAGATATTTCCTTCTTTAACAATTCAAGTTTTCTTCATGGAAAAAGAATTGAAAAATTCTTTGAGGAAAATCTTCCGGTAAGGACTTTTGAAGAACTAAAAATACCCTTGAGAATTGTTGCAACAGATTATTGGGAACAGAAACAAGTTGTATTTAATTCGGGTGATCTTATTCCAGCAATTAGGGCAAGTATGTCTATCCCTGCTGTATTTGAACCGGTTATACTAGATGATATGGTTCTAATAGATGGCGGCATTACAAATAATCTACCTTATGATATTATTCAAGATGAATGTGATATTACAATTGCAATTGATGTTTCAGGAAATTTGAGTATTCCTGAAAAAGTAAAAGTACCAAATTTATTTGAAAATATTATGAATAGCTTTGAAATATTGCAAGACTCTGTTATTAAATATCAGATGAAGATCAAAACTCCTGATATATATATTAAACCCGAATTGAAAGATGTTGGGATTTTAGATTTTCATAAAGCGTATGAAATTTTAGGAAGTGTGAAATATGATGTGAGAATACTAAAAGAAGAGCTTATTTCTCGTTTATCTAAAAAGACTGGTTTGAGAGATATTAGAGATAATATTAAAGGTAAAATAAAAAACAGGTAGCCATGATATAATTACAATTGAAAATTGGAATTATAAAAGGTTAATGTGTTGTATAATAACCACAAGAAAAAAGTTATTGTACAAAAGAATTACTATAACTATAGGTTAGTTATGTAGTTAAAATATTAAGGAAGTAAAAGAGTATGAATGATTTTTATAAAACAATGAATTTTAAGGAAAAGTTATTTAATAAAGAAATTACTTTATTACCTTCCGTTACAGAAGTTTTTGAATTAGAATTAGCATATTTAGAATTATTGATGTTAGATAAAAACGAGATAATAGAACGATCTGCATTTGTAATGAGTTACAATAATGAATATACTAAACATTTTTTATCTTATTCGCAAATATCAGAAGAATTAACAAAAAGCAGATCGGCACAAACCAATTCTTATTTTAAAAATGGACAATTCTCAACAGGATATGCTACTCATAGTTTGTTTCCTTATAGAGGGAAATTCCATCCACAGTTAATTAAAGGACTAATTAATATTCTCGGTATAAAAAAAGGAGATACAATTCTTGACCCTATGGCAGGAAGTGGAACTACAAATATTGAAGCTTCACTAATGGGAATTAATTCTTATGCAATAGATATAAGTCCATTTTGCCAACTTATGATTGATACAAAATATCAAGCGTTAAAGATTAATACAGAATTATTAAAAAAAATCAAATATGAAAATGATGAATTATTTGATTACTTTAATCAAAAAAACATTTTACAAAAAATCAACAAAATTTCAGAAGAAAAAAGAAGAATATATTTTTTGTTTCTGTTAGCATTTCTTGATGCTTTGGGATATTCAAAAAGAGTAGTTCGTTCAAATCATCGTCAACTATTTGTAAAAGTTCTAAATCGCTATCGAGAAACAATATTTAATTTGCATAATAATAAATATTTCGAAGCTAATGATATTGGGGATTTACAAGTTTTAGAAAATTCGAGTGCTTTAGATACAAAATTAGAAAGCGATTCAATTGATTGCATTATTACATCACCACCATATTCTTTTGCAATTGATTATGTCGAAAATGATAAATTACAATTGGAATACCTAAATTGTGATACAGAAAATCTAAAAAGTAAACTTATTGGGTTGAAAGGAAAAACAAAAAAGAATAAGATAGAAAAATATTTTGACGATATGGATATGTTCTGTAAAGAGGCATCAAGAATTTTAAAAAATAATAAATACTTAGTAATTATTATTGGTTCAAATACAAATCAAACTGGAGGAATTAGATTAGAAAATGAAGTAATAAAATCTGCTCAAAAATATAATCTAAAATTAGTGAAATCTATGATAAAACCAATTAAAGGAATGCGCAATACAATGAGAGAAGAATATATATTATTTTTCAGAAAGGAAGAAAAATGAAAAAAACTACGAAAGAAAAATTTCAAATTGTAATAGAGAAAAATACTTTTTATTTCTTTAATCCAAAATTTGAAGATCAATATGAAGGATATATTAATTCACTAAAAGAAACGCTATTGAATGTAAAAAATCGAGTTGAAACAGAAGGTTTAAAAAAGGAAATTTTTGAAGAATTGATTTCTGAAAAAGAAAATGGATTAAGAGCATTATTAGCTTTATCAGGTTTCTCTAACGAATATTTGAAAAGGTTAACAACAATTATTCGCATAGTAGATTATCCTGAATTAAATAAACTGGTATTCAAGGATAAATGGTTTTATGAACAAAATGCAACAAACTTACAAGAATGGTCTGACACAAAAATTTTAGCACTTATTAAGAAAAATGAATATTTCAGAAAAGGAATTGTAAATCTTTTCTTTGAAGGTGCATCGATAAAATTTCTCGCTGATACAATTCCTCTTTTTGAGTTAAAAAAATTGAGTATTTCAAAGCTCAAATTTG